>Ga0315336_1002326_pt1 | contig 29629 bp, 18 predicted proteins | sample ASW5metaG_FD_204512 | JGI IMG/M metagenome (GOLD analysis project Ga0315336, IMG submission 204512) | Ammonia-oxidizing marine archaeal communities from Monterey Bay, California, United States - ASW #5 | ecosystem: Environmental > Aquatic > Marine > Intertidal zone | place: USA: California... | reverse complement strand
TTAATCCCTGCTAGCCTCTCCCCCGGCTCGCCCATGGGCTGGGATCCGAGGGGTCAAATTACATGGGCTCGCGTGATGGGGTGCTCGTGACCCGCCGCGCTAAACTTAAGCGGGCTCGCCGGCCGTAGCCCTGTCTGTCGGGGTACGTACGGTCAAATCAAAGACAGACTAAGCATGTAGTCGCCGGTGTGTGGCGGATTGACGGACGCGGGTTCGATTCCCGCCGCCTCCACCAGTTTGTTCTCTTATGTTGTCCAATGTAATCCAATAAACGGCTTATTTAAGCCGTTTTTTCTTGACTAATACTCCAGGCTCGTCCAACCACGTTTAGTGGAATCTGACGGTAACTGACGGTATATTTGACGGTAACTGAGTAATTCCAGAAACAGTTACCGTCATGTCACTGACAAATCTGCAAATTCAGAAGGCCAAACCCAAGGAAAGACAATACAAGCTGTCCGACGGCAGGGGCATGTATTTAATAGTCTCCCCTCGAGGCGGGAAGTATTGGCGTCTCGACTATAGGTTTAATGGAAAACGTCAGACCCTCTCGCTCGGCACCTTCCCCAGCACATCCCTCAAGGACGCAAGGCGAAAGTGTGAAGATACAAAGTCCCTGATCGAAGACGGTGTAGATCCCAGCTACCAACGGAAAATCAAGCTTGCCGGCGACAAGGACTCATTTGAAGCGATCGCAAAGGAGTGGTACGGCAAATATCGAAGCCAATGGACCGACAATCACGCGGCGACGACATTGCGACGTATCAAGGCGAATCTGCTCCCATGGCTAGGTAATAGACCGATCGCAGTCATTGAGCCCCCAGAAATTCTACAAACACTCCGACGTATAGAAAAAAGAGGCTCGTTAGAAACCGCCCACCGAGTCCAACAGATCGTATCTAGAATCTTCCGCTACGGTGTCGCAACCGGTCGGTGCACCAGGGATCCAACAATAGACCTTAAAGGTGCCTTACCTCCGGCACGTTCAACTCATTTTTCAACTATCACCAATCCGACAGAGATTGGTGCCCTACTTCGAGCAATTGACGGTTATCGGGGTTCCCCTATTGCTCAGCTTGCTCTACAGATGGCACCGCTAGTTTTCGTTAGGCCGGGAGAATTGCGGCACTGCGAATGGACGGAAATCCACTTTGACGAAGCCACGTGGCGAATACCCGCTACCAAAATGAAGATGAGACGCGACCATATAGTCCCTTTAAGCACCCAAACATTGAGTATCTTGACCAATCTCAAGCCGCTAACTGGAACAGGAACATATGTATTCCCCAGCGTACGATCAGCCACTCGCCCTATGAGCGACAACACCGTAAACGCCGCTTTACGGCGTCTGGGCTATACCAGCGATGAATTTACGGGACATGGATTTCGCTCCATGGCTTCAACTATCCTCAATGAAAATAGCTGGAACCGGGATGCAATAGAACGACAACTTGCCCACGTCGATAACAATTCCATTCGAGCCACCTATAACTACGCAGAACACTTGGAAGAGCGACGCTTAATGATGCAGTGGTGGGCAGATCACCTGGATCATCTTAAAAACAAGGCAGCTCCACTCGAATTACCCTAACCCCCAACAATTTTTTAGCCAAAACAATCACAAAAATTGGAGCAATCACTGACCCCACATTCGTCCAATTTGGTAGCTCCAGAAACCACTGAATGTTATACTGTCGTTAGAGGTAGATGCTGCAGATCGAACAACCCTCTTGGGACTCTCTGCGGAACAACATCACCGCTCCTCGCGACTGGATAACCCGCTCTGGGACCCACCGCCAGGGTCCGAAATAGTCGAACGAAACTCGCCAGATTACGGACCGCTATCGCGGAATTCCGAATCGTCAAGCCGCGTCCTGACAGACGCGAATGTTATGACGTTTTTTGGAGAACAATATGACTGTGTTCAATACTGCCGCGACGCGGCGCCCTAACTATGCCATTCCCGAAATTGGCTTCCTTCGACTCAAACAGATCGTCGGCGACCCTAAATCTCCGCAACTGCTCCCCCCATTAATCCCCGTTAGTCGATCTACCTGGTGGGCCGGAGTCAAAACAGGACGATTTCCACAACCCGTAAAGCTAAGCCCAAGGATTACTGCCTGGCGAACGGAGGATATTCGTCAATTGATCGATAGCTATTGGGAAACAAAAGGGGATTGACCATGCCAAACAAACAAAACGCCCCGCTGGGAACGGGGCGAGAAACACAATACAGCTTTGAATTCCACAGTAATTATACCACGCTCGATGCTGTAACTCAGTTTAAGCAGGCTATGGCTAACGCGGGTTTAGCTCCACCGAATAACGTAATTTCCGACGGCGAGTTTCATCGATTCCCCACCAATAACCGGGCAAGTGACAATGCAGGTTGGTACGTTCTTAGTATCGAAGACATCCCTGCCGGTAGTTTTGGCGATTTTCGGACTGATATTAAAGAGTACTGGCGTGGAGATATTGGCAGAGCGTTATCTCCCATTGAGAAACAGTTCCACGAGCAAAAGCTTGAGGACATTAGAAAGAAGACCGCACACGAAAAAATTGCATCTCAGGAAGAAGCACAGAGGACTGCCGAGTCCATTTGGATGAAAGCAGTGCCTGCACTTGCGAATCACCCTTATCTAACTGCAAAACGTGTACAAAGCCATAACCTGAAACTCGACGAGAACAAACTAGTAGTGCCAATGAGCATTGGTAACACGCTGCATTCGCTACAACTTATAAGTACAGATGGTAATAAGCGCTTTCTCAAAGGCGGTCGCAAAAAAGGCTGCTATCACCTGATTGGAAACCCGAGCGAGGTTCTCTGCGTAGCTGAAGGCTACGCTACAGCAGCCAGCATACACGAGGCCTCGGGTCACGCGGTAGCCATAGCCTTTGATGCGGGCAATCTCAAACCAGTCGGTGCAGAACTTGCCAGTCGATACCCAGACTCGGTGCTTGTATTCTGCGCAGATAATGATCGCGAGACTAAAGACAACCCCGGATTTGCCAAAGCTAAGTCAGCTGCTAAGGCGGTCGGCGGTGTTGTTGTGCTGCCCAAATTCCCTAATGGTACTCCTGGCACGGACTTCAACGACCTCTGCCAGTCATCTGGTCCCGATGCCGTACGGGCTGCTATAAATTCTGCACTTGTGTGGTCACCACCGGAACCGATCTTCTACGCCGACGAGCGTAAGCGATACCCGATTGAGGCTTTACCTCCCATCATTCGAGATGCTGTTGAAGAAGTAGCGGCATTCGTCCAAGCACCCCTACCAATGATTGCGACTTCTGCTTTTGGAGCTCTATCGCTATGTATACAAGGACTCGCGGACGTCAGAAGGGCCGACACACTGACAGGTCCTACGAGCCTCTTTACGCTAACTATTGCCGAGAGTGGCGAACGCAAAAGTACAGTCGACAATTATTTTACAAAAGGGGTACGGACCTACGAGGAGGAGCAGGGCGAAGCTTTATATCCCGAGGTCAAAGCACGGAAGACAAGATTCGACATTTGGAAGGCTAAGCGTCAAGGATTGCTCAGGAAGATCGCTTCAGAAACCAGGCAAGGAAACCCAACCGGTGAAATTGAGGGTCAGCTCTCAGAACTTGAGCGGGAAAAGCCATCAGCCGTAAAAGTCCCCCATCTAGTACGAACCGACGAAACACCAGAACACCTCGCGATAGCGCTTCGGGACGAGTGGCCCTCAGGAGGTATCGTTTCCAGTGAGGCTGGGACAGTTTTTGGGTCACACGCCATGAACCCGGAATCTATCATGCGAAATCTATCTCAGTTCAACGTGTTGTGGGATGGCGGTGAACTCCAATACGGTCGTGTGACCCGAGAGTCGTTTCGTCTGAGAAATGTTCGGTTAAGTGTGTCCCTCCAAGTGCAACCTGGCGCACTAAAGGAATTCTTGGACAAGCACGGTGCCCTTGCGAGGGGTAATGGATTCCTTGCTCGTTTCCTGATCACCTGGCCCGAATCGACACAGGGGTCTCGACTGATGGCAGATGCTCCTGATAACTGGCCTGGTCTTTCAGCTTTCGACCTGCGTGTACGGGAACTGCTGAATACACCACTTCAATTCACTCATGAAGGCGGAATTAAGCCCTTCCTTCTAAACCTTAATCCAGAAGCGGCACGTGTATGGCGCAGATGTCATGATGACGTAGAGCTTCAGCTCTCCCCTGGGCAACCTTTAAGCGAAATTAAAGATGCGGCATCAAAAGTAGCAGACAACGTTGCAAGAATGGCGACCCTGATGCACGTATTCCAGTACGGACCAAACGGTGCTGTAGGACCGGAGAGTGTGTCCGCGGCTTTCGATGTCGTCAGCTGGCACATCAACGAGACCAAGCGGTTTCTGGGTGAGTTCTCGCTACCCGAGCCGCTCAGCAAAGCAGCGGTACTTGATGATTGGCTACTCCAGCGCTGCAGATCTAAACAGATAACTAAAATTTCTAAACGAGAAATTGGCCAGTGCGGGCCAAACGCCTTGCGCAGGAGAAAAGAACTGGACGAAGCCCTGAAAACATTGGAAGAACTAGACCGGATAAGATTAGAGAAGAGTGGACCAACTCTGGTCGTTAGGCTACATCCTAACTTGCTTGAGGACAGGACAGGCGTCACGCAATCACTCAGTTCTTGCAATGGCAACTAGAAGTAGCAGTAGCTACTAACAAATTATTTTTATACTTTTCTTTCTAGTTGTTATGAGGCGACATCATGAAGCCCAAAAATACATGGTTGGCAATTAATAACAAAAGTTAATCTTGCTTAAAAAATAGATAGGGTACTTTCCAGTAAATATTTGAAATTATTACTACTGCTCTAGTTGCTACAGTTGCTACTTCTGCTACGCCTGAGTGGACTCATTGGTGTAGTTGTTCACGATTCAGAAGACAATCTAAAGGCGTATAAGAAAATCAAGGACAGTCCAACTTATCAATTGGATCGGTATATTTATTGCGCCCACCCACACGCCACTTTCTTGTCTCTGATAGTCGCAAATTACACCTATATTAGCGTTCTCTTATTCCCCACAAATTACGAATGGCACTCATTATTTATGTTCTCGGATGTTGGGTAATTGCCACATAACGCGGCCCACAGCCTGTTATGCGCGGTGGAGCCTCTGTTTATAGGCTTTTCCGAGTGCGACGTACTTCGCATAATCGACAAAACGTAAAGTGCCGTTTAGGGTCGTGGGCCGACGCTCCACAATTGAGCGTAAAACGACCTTTATTAGGGATTCCGCTGTTTAGCGTCAATTGATTGTTTAAGTCTGACACCCCCCGCCCCACCCCCTTTTGATTTGGAGATAGATAGGAATATCTGTTCCGCACTTACGGGGGAATTTTTAGGCTTTTTAGTTATTAGAACCGTAAGTTCTTAGCTTCAGGGTCAAATTAACAACACTGTGTTTTGGGTTTAAGATAGCGGTATGAAATCCCTTGGATAGTCTTATGAATGCTGTGATGCGATCCATATTTTTACTCTGCCTAGTTTGGCTAGGCGGTTGTACCTATGTCGGCACAGCAACTCCAATCACTGATCCGTCCGTTCCTGCTGACCAAAAGTTAGTTGGTTCGTGGGCACATCTCAAGGATCTGAGTCTGTTTAACGTAATAGAAAACAAAGAATCCAATAAACTGTACGTAGTAGGAATAAACCCCGGTGTGGATGGTACGAATTCCTGCGTGGTCTGGGAAATAAGGACACTTCAACAGACAGACTATGGACTGTTTGAGGTGTCAATTCAGGACGGAGCTTATGAATGCGTATCTCCCCACCAGAATGCTTTTTTCATAAACTGGGACAAATATATGCAAGCTGGTCTAGGTCAATTTTATGCATTTTCGTTCTACAAAATCTCCAAATTGAATAATCCAGGGTTGGCAGAGTTCAAAGAAAACAATAAAGAATCAATCGACAAACTGATTAACTATTACGATGTAACAGACGAAAACCCAGATGTAGTTCAGGTTGCCTTTCTTGAAGATCTAGAGGAGCTAGACGAACTTATCCAAGGAATTCAGTCTAAGTCAGTCAAAATCAATCACGATACATTCATTCAACTGGAAGATACGCCTGAAGCAATAAGAAGGTTCTTTTTGGCTCTAAGGTCAGATTCTCCAGTGTTTACTAGGTGGGACAGTGACGGAGCTATATTTATACGCATTAGCCCACCCAAATCATCTGTTGGACAATGAAACACATCTACATATTCCTCTAATCGACAGCTATGAAAGCCTTGATGGAAGAGTAATTTGAAAGGATGTGCCATGACCCAACGACATTAACTTAATAGAACCACCCTTTAGCTGTCATGTTCCGAATAGCGCCAACAAAATCCCCCAACTTCGCCTTTTTTTCCTTTTAGAACTTTATTAATGTTGTGGATCTTTGTAATCCGCGTGGCTTCCGATATTGATCTATATCGTCCAACCACCTTTCCAGTTTTGGGATCAATCGATTCAACTGGTCTAGAACTATTCGACGGTGTAGTCGGAGGAACAATTCGGACATCAGATTCCATTTGGTTAAGTACTTCCTCATAACTGACATCTGCATACTCCCACGTGTAACCACCGGCATTCTTACGTGTTCCTTTGCAGTTCGATGTGATATGGGAAGAGGAAATATTTGTTGCTTCCCCAGCACCGGTCACAGAAACATAAAGCTTTTGAGTTTCTATACACCGCACAATTTTTGACAATCCGTGGGGTTTTGCGGGTGGTATTTGGTCTGGAGAAAAATCTTTAGAGAGGAACCATCTAAACCCTCCAGCTGTTCTTGCTTTACCCCTGATTACTTTAGATATATTGCTAACAGCGATATTTAGCTCCCGCGACGCTTGGGACAAAGAAGGAAATTCATCCACTATGTTCCCTGTAGCAGGATTTATCGCTACTACTTCCTGGGGGAGATTCGACAAATCCTTTTCCCGAGATAAATCTCTGGGGAAGAATATGGGCACCTCAAAGTTTTCGTATTCTTTCCAGTAATCAGTATTTTTAGACTCAAGTTCGTCAAGAAAAGACCTGATGAAATCGATTATTGGTTCCCGCTGTTTAAACCAAAAACATTCTGTATCACCGCCCCACCGCTCACCGTGTCGCATACCTGCCTTCAAAATGCGTAAGTCATGATGGTCTGAGAAGGCTCTTTTGATACGATTTTCCAGAACATAAGCATCCACTTCATCAAGTTTGACTGAGAAAAATACTGTCTTAAGGTCCGACCCATATCTCTCCATTAGAGTTCTTCTAGTAACTCCTACCTTTAATGATCTAATTCCAAAGGCTTCGATTTCCATGACACCCAACCAGGCAGAGTCGCCTTTACTGTGATTTGTCAATAAATCAAAAAGCCGATTACCTGCGTATCCAGTCCGCAAGTTTCCACACACCGGACATTTCGATTTTGATCGTGTTAGATAGCCTTTGGTGACTTCGATTTTTCCGTGGTAACTACACTGGATAGTTATAAAACTCGATCCTCTCCCCTCGTCGTAAAACACTTCTTCAATTTGCACATAATCAGGCATCTCATCGCGAAATGAATTCTGTACATCCTCTAAGGTCAATCTTTGGTTAGATGTTTGAGAAACTCGCGAACACAGATCACAACCCCATTGGCCTTGAGTCATCAAATTAGTCGGTTTCGTGACTTTCGCTGTTTTGTGAATGAGGCATAGAAATTCAGCCTCCTTAGTCATGCCTCTAAACTCTGTAAGCATGACTAGTCGATTGGAACAATTCATTTCAAACCATTGCTTAAATTTGACCCGCTCGCTTTCTAAGGAACCTTTGGACCGCGCGGTGAATTCGCAATCTGGGCAGCCACCGCTATCGGATCGGAGATGATTTTGGGGAGAAATGGAGAATTCAGCGTTGTGCCTGTTGCACAAAATAGGTACTTCTGGTTCTTTCTGAGTGCGATAAGTACTCTCAGTGTTTTTGTAGTCAAACTTATCCTTATGCTTTTCTTGGGCCGCGGTCACCCAACGAAGGTGCATTGCTTTGCGAATCTTCTGAAGTCCTTCTTTGGAATATCGAGAACGTGACTTCCTATTGACACTCATGGTCCGCTCAGATCCCGTCATAACTTGCATGAATCTATATTCTATTAATCATACTATCCTGAATTACGTCCAACCCATCTTTTCACTATCTCTAGCCTCTAACACTACTATTTGGTTATTTCGCATTTCTATTGCCTACTAAATAAATTGCAGACAGATTGAAGTCTTTATCAAACTCATTTCCGTTCCAAAATTTATCATCCTTAAACTCACCGATAAACGAAAAACCTTTAAACCTACCCGAACCGAACATAAACCATCCCTGCCCGCTACGCGTGTTGTCCTTATATTCGCCCGCGTACCGCGTGCCATCGACGTACTCTTGCATACCGATACCATGTAGCTGGCCATCCTTGAATCCACCTACGTAGGTGCCAACGTTAGGAACCCGCCAAGTTCCTTCCCCATTAGGGACACCACTAGCTAGTTGTCCCGAATAAATGCCACCCCGCCAGGGAATGCTGACATCTTGCGCATAAAGTGTGGGCGCAAGCAGTACCGCCACGAGATTCAAGATAGCAATTAGTCGTTTCATCCTGCCTTGTCACTCACTGCCACCACGACATAACGCAGCGGACCACCAGGCACCAAAGCATCAAAAGGAAAACAGGTAATAAGCGTGAGTTTTTTCTGGTCGCCAAGTGCCATTACCTCAGTTGCACTTTCGTGAACAACTGCTGTACCAGTTACGCGGTAATCATGTTGGATTCCATCAACTGATTCCAGTTGAAGCAGTTCGCCAGATTTAAGATTCTTAAGAAATGCGAAGTGCGTATCACGGTGACCGACCACGACCGTGTTACCGGTTTCTCCAGGGATTGCGCTCGCAAGCAGATAGGCGGGTCCAAATGCCAGTGTCCGACCCGTCGCACCAGCGAGCACAATCATGTCCTGGTTATGTTTGACTGAACTAAGCCGTGCAACAGGCCACGTATCTGCCCATGACCAAGGTTTTACGTCATGCATCCCGTTCTGCGTATCTCTCCAGGCTTTTTCAAGTAAGAACTGAGCCAGTACCGCCTTTAAGTAGATGCGTGACCCCTCCATCGTACTGAGCACACCTACTAATAGGAGAGTCAGAATTACAATGAATCGTACCGAAGGTTTCACACACGACTCTTTCTCATTTGGAGAAAACCAGCCACTGCGAGTAGGCCGAGACCAAGTATTAGGCACAGAGCCGCGGGTGTTGCTGCCCGTGGAATGATTCCGGCGTTTTCCTGAAGTTTGGCAACAGCCGTTGGCTGTGCTGTCTGATGCTCAGTCGGGATTCGAATCGTTAGTGGACCGCTTGTAGATTTAATTTTGGCTAAATCCTTCTGACTTTTTAGCGATTCTGCATTCAATCTGAGGGATTTCTCTTCTTCAGCTAGGACGTACCTTTCTTCCTCTTTCCTTCTTTTTGATTCGACGTGTGAATGAGATATTCTGTCTGCAAGCTTTCGGTTCATTTCTGCATACCGCTCTTTACTAATTCCTAAACCACCGTCTCTAAATACACTGTCGTATATCCAACCAAATGGTAGGTTTACTGGGACTGGCTTGGTCTTTAGTTTTTTGTCTTTGGGTCGCGAGACGACCTGCTCGACTGCAACCAAGCTCGTATGTTTGGTAACCAAATGGTACGCAATGCCGACTTCAACAATTTTTTTGCGCACACTATCCTGTGATGCGCCGTCTGAAAGACTCAACATCAACCTTTCGATCTTTTTCCGGGCATAAAGTCGATCGACGCCGGACTGCGATCGGCCGCCAGCAAGTTTGAAGTCCACTGCCCAAGGTTTGGCTCCACGCCAACCGGAGATTTCTGCATTTCCGCCCAGCCTTGGTAGTCTGGCCGCAATTAGAACTGGCTCACCCGCATACAAATCTGGAATCCGTTCGGGGTAGTGCTCTACACCTCTTGTTTTCCAGTCAACTGTTATCTTGCTCAATACCGGAGATTCAAGCTTGGAAAACAGCTCACCCATTTTGTGCTTCACCTCACTGATTTTTCCGATATAGGTGAATGTTCCGCGGCCTAACTCAGCGACCTTTCTCATGAAATAGGCATTGGGTGCTGAGCCAATCCCGACCGTAAACAGGCGACTTTGTCCGATGTGTTGCCTGACAAAAGCCAGGATTCCGACTTCGTTAGCAACACTGCCATCTGTGATGAAAATGACCTGTCGAACTCGGTCGGAGGTACCACCGTTACGAAGCGCAAGGCTGAGTGCTGGCAACATTTCAGTGCCACCCTCCGCTCCCATGCGTTTAATCCTATCGACGGCCCGCCGAATGTTTCTTGGAGTGGCTGGTTGGCTGGAGTTAAACAAAGGCTCGACATAAGAATTAAACTGAATAACCTCGAAATAGTCGTGGGGTGACAGTCTAGTAAGAGCCAACTGCAACGCGGCTTTGGCCTGTTGGATCGAATGCCCGTCCATACTGCCCGAGGTATCGATCACATAGATAACCTCCCTGGGTAGCGGTTTGAGATCTTCGCTCACCGTATCTGTTGGGGGCATTACCATGATCAGGGCGTAGGTTTGACCGTCAACGACATCAGTAAATAGTGCGGCATCGGGGGCGTTGCCAACCTGAGGTTGCCACTCAAGCACAAAATCTCGATCCGCCAGGATCACCTCATCCTTAAGTTGGACCGACGCAATGTCTTTCGTGTGAGTTACACGAACATCGTGAGAGAGACTTTCGACGTTGACCGGAAACCCGGCGTTGATTTGGGCCTGTATACGGACAGTGGGTCTATACCCATGCCAGGTATCCTGATCAGGATTCAGAACAGGTGGAGTTACACGAGAGGCATCCACCACCTCGTCTGTATTCTGGGCCCAGCCCGTACCTGAAAACTGAGAGACTTTACGAGTACCAGGTATATAGCGAGGGGCTACAACAGTTGGAAACCGCAACGAAAAACCCCCTTTGTCATAGCGCATCACCTCTTGATATTCGATGGTGATTTCAATGACTTCACCGGGGCCGATGTTAGCGACACTCGTAGTGAAAATGTTTGGGCGTTCTTGCTCTAGCAATGACGCTTTCTTCCCTTGGCTTTTGGCTTTGTTGTAGATTTTCTTGGCTTCGGCTCGCTCCTTGATCTCACCAACAATAATTCGTTCGCCTACTTTCATGGACAACGTATCGACCGCAGCGGTATCCGGTAACGGAAACACGTACACACCTTCGAGCCATTCTCCGGTCGGGTTTTTAAAATGTTGGGTGACGACGGCCCGAGCAATCATTCCCGTGACCTTAATTTCAACTTCAGTCCCTACCATAGGAACGGGCCGGAATGGATCTTGATCATCACCCCGCACCAACAACGTGCCGGCCTTTGCTTCATGAGTGGCCATGGGCCGCCCCAGGTCCGGGGACTGGGCTGGTAGTACAACAGTCGGAAAAAAGAAGAGACCTAGAAACAAGATCAGCAAAGAAGATAAATTCGTTGTCGATAGAGCCTTCGCTGTTCTCAGTTTGATGTGGGATAAAAAGTCGAATCCGTAATTGACTGGGTATTCCCTGAGTGAAATAAAGCCGCTAGGGGATTCAATCGGGTAGTACATAGGCTCTCCTTGTAATATCGCCTCGGAAAAGCGACTCACTATTTTGATTCACAGCCCGCGGGATACTTCTTCCTATAAACCCCGTGGACCCAAGGTCATCAATTACGGATTGGCGCCGGAACACTCTCTCTATGTCCCTCACAAACCTTACAAACCGGGCCTCGCTTTGATCTAATGGCGCGTCTACGGAATTCGAGGAGGTGCTTGGGTCGTAAACACATGGTGCACTGCCGGATATACCAAGGTTGGTTTGAAGTTGTTTTTCTTCTCATGTGGTATTCCTCGAAAACAAAAAGATAGGCCGACCCGAGAGCCGGCCGATGAGAGAGGGAGGATGGAGAACAACATGGAACAAAGATGCCGGACACAAATGCGTTGAACCTGTCGAGTTTTGTGCCGATCGGTGGTTTATAACTGTCAGTATTGTGGTAAGCCAAAATCAAAGTACTCAGGCCGTTACTAACTGAGGCTGCCTCGATCGGTAACAGTCGAATAGCTTTTGGCACTCGGAATCGAAACTGGGATCAGATTTACCCCAGATTAGTGTTCGTCTTAACTTTGTTGCTAACGGTGACCATACTTGCCCGACGAGCGTGATCTTGGGGGCATCCACCCACTGGTCGATATGGGCATAGCACCAGAGCTGTGCCCGAAGGTTAGGCCAGCCATCAGCGGGTATATCTTTGTAGCTAGCTTTGATTTCGACAATTCGAATCTCTCCCGTCTTTTGATTCTGGTAGACGATGTCAGGAACGCCATATAGCGGCTGACCTTTTACTGTTAACGCAGACATCTTGAACACAGACTCTTTGTTCAGCGGATCCCGAAAAAGTAGTCTCCAGTCTTTTCCTTGCGGTGTTGGCTCAGGCAACCTGAGCAAGCGTCTCGATCTATTGGCCTGGAGTAACCTTTCCTCTGTTTCCTTCCCCATCCGCAGTGACCTCGGATTCTTTCGCCAATTAGGAAAACACAGCCGGAAAACCCAGCTACTGAAGTCAGTCACACGGTTGCCAGGTTCTGCCGGCCTCCTGTGTTTGGCTAAGCTAAGTAGCTGATTTTGAATACGAAATGGAGTCGCATCTGGACTCTTGGTTTCGATAAATAGGCTGTGCCACGCCATAATTCCATACATTGGCGGCAGCGGAGGCCGGCCATGCCAATTACTTGCAATTTGACGCGCCTCACGGGATGACAAACCGATCGATTGTGCTTTTTCAACGATCGAGTCGTAGGAGAGCTGTAGGTGCGGTGTTGTCATTACGAGTTACCTACACCATCTCAATGGATCGTAGCGCCGGTGGGGACACCAGCAACGTTGGTTTGTTCTTTTGAGTGCTCCTCCCCCTCCTCAGCCTGGTTGCCCTCGTGCTCCTCGGTGAGCTGGTCTGCGAGGATCCTGAGCGATACCGCTGTAGCCATTTGGCAATCCGGCGCTAGATGCCTATTTAAGGAATTGGCAAACATCAAAAAGGTGTAGCTGGCCACATACGTATTCATGTCCCTGGATTTGGCCAGATCGGCAACTTCCTGGAGTTTGTTAAACAGCCAGCGACCGTCCTGCGCATTCTTCTCCTCCAGCTCATCTATTTCTTGATCGGGTTTAGCCATGTGGGTCCTCTAAGTTGATATGGGTCTAAACGCAGTACATCGTGCGCACGATTAATCGACACGACAGTTTTTTGTAGAGGTTTGCCATGAATATGAATTTGGCGCACCGAATCAATGTTCGAAGCACGAGCAAGTCCCACCTCACTTTGAGAATGAACAAATAATGTCCAATCTTCTTGCTGATGCTCAATTTATGCTGCATGTCTCACTCGTTTCTTACCCTTTGGTGGAGTTGTAATCGGCACGCTCCAGATAAGGAGACTCAGTTTTCCTTCAATAAACTGCTGGGCCTGCTCATAGGAATTAAAAGATTCCACCAGCTCGAAATAATCATCTGCCGCATGGTGTTTTCGATCGGATCGAGGCTTGGCCTTTATTTTTTTCACGACTGGCACCTGCCCTGTCTTAATCATGAATTTCTTCACGTCGCTGGCATTCTTAAAATAGACCGGCCCTGCATCTAATTTAGGTTCAGCGATGAATTTCTCAGGCGCTTTGTCGAGCTGCACAGAAATATCGCGTGACTGTTCTATCTCATAGTTAACTGGTGTTGCTGGCTGTGTCGGGTTGTTCTGTATTTGTTGCTTGTTCATAACTCGTGTATCTCCTCAATAAATGTGAATCGTCGTTCCATCCAGGCGCGGATAATTTCGGATCGTTCGATGTAGCTTCGAAGTGAGTAGTCCAGCTCTTCTAACTCGTCGTCTTCCCATTCCCGTTGCTTCATGACACGGGCGTACTTTTTCCGATACTTTTCGTAGACATAGGCTGCTCGGCCCTTCAGATCAAAACGTCTGGAATAAGACCCGAGGGTAGCGTTGCACTCCTGACATGACGGATAAACCAACAGCGGTATTCCGTGGGATCTGAAGTAATCGGTACCGAATGCCCAGGCCGTAGAGACTGCTGGTACGTGATCTTTGCTCTCAGCCGACTGGCCACAATAGACACAGAGTCGCCCCGAAATGTGCGTATACGCCGGGAGGACGACCTCCGCTCGTTTTCTATGGAAGTTTGAAGGGGCAGCCATGCCTTACATAAAGCAATTGGCGTGCCAAAGTAGAAATCGAAAGAAAATTGGAGATTACCCGGCACCTAGGCCAAATTCCCGGGCTAACCTATTCAATAACTATAGTAAACACCTTTATGTGACAACAAATTTATTTATGTTAAGACTTGGCTGTTAATAATAATTTGAACAAATATTTTGGTAGAACACAGACTCGTTATCGCTCTAGTGGTCCATCTCGCAAATCATCCGCTAACATCTCCAGGAACGCAATGGCATCAAAACACGCAGCCGCCGCAATCATTACCGGCGTAGCCTTTTGTATGCTGACATGCTGCGCATGATTGCTCGCTCGAAAAACCTGTGAAGCAACGAAATATGTATGCCTCCTAATAGTTTTCCTCATTGTAGAGGTAAAATTTTTATACCCAAGAATCTTACTACCGGTTAAATAATCCAAGGCTTCCATTTGATAATTACGGTCCTGATCTGAAAATGACCGAGATTTTATCCAATCGGGTATCCGATAATCTCTGGCGCGTAACATCTCATAAATGGTATCCGCTACTCTTTCCTCTATATCATAAGGTGGACCCTCACCCAGCACTTCGTGCCAAAGAACGAGATGAAGCAAATCATGAATATCTCGCATATCCTTCATACATCCTATGGGATCTGTTGTAACCGTTCTGATTAGTTCCTTGAATTTGGAATTGATCCTCCAATTCATTCCATTCTCTATTTCCGTACCCAACTTTTGGTCAAGATATTGGTAATCAATACTTTTCAGTCGCAAATTGAGCACACCAGTTATGTGCTTTTCCCAGTCCTGCTTATCTCCAAAGTATATTTCCAGGGCCGTTAAGGACTTTTTTTCGTGTGCCCGAGAATACTGAAACATGAGCTTACATACGTGCTTAGCAACACTACTTTCATCTACTATGTACCCTCGATTTTGGAGGTCTACCACAGATTCTCGGGCTAATTTGCTTACCGAGATACCATTCTTTCCAATAGATAAGAAAACTCGCTGACTGTCGTCACCCATATCTCTCCATAGATCGCGCAAGATTGGTGATTTATCAGCTACTAGAGAGTCAGCACACTTTGTAACCTCTTCCCCTGTGAGCGTTTTTTCCGAATTCGACTGCTTAGCAAGTTCGTTGCCCAGTGCTACGAGCAGGAAAGGCACGCCTCCAGTCCAACTGTGAATCAATTCCTTGAGATTACCCTTTGTAGAAAAGCCGCCGTGTTCTAATGCACTTATCCAAGCCTGCATGTCTGATATAGTTTGTGGAGGCAGCCTAATTTCTGTAAAAAGATCCCAGAAAGTTGAATCCCCCTCTTCAACCGTTTTGGCCAAATCTATTAGCTCAACACGACTGGCTAGAATGAATCGCAAATTATCGTTTGAATTGTCGGCCAACTGGGCAAGCCAATCCCATAGATAGGCATCGATCGCAGACCGCTGTTTCACTACATCAAGCTGATCAATAATTATTGTCGTGTAAATCGAATCATTTTCTAGCCGATCCAACAGTCTCGAGATTTGACGACTGGGTTCTTCCTTCAGACTACCATCAAGTATTAGTTGATCTGCATATTCATTTTCTTGACTTTCTAGCTCCCGTTTAAGTTTCTCGCCAATGGAATTAATAAATTCCTGATTTGAATCAGTCGGATCTCGCCTAACGTTGAGACGGATAACAAGAGCTTCTGTGTTGAGCTTACGAATTTGCCGCTCAACCTCCCTCACAACCACAGATTTACCGAGTCGTCTGGGTGCTACTAACGAGATATGCTGCCTACTACCAAGTATTTCTGTTAGTAACTCATCACGTCCGTGGCAAATTGCACGGCCAGCGTTGCGAAGGAATATTTCTTGTTGCATCGAATCGTTGTTTAGGGCTTTATCGGCAGCCTCTCGGAATCTTTAGCAGCGACAGCTGCAAGTGACTGGATATCTTCAGGCATTTCATTAGCAATCCAACTAGACCACAAAGGCGGATCTAATTGATACACTTTATCTGGCACACCTTTAGACACTTGTAAAAGTTCCAAATTCATTAATGTGGCAAGGTCCTCGCCTAACATACCAGGATCCTCACGAAGGTTCACACCGTAATCTTCCAACCGTTCGGTTAGAAATTGGTAGGTTATTGAGTCAGGTCCTTCTTCGAATCGGCTTAACAAGGCAAGAATTAGTTTTCGACGCACGGGGCTTACCATCCTCCAAAGAGTTCGGAAATGGTTAATAGAACCAATCAGACGTTCGGACGAATTTTGAACCATCGGCAACGTGATGATTTCTTTCTTCAAGATGGCTTCATTAAATATCTGACTGCACAACGCCTGTATTAGGTACGGCCGCCCGTGGCATTGCTTCACCACATAATCCCGGGCATCGGGCATATACCTGAAGTAACGAGAAACTGGCTCTGTTATTAATCTAATCGAATCCTCTCTTGACAATGGGTCCATCTGAACCGTAATTCCTATTCCATACAGTTGTGACCAATAGTCCTCCCCCTCACGAAGAATGGACTTCAATTTGCTAATAACTAGAGAAAAACCGATATCTTTTTCTACCAAGGATCGGAAATTCAATAAAACTTGATCACTGATTTCCCCCCTATCAATTCGTTTTTGAAGGGTATTAAACTCGTCAAGCATTAACACAATACACCTTTGTGGAATTACTTTTCGAACAAGTCTCACGTAGTTTTCAAACAGTCGAAAACAATTTTCCGAAGTAAACTCTGCTCGTGGAGGGCACACCAAAGACGGATCAAAAGTAGAGGTTTCTTCGCGGCAAGCATCTTGAATCCGTTCAGCCAAGAGAAAAAACATTGCGTGCTCCGAAGCTTCAGATGATGACTCTGGAGTTCGCAGGTCTTTTAAATCAACATTCACCACGAGACAATGTGATAAGACATCAGGTCTTGTAAGCCGGTGGAGTATCGACGATTTTCCACTTCTTCGATTTCCCTCAACGACAATTATTGTAGCTGCGTCTTGGCTAGCTAATTCTCTTTGAATTTTTGTAATCATTACATCTCGACCGAACAACATTTTTGAATCACCGACTGGTGGCCCTGGCTTATAGGGGTTCTTGGGTCGGCCGATTTGGCTTGTAGGATCGAGCTTTGTGTCTCCGCCTTTGATGTGTGATTCAATTAATCTTGGCGGATCTAATTCTTCTGGCCCCACTTCATAGCCATCTTCTATCTGTTCCAACTCTGCACGCTCTTCTTCTAACATTGCCAAATCGTCATACATTTGTTCCTCGTCCATACGATCTTGTTCGAACTTTGCAAAGTCTTCTTCCATCATTTCATTTATACGGGCGTCTTCCTCTTCCGCGTCTATGGCATCTTGTAGTTGTTGTTCTTGACGATCGTCTGCTAGATCAAAAACGTCTTCGATCGCCCGAACTTCCCATTCTTGGACGTCTAAGTCCTCCCATAGCCCTTCTGTTCGCCTAGGTTCTTCTGAGTGCTCCGAGAATAGAGACGACACATCATCTTGCGATGAAAATAAATTAAAATCTTCGACATCGTATTCATTTTGTTCTTCTTGAACTTTTTGTTCTTCTTGTACTGCTTGTTCACTAAAATCTGATTCGGATATAGAGACGTTTCCAGAAGGGTATTTATTCCCACGTTTCGTATCGTGAGCACTACGACCAGTGCTAGTTTTAGGGTTTACAAGCTCATGCGCCCACAATGGCACCACAACATCGCCTCGCGTTCGCTTACCGTCTAGAAGGTTGGCGGTCCATTGCAGCTTGCAAGTGACAAGGCCTGAATACTGGAGAGGCAGAGAATTATTTAGCTTTATTGTGGCGGATCGAGAAGTATTAGAAGAGAAATACTTGACTTCTTGTCCCCCTGCGACTACCTCGAGAAGCGCTTCGTCTTCTAGAGCAAGATCATCTTCTGGAAACATCAGTGCACCAACCTCATCACATGGGCCGGATGCTGTGAACCAAAAATTTTGCAGTGGTAAAGCGGAGCTATTTGTCAGAACAAGATTGAAGAACCTATGACTTCTGTCTTGTTCATGTGCGCTAGACTGATCGTCGCCAAGTTCAGCAGACAAGTTTATCTTGGATAATAAATTCTGGAGTTCCAGGTCATACCTGTAAGATAATTTTTCAAGAATTTGTTGCAGTCGATAAAGTATCGGTATCTTTTCGTCATCGACTCCATAAGTCTTAGCCTCGATTGCCTGACCTGGCTGCAAGGAGATGCCCGTGTAGACCCGATGCGTCTGGGCTATTAGCTCAACAACTTGTCCGTGTATCGTCTGAAGAAGTGCATATTGTTCGGCCCCTTCGGGAACCGACCAGACATTTGTAGCTACTGTACCGATCCTAACGAGCCCTTCAAATACTTGCTTCGTGGATCGATGTAAGCTGCCAGTTTCGACCAAGCTACGGAGCTCGACCCTTGATGAGTCCAGATCATTTGCAAAGTTGCTAAGGGACTCAAACAATCTAAGCATGGCCTGTTGAGTCTCGTCATCCGTGCTATTTAGAAACTCGGTAACAACCTCACTACTAAAAAACCACCTAGATATAGGTTCATCCTGACCAATCACCAAATCATTCAGTGTCTGCAACGGGTCGTATCGCCGGTAAGTCGATTCTTCCACTACCTGTTCTTGTAGGTGCAGTGAGGCAGGAGTAGGAATGGTTAATTTTCTTAGTCGCTCCAAAGAGATGTACTGGACTGTTCGGCCATGAGAAAAACCTTTAAGCCAAGTTTGAACAAGCTCAGATCTTAGAATTTGAGCAAGATAGTGAGGAGTAATTAAGTTTTCTATGGGTCGAATAACGCATAAATTCTTTGCAGCAAGCCCACCAACTGCATCACTTTTATGATCAACAACAGCAACCTTTCCAATTGTTCCTGTAGTGCTTAATAGAACGTCACCGTTTTGAAGATAACGTTCACTAGGGTACTCTCGTTCTACGGTTCTTCGCATAGTCGGAAGTAAACGACCATTCTCTATGCTCTGTATCCCAACTACCGGGAGTATTTGACAGAAGAGAGCAGGGATATCGTCTAGACCAGCGCGTTTACTAGCATGCCATCTAAGCCGGCCATCAACCATTCGGTACTTCCCGTCCGGTAACGGCAAAACACTAATTGGATGCAGTACACCTTGCTTCTTAACTGATTCCTCAAGCTCTGACAGTTTCTTGTCACGTTCTTGTCTGAATCGCCCTAAAGCACTACCTCGCTCTGACTTAAGATCACCAACTTCCACTATGTCATCTAACGACACAATCTGAACTTTTGTTCTTAGTTGTTTTTTCGAAGGAGAATAAAAATCGCTTGTGACACCACCAAAAATAGTTTGAGTCAGTTCAGGTAAAGCTGTTTTGGAAATAGTTTTGTCAGCTTGGAGCAACGAATCAATAAATGTGTTGTACTCATAAGCTCCGGTTCTTTTCGCCAGGAGATCCCAATCTCTGTCAGCAATTTCGTCAGCCGTAACAGTCCATGAATTGTGGTCTAACTCTCTCTGTTTGATTGTTAGTACTTCATTATCTAGATTCTTTGTCGATTGAATTTGACGACAATAGACATTTTCCATGGGTTTGGCATTGCGAAATACAAGAAGACTCATCGGCGCACGGGTATATTTTGGAGCCACATCTGCTGGAAGGGAAATAACACCTTCCAAACAGAACTTGCTTATTAATTTTTTCCTCAAGTCATTTGCAGACCCGCCGCGAAATAACAACCCATCAAACACGAGAACCACAGCCCTACCTCCCGGGGCTAACGAATTCATAAACCGCTCTAATAGGATTTCATCTAATTGTTCTTTTTTATTCTGCTTCGGCTTGGGAACTTTTCCAGTCGGCGCTACCCCGACAACACAGTCAAATTCCTCCTGCTTAAATCGTGCGGCTAATGCATCACCACTCGCGAAATTCGCATTGGGTAATCCTTCGACAAATGAGATTACATGCGCAATAAAATAAGCCGTTGAATATATTTCTAATCCATATGGACCGTTGAAACTCTCAGAGCTATTGTTCGAATCGTTTTGAGCAATCAATGCCGCTCTTCGTGCCATTTGTAACCACAAGCTAGCCCTTGTTGCTCCATAGTCCTGAACGTAGACCCGCTCGTCCGGCTGTAGGTCCGCTAGGTCAAGGATCAACTGCTGTAGTTCGTCAGGAATTTGTGCAGTTGGGCTAAAAACATGATCTACTCCTTCTAGCAGTGACTGTGCTGCGATCCTACGGTCCTCTACCGTTTCAAAAGCCAACCTAGAAACAGCTTTTACTAGTACACCTCTAGCAGACGGCAGTGTGTGCTTCAGATACAGCATCGCATATTTTGTATCTGCGTCTAAACGTTTCGATTTCTCAGCATAGGCCTCCAAGTCTGATTCAAAAAATCGGTCTATATTCCGAGCTGTGGTCAATGTGTCCCATCGATGATCTTTTGGCAGACTGTGCCTATACTTAGCGCCTTTAGCCAAGACAATGGCTTTTTCTTCCACCTCTAATTGATGGAGTCGTCGGAGATAAAGAAGCGCGGCATAAGGGGTACATATCTCACGCTCAAGGGAATTTTCTCGTCCAACAGAACGTGAATGCTCTAGGATTTTGACTAAGGTCGGTGATTCAATGTTCCATGGCTGTTTCGTAGGCCACTCCAAACGTCGCATGCGACCAATGGCTCTACCCGGCGTTTCTTGATCATCGGCCATCGTTGGGTATCGGCGATCTGGATCTTTTCCTCTTTCTAATGTGCCCCGCAAAAATCCATAGAATTGGTCAACCGTACTGACGTCTTGAATAATTCCTTTGGTGCCCAGAGGTTTAACCTGGAGCACACGTATTAGGACCGCCCCGGATTGTTTATCAATTGTCCGCACTCCTTGCACGACTACCTTATTGCCCTCTGACAACAAGTACTGAAATTCTTTGTCGGCCCGGTTGCCAAATAAGCACTGGACTTTTGCTCGGCTCCCTTTTAGAAAAAACACCAAAGTTTTATTCTTGACCTCTAGGTCAGCTACCTCCCCCATCAGCCGCACGATTTTCGAACCATCTCGATGCCCCCCGCATTTCGGACACCCTTTACCTTTCAAATGAATCATTGGATTCATTTCGAATTGCCCGTGCGAAGGACATCCAATCATGACTTTAGCGTTCTTACTGAACCCAGAAGGAAACGTATAAGAATATTTCCCATCCCAGCGCTCCTTAGCGCGTGCAAGAAATTTTGATTTCACCGCCTCCCTATTTTTGCCATACACCTTTTTTCGGCCTTCTTTACTTAGAGACCGCTCGTTTGCAGTTTTATCTTTTGATTTCTTGTCCACTTTCGCTTCTACACCCTAAGCAGATCTAGCAATTACCATGCCAACTCAAGTCTTTAACCCATGGGTTTTCAATCGATTATCCAGAGTCTGGTAATTCTTGAACCCCAAGAGTCTTGCAGCCTGTGTTTTGTTGTTAGCTGCGAGTTCCATTGCCCGTTTAAGATAATGCCTCTCGACTTCGTTCTGAATTTCATCTAAATCGATACAATCATCTATGGATCGATTTAGTATTCCGTCCCCATTTGCGCTGTTCGCTGGTGCTCCAAAAAGAGATTCCCGAACATCATCTTCGCTAATCGTATCGCCGTTGGCCCAAACGGAGGCTCGAGTCAGTACATTCTGCAACTCTCTCACGTTTCCTGGCCAATCATGCCGCTTGAGAACGTTCATGGCACCGGGTGAAAGCTTTTTAGGACTGTAGCCTTTTTCAACCTTTTGCTGTTCTTCATTTATCCGATTATTCTGATGTTCAGCAATTAGCGGTATATCTTCTTTTCGATCGCGAAGTGTAGGCAACTTAATCACGCCAACTGCTAATCGATACAGGAGATCCTCGCGAAATTTACCGGCTGCTACCTCTTCGGCAATAGTCCTATTGGTTGCAGCAATCACACGGACGTCTATGGCCATTGGTTTTGGATCGCCTAGTCGATTTATCTCACCTTCTTGTAGAACACGCAGCAATTGCACCTGTTGATCCAAAGGCATTTCGCCGATCTCATCTAGGAATATGGTGCCTTTGTTTGCGGCTTCAAAATGTCCCTTTTTCCCTTTCGCGTCTGCACCAGTAAACGCACCCCTTACATAACCAAAAAGCTCGGCCTTCACGAGTTCTTTAGGTATCGCGCCACAATTAACTGCTATAAATGGTCCATTACTTCTTGGGCTGGAATTGTGTATTGCTTTGGCAAACCCTTCCTTACCTGTCCCTGTCTTTCCTTCGATCAGGATGGAGACACTTCGTTTAGCCAATCGTCGGGCTTCGGCGATGCGCCGTTTCATAATGGTGCTCTGATGAAGTATTTCAGAGAACTCTGGTGCCGCTGGACTAAGGCCTTGGGCTAATTGGGTAAGGCGATCGTCAGGCTCCTTGAAGAACTCGCCTATGAAGTCTGCGGTAATATCAAATGGGAACTCGACCGTGTTTACACCTTGCTGAGTCGAGGATTCAATCAGTGTTGCGTTGGCATAGGAAGTATTCGCAACCATGATCCAAACGGCCTGCATTGCGGGCGTTCCGGGAGAGAGATGAAATGTTAAGTCGTAGTCATCACCATGTTTATCTTTTATTTCGTCAATAGCCTGAATGGCATTCATATAGATACCGCGGTAATCGACAGGACTTGGCAGGTCCGAAACCGTTTTTAACTCAATCTTGGCGTCCGTCTTTTTCTTGAGCCAAGGCACGTAGTGCTTTGCTTTTGTTGCAGAGTAGTTATTAAGAATGACAACCTTGTCGAAGTCATAGTGCGTGACACCCCTGGCGAGTGGCCCCAGGTCGTCATTAGTCCCTGCCGCACAGTCCAGGTCTGTGCCCCCAAGCCAACTTAACAATATGCGCATTACACAGTCCTAATAATATTATTTATTTTAGATAATATATTTTATGTTTTGCTGCCGCAATCAACCTATTAATCAGCATACCACAGTCGGTGCTAAGTGCGATAAATAACTGAAATAGTGCACCATCCTTAAATTCTCTAGGTCAGGAAATGGCTTAGTTCAGCGATTTATTAGGATATTTCTCAGCCATAACAAAGTTTGGCACGTCAGTTGCTTCACGTAGACTGACATGAACAAACCCACAAAAGTCACCCTCGTCTACATGGAGCTCAAAAAAGCTCTAGGCGACACCGTGTTGCCTACGGATCTACTCGACCATGCCCATTCAATGGTCGAGCTGTTCAACGAAGAGGATTCTGATACTCGTGCTGAATTTCGCACTGGTTGGACGACATTCGACGAACGATGTCTGGATTCCGTCATGTCAGACGGGGGCTGGCATGTTCTATGTCGTGCAGCGAAAACTGAGTACGAAAGTGAGCCGATGGAGCAGTTCGAGTGGCAGACCGCCTGGCATCACAGCGGTCTCGTGGATCAATTTCCTGAGATGAGAATATGAATAAATTTACACATGGTAATGGCCTCGCAACTAGAGAACATCTGGCGGATGGACTGCCGATCACACGACTCGAGGCGCTCGTCCTGTACGGTGTCCAGAATCTCGCTCAGGTGATCAGTTCGATGCGCAGGGAGGGATGGGTAATTAAATCCAAACGAGTGTCCTATGCCGCAGCAGTTCGTCGAGTAAACGAACACGCGTTGCTGACGCCGCCATCAAATCTGCCGATTAGAGATATTCAGCTGACTGAATACTGGGTGAGCACATGACTATCAAACTCAGACCGTGGCAGACCGAAGCCCTGCAAAAGTCGATGAAGTGGCTGATCGATGATCGCCAAGATCGACATTTCCTGATTAATGCAGCACCGGGTGCCGGTAAGACGATCGCATCGTGCGTGATTGCAGAGACATTGATTCAGAAAGATGAGATTGATCGTGTCGTGGTCATCGCGCCTCGCACAGAGGTCGTCAATCAGTGGGCGAGAGACTATCGTCTGGTAACCGGCAGACACATGGCGAAAGTGACTGGCCAAGATGGTGACCTGACCACACTCAACGTCGATGTCTGTGCCACATGGGCCGGCGTACAAAATTTAAGTGCGTCTATGCAGACGGTCTGTGAACAAAATCGCACCCTCGTCATCTGTGACGAGCATCACCACGCAGCTGTCCAGGCGGCGTGGGGTTCGGGTGCCGATGATGCATTTGCAACGGCGAAATTCGTATTAATTCTGACCGGCACACCCATACGTTCGGATGGTGAACATTCCGTATGGCTGGCATACGACAACTACGGTCGCATAGATCACCCCGAAGATGGCACCTATACCCTGACCTACGGCCAAGCGGTCGATCTAGGTTACTGTAGACCAGTGACATTCCACAGGCATCAAGGCGAATTTTCAGTCGATCTCGCAGATGGCGTGAAAGTGCAGATCTCTGGGGATCAAGCAGCGGTCATCACCGGTAGTCTCGCCAGAATTCCGGCACTTCAAAGAGCATTGGGATTCTATCGACTCGCCACTACCCCTCTGTTTGAACCCGATGGTCATACACCGTTATTGACGGGCTATCAGGCGAGCATGGTCGAGTGGGGGAATCAGAAACTCGTCGAACTTCGCGACCGCATGCCCGATGCAGGTGGGCTGGTCATCGCGCCGTCTATAGAGATGGCCGAGTACATGTCGGACCTGATCGAGAGAATTGATGGCGAGAAACCGATGTTGGTCCACAGTAATGTCTCCAACGCCGACGGCAAGATCGATGCATTCCGCAATACCGATAAAAAATGGCTTGTCTCAGTCGCAATGGTGTCAGAGGGCATCGATATCCAGCGATTGAGAGTCCTACTGTACCTGCCGAGTGCACAGACCGAACTCGCATTCAGGCAGGCAATCGGTCGCGTCGTACGCACACGCGGCTATGATGATGACACGCGTGCCTACGCGATCATCCCGGCATTCAGCACATTCGAACAATATGCACGTCGCATCGAGAACGAAATGTCCGCAACAGCCAGAGCACAGCCCGGCGCACCGAGAACTCGTCGCTGTCCAGTCTGTAACGCGGAGTGCGGTCTCAGAGCTAAAACCTGTCACGGGTGTGGACACGAATTTCCAGAACGTACTATCCCGACGAAGGTGTGTGATGACTGTCAGACCGTCAACCCAATGACAGCTGTCGCCTGTCGAGCCTGTGGTAGCTCATTCACACCGTCGTTCGTTTTGACGCTAGACGAAGCACTGCGCACCGGTGCCATCGCCAGAGGCATGGACATCAATGAGGACGAGGTTCAGGAGAGCGAGAAAATCTCGAGTGAGGTCAGAGCGAGAATACTCCAGAGCGGCGACGAGCAATTACTCAAGTTGATTAGGACACTACCTGATGAGAGTTTCGGACGTCTCAAGACAATTTTGAATGCATAAATCAGTGACACGCACACCTTCTACTATTTGGATCATAATGCTCATACTGATCAGATTGATATTTGGCATCGAGGGTTAGCGTCGAGCTTCAACAATGACGATAAATCTTGAAATCGGTACCCGTAATTCCGGAGAACCAGTCCATGCCTAGATCACGAAATCTCTACGACCCGAACTGCGAGAAACCGTATCGCTTGAGTCGCTCTCGTATTGAAAACTTCATGCGCTGCCCGCGCTGTTTCTACATCGATCGAAAGCTCGGAATCGATGTGCCATCGGGTCCTCCATTTACGCTCAATATCGCAGTCGATACGCTCCTCAAAAAAGAGTTCGATGTGCATCGCGCAAATGGGACACCTCACCCGTACATGATTGATGCCGGCATTGATGCGGTACCGGCCATCCATCCAATGTTAGATTCCTGGCGCAAAAACTTTGTCGGTATTCGTTACTTGCACACACCAACTAATCTAGAAATACAGGGCGCAATAGACGATCTTTGGATCGACCCCGACGGGAAATACATAGTTGCCGATTACAAGGCCACTGCAAAAAAAAGCGAGATCAACCTAGACGCAGATTGGCAGATTTCTTATAAGCGTCAGATGGAAGTCTATCAGTGGCTGCTAAGACAAAATGGCTTAGATGTCAGCAATGAGTCTTGGTTTGTGTATTGTAATGGGCAGCTGGATAATGAAGGGTTCAATGGAAAGATCAACTTCACAATTCACATGCTTCCTTACGAGGCCAACGATGCCTGGGTGGAAGACGCGATCCTTACAGCTGCCGAAACTCTGAAAGGAGATACACCGCCTGTTGGTGCAGACGGCTGCAAACTCTGTACGTATAGGCAGGATGTTATCCGCGTAAACGTATAAGAATCAGCCTCTAGAATTTCTATCATGGAACTTAGCTTAACAACTGCTGCTGTACAGACGACTCGTTTGTCGCAACAACAACAGCAGTCGCTGGAAATCTTGAAGCTCCCAATATTGGAATTGCAACATCAGATTAGTCAGCTCTGTGTAACCAATCCAGTAATCGACTTAGTGGACGACATCGATTTCGAACCAGAATTCGAAGCAGACGAACGTGACTCGCAAAATGGAGACGACAACGGAAACGAAAAAGATGAGACAGAAGTGCTATTGGAAGGAATCGAAGAAACCAGCGACGACTATGACAGCGATGATTTCAGGGTAGAAAGCCCAATTGCGACTCTATCAATCTCGCAAGACGAAGATGACGTCACTCGCAGGCAGGAAATGCAGACCTACGAAACCAATTTGATATCGTTTCTAATGCTTCAAATTATTGATTTGCAACTTAATCAACGTGAAAAAAAAATTGCCGAATGCATTGTCTATAACATTAATAACAAGGGTCGCCTGGATGCCACATGGAATGAAATTCTTAATAATCTACCAAAAGAGTTTGCACCGGTCAGTGAAGATGAATATGAAGTCGTCCTTACACTCGTCCAGAATCTGGACCCACTTGGAATCGCTGCCCGAAGTTTGGAAGAGTGTTGGATACTACAGCTGAATAGAAATGAGTCGCCTGAAGCTGACGATGCTATCTCGATCATCAGCAATAAGGATCACTGCACCCTATTAAGAGACAAAAAAGACGTTAAGCTTAAACAAGCGACAGGCTTTACTGACACGAAGCTATTAGCCGTTAAACGATTAATAGCAAGCATTGATCCTTTCCCGGGAAGCAGCATTTCAAACTTGGACACGCCTTACATGGAGCCCGATGTCATCCTTACGCAGGATGAGTCAGGTTGGAAATGCAGCCTTCCAGAACAGCTAGAGCGCAAGCTTTTGCTCACTATTAATCCCAAATTTGTGGGCTACTTGGACAACCCTGAAACTGAAAGCTGGGTCAAGGGTCACATAAATGAGGCAGAACGATTCATCAGTAGCATCGAACAAAGGACCCGCACAATTCTCCAGGTCGCACGAGCTATTATCGAACGACAGGTGGAATTCTTAGAGAACGGACCGCAAGCGCTTAAACCCCTGATGATGAGTGAGATTGCAGATGCCATTGGCCGCGCGGAATCAACTGTGTCGAGAGCGGTAAGCGGCAAGTGGATACAAACACAGCACGGGACCTTCCCCATGCGCCGCTTGTTCCCGAATCCTGTTGAAACCGTATCCGGTAAAGCGACATCAACAAATGCTGTCCAGGCCTTGATCAAGACGCTGATTGATAATGAGGTCAAAGAAAAACCACTGAGTGACGAGGCAATCACTAAATCTCTAACGGGCCAGGGTATTAAGTGCGCGCGAAGAACCGTCATGAAATATCGCGAACAGTTGGGGTATGGCTCAACAAGAGAACGCAAGCTGCACGTGTAGGTTGTCAGCCTTTTTTGAGTTTATTGCGGACGGTATCCAAGTAACTCAGAACTTCCTTAAACAGAAACAGCTCCGCACGTAGGTAATCTAGAATATTTTCGGGCTTGGGTTTCCCGATCGTCTTTTCAAAAAATCGATCGATTCGTTCTTGGTCAAATCTCGGCCATTCAGTCGTATCGTGCGCATAGACATTCCTCAGGTAATTAAGCCAAAGCCGTATCCGTCCGTACGATTCTTCGGTATGGGCTTTGGGGTCATACACCGGTTCATCGGGATGCCTGCGACTGGTCTCCTCGCCCTCAAGCATGCTGGACTCGTAGATCAAAACATACAAGTCCAAAATTACGCTCATAAATGGGGTTTCGTTTGTCTCAAGATTCCGCTTCTCCGGCGCGAAGTCGGCAAGCTCCAAGGCAGCTAACGACAAACGTTCGATTCGTCGCCGGGTACCTGAGGTTGTACGAAAGTGCTCGGGTTCTCCTGGCGCCCTAAGGCGGTTACACAATGAAATCAGGCGTGGCATGAGATCGCATGCTTTCCAGATCAGTCCTCGGACCTGTTCTTCGTCGGGCAAATCATCACCAGCGAGCTCATTACTCAGCTGGTCATATTCCGTTTGAAATTCCGACACGAGAATGTCGGTCGTCTGCCCGTAGCGCATCGTGTCCCACGCATCGGCAGGCTCTTCTCCGCCTAATGTTGGTACTTCGACCAGTGTGTCGGTAGTTGATCGAATCCGGTCCAGAAAGTTTGCCAGAGGTTTATTCGAGTAGTGCTGTTGAACGTGCTGGTAATTCGCAACCACAACAAGCCGGCCTTCCTGGCCGTCTCGTGTACGACACCGCGACATGGCCGTATTCATCAGGTTCGCCACCAAATTGCCGCCAGACAGAATCTGAAACGAATGATCCACATTCGATACCGTCAGATCCAACACAATACAAACCTTCATACGACCCTGAAACGTATGAACAGTTCCAAACTCGATTCCTTCCGGCAGTCCGCTTAACCTGCTGACACGCTCTAGGTACTGGCTCTGTGCCCGGAACGGCGACAAGACACCAATGTCGCCAGCCGTCAGTGACTGCTTCTGTAATAACTCCTTAAGTGTGCGGACAACAATATCTCCGTGGTCTGCGTTAATCGGCGATCGAGGGGTCCCGGTTAACTCTGGATCCAAACTACTGGTGTCTATCAGGGAAATGATCCCGCGTGTCGTCGTCCGGGAGGTCAGTCGGCTGCCATAACACAGCTGATTGAGGATATTGAATATTCGCTCCGGGATTTCAAATTGTTCGCGCAGCAACACGCTGATATCAGCTTTCTGCTCCTGCCATGTAAAAAGCTCAGACAGGTTATCGGTGCCCGATTGATGTTGAAAGATGTTGTGCTCAATCCACGGATTGCCGGTTTCGCTGGATGAGACCGGCGGCAGCTGCATGGGATCCCCAACCAGCAGGATTCTTTTCGTGGTCAAGCTTGCGAGATACAGAACATTCGCCAGACTCACCATACCTGCATCATCGATGATCACGTTGTCATAAGGTTCGACGTCGTTATCCATGACCGTCGCCGCAACGGTTCGCGCCTG
>Ga0315336_1002325_pt1 | contig 29630 bp, 25 predicted proteins | sample ASW5metaG_FD_204512 | JGI IMG/M metagenome (GOLD analysis project Ga0315336, IMG submission 204512) | Ammonia-oxidizing marine archaeal communities from Monterey Bay, California, United States - ASW #5 | ecosystem: Environmental > Aquatic > Marine > Intertidal zone | place: USA: California... | reverse complement strand
GGCCCTCGTCCTGATGGTGGCTTGCCTGGCGTCCGGAGTCGCTTCGGCTCTTTGGCTGTCGCAGTGGTTCTTGTTGATCGCGTTAGCGTACTTGTCCACCACGCTTTCCTACAGCTTCTACTTCAAGCACATTGTCATCCTCGACGTGATGTTCCTGGCGTCGGGCTTTGTGTGGAGAGCCATCGCGGGCGCGATCGCCATCGACGTGAGGACGTCGGTGTGGCTGTTCCTCTGCACGGCCTTCGTCGCCCTGTTCTTTGGCTTCGGCAAGCGGCGCGCCGAGCTCTTGCAGCTCGGAGCCGAGGGCGGGACGCGCAAAAACCTCGCCGAGTACACGGGCAAGATGTTGGAGCAGTACCTGAACATCGTCACCGGAGCTACGGTGCTTTGCTATGCGCTGTACTGTGCGCTGGGCCCGACACCTTGGATGACTCTGACCGTGCCCTTCGTTTTGTACCTGGTCTTTCGGTACATCTACTTGGTCGAGCGCTTTGGAGAGGGCGGTGCTCCAGACGAGACCTTGCTGGGTGATTGGCCCATCCTGTTCGCCGGCGCGCTCTATGGTCTCTCCGCGATCGGCGTAATGCTCCTCAATAATGCCGGTGTATTGCCGTAAGTCGTTCCGTGACATCCTGTTGCCTGCCGATCTCCGCAGTTATGGCATGCTGTAGGACGAGGACCGACGTTGTCACTACTGCTCGCATTGCTGGTCTGCGCGCCGATCCACGCCGCCGAAGCCGATGGCTCCTACGGGTCCGCGGTGCGTCTGATCGACCGGCTCTATCTGCAACCGGACACGATCGATGAGGCCAAGCTCCTGCAAGCGGCGGCCGAGGGGCTCTCCGAGGACCTGCACTGGCTGATCGTCGAGTCCAGCGGATCGTCGGTGAAGCTCAACCACGGAAACGGATCCGACATCGGCACGCTCACGGTTGGCTCGATGGAGACGCTGCCCGCAGCCCTCGAGGACCTTCAAGATCTGGTCCAGGGCTCTGGCTACGACGTGGGAGACACCGATGTGCGGCTGTCTCTCCTCAGCGGGCTCACCGGCGCCCTCGATCGGTACAGCCGCGTCATGGCTGGCGATCCATTGGATCGCTTCAACAAGCGGCTCAAGGGCATCTTCGTAGGTGTCGGCGCCTATATGCGAATCGGCGACGATCGCCTGGTCGTTTCGAGCTTGACCACCGGAGGACCCGCCGAGCTCGGTGGCCTGCGCGTGGGCGATAAAATCACCCGGATCGACGATCGGTCAACGGTGAACATGCCGGTCAGCGAGGCGACCCGGCGACTGTCGGGAGAGCAGGGCACGCAAGTCCGTATTCGGGTCTTCCATCCTGGCGATACCGAGGAATCGGAGCTGGTCCTCACCCGGGACATCGTCATCGTCAAGAACGTGACCCACGACACCCTCGAGGGGAACATCGGCTACGTCGCCATCAGCCACGTCTCCCAGAAGACCGTGCACAATCTGGTGCAAGCGTTGGCCGAGCTCCGGGCCAAAGACGCGCTCTCCCGGGGCCTCGTGATCGACCTTCGTGGAAACACCGGTGGCTCCATGAAGGAGGCGGCGCGGTCTGCGGACGAGTTCCTCACCGAGGGCCTGCTGTTGAAGACCGTCGGTCCCGACGGCGGGCGCGTCCAGAATCTACAAGCGGAGATGACGGCGGTTGTCGGCGGCCATGAGCCGGACACGCCCATTGTGATCCTGGTCGACGACCGAACGGCTTCGGGCTCCGAAATCATGGCCGGTGCGTTGCTCGAACTCGATCGGGCCGCGCTCGTCGGCACCCGCACCTACGGAAAGGGCACCGTCCAGAAGATCTACAATCTCGATGACGAGACGCGGCTCAAACTGACCGTCGCCCAGTACATCCTGGCCAATGACCGCAAGATATCCGATGTCGGTATCGTTCCGGATGTGGTCGTCGGCGGCATCGAGCTCGATGGGTATGGCGTGCGGTTCCACGATTGGGACGAGTCTGTTCAGCGAACGTCCTGGGCCGACATCGTGCCTTCCGTACGGGAGCGGTACGGCTGGCGTGGGCAGAGCGTGCCCGAGTTCGACCTGCCCCTGGAGATCGCCCGTCTCGCGGTGGCTGCCACCCGCGGATCGAAGCGCGCGGATGTGTTGGCGTCGCTGAAGGCCACCGCGGAACAACTTCGCACCGAGCAGGAGGGTCATCTGGTCAGCGCCCTCGAGCACCACGACATCAATTGGTCACCCGCTGATGAGCCCGGTGCCCAGGTCGAGGCCCGCGTCGCTCTCGAAGCCGCCCGCGCTGAAGATCGAGCAGATGTACTGGATATGAGGGTTCAAGTTACCAATTTGGGCGATACACCTCTGTCTCGTGTGCTCGTCGAACTCGAGTGCGAATCGTTCTCACTCTGGTCTGGCCGCGTCATTCCAGTCGGTCGAATCGACGCCGGCGAGACCGGTGAGGGCACGGTCTCGGTTGGGTTGCCACCGGGGATCGACCCGCGTGAAGACATGGTCTCGGTCCGACTGCGCGCCGATAAGCGGCCCTCGATGATGGTCGGTGAAGAGGTGCTGCAGGCCGGTACGACCCCACTGCCCAAGGTCGACATCTCCGCCCAGCTGGTGCGCGATAGCGGCGAAGAGTACGTCGACGTCACGCTCAAGAACCTCTCGTCGATGGCCATCAGTGGACCCGAGGTGCACTTTGGCTATCCGGGCGATGTCGATGTCGAACTTCTCGACCACGCGTCTCGGGCTCCGAGTCTGCCCGCCTACGGCAAGACCACCTTCCGGTTGGGACTCAAAGTCGGCGCCGAAGCGCCCGAGCAGATCCCCTTGCGTATCCACGTGGAGTCCGATCGGTTCCGCCGCATGGTCTCCTGGCCGCTTCTCCTTCCCAGGAGTGGCGCGGTTGCGAATCTCCAGGCGCCTCAGATCAGCCTGAAGTCGCCTCCGCTTTCGGCTCCGGTCGGACCGTTTACGCTGGGTGTGAGTGTGTCCGACGACACGGGTGTCGATCACGCTGTCGTCTTCGCCAATGGAGAAAAGGTCGCCTGGGCGGCAGGCGGCAGCGGCGGATCGAAGTTCAATGTGGACCTGGATCTGCGCGCTGGAGTGAACCGTGTTGTGATCCTCGCCGAGGATGATGGCGGCATCGTCAGCAAGCGGCAGTACGTGGTGCGCGGAGAGGATCCGGCCTCGGTGGACGCCGGCGACTGATCCATTGCTCCGGCCGATAAATCGGCCGCCGAACAGAATTACCTTCCGAGGAACGCCCATCCAACGGCGTCATCACCGGTATCACCGGTTGCGCTCACTGCGATCACGACCCGGTTCGAGGCGGCGACAATCGCGACCCCGGTGGGCGTGAGAATCCGGCCCGCGTCCTCTATGGGAACGTCCACTGGTGTCAGCGCGCCGAGGGCGGGATCGCCAAACGATAGCCGGACCGTGGGCCCGCCGCCGTCATCGTAGATGGTCGCGACGTAGACGGTGTTGCCTCGCCAGGATGCGTCCGCGGACTCGGCGTGTTCGTCGTCGGCCACCAGGTAGCTGGTGGCACCGTCGGTGACCCAGACGCCGGTGCCAATGTTCGCGAGAACCAAGGTGCCATCGTTGTTATCGGTGCTGTCGAGCGTCTCGGCTGCGAAGTCTTGGGTCGCAGAGGAGAGCAGACTGACGCCGTTGAACTCGTACGTCTCGCAGCTCGTGCCATCGCAGTAGGTGCCGGTGCCGGTGTTGGAGTTGTCCGGGTCCGTGACGAACACCGAAGTCGCCGAGATGCCCTGGATGAGGTCGCCCTCGTCGGCGGCGTTGCTGCCGTTGCCGCGCAGCACGTGCAGGACGTTGGTGCCCACCGACCAAGCCCAGGGCTCGTCATTGTCGTCGACAGCCAATTCGATATCGACGCTATCGTAGAGAGTGGCTGGGTCGGAGTGGTCCAGGGCGCCGCGTTCGTACTCGCCGTCGATGCTGTTCCAGGTGTAGTCGACTGCGATCAATGAGGTGACGATCGTGCCGTCATAGGCCGTCGCTGCCCACCAGCGGTCGCCCCGAGATTCGGCGTCGACGGCGGCACCCAAGACCTCTGAAGAGCTCGGACCCTGCCAGAAGATGGGGTTGCCTTCGTAGTCCGCATCGACGGTGCTGGACCGGTCAAAGGCCAACGCAATGCCGACATTGTCTGGGGATAATGCTCCATATTCCACGGTGTCAGCGCCGCTCACCACGATGTAGTGATCGTCGAGCGAGAGGACGGCCGGGGGCCTCGGGTTCGTCCACACCATGCCGGCGTAACCGAACGGCGTGGTGTCTTCGCCACCGTCGCAGTCCTGGTCGATGGCATCCGCGAGGATCTCGAGTTCTCCGGGACTGATGGTGTCGTCTTCGTCGTCGCACTCGCCACCCCTGGCAGTGAGATCGTAGCCCCAGATGTCTTTGTAGTTCCTGAAATCTGTGGGGTTGCCCGCCAGGTACTGGTTCTCAATGAAGCCGTCGCCGTCCTGGTCGTAGTCGTTGTCGCCGTCGCAGTTGTCGTCAACGCCGTTGTACCAGTCCTCGCTCATGCCCGGATTGACAGTGGCCGGATCGACACCAGGAAGGTCGCCGTTCTCCTCGTCCATGCAGTCCTCGAACTCCGAGGCTCCCCACTCTGCCGGGGCCACGCCAGCGTGGTAGAACTGCAGGAAGGCGGTGTAGGCCGCGGCGTTTCCGTCTTCGTCCGGCATGTATCCATCGCCGTCCTGGTCGAAGTCGTTGTCGCCGGCGCAGTCCGAATCGACGCCGTCGTACCAGGTGTCGTCGGTCACCAGGCTCGAAACCTGCGCCTTGAAGTCGTCACAGTCGCCGTAGGACTCGGTGAAGGTCAGGCTGAAGGCCGCGGCGAACGCCTGGTAGAGGCCCTGGGTGTCGATGCCATTGACCTCGGGAGGCATGTCGCCGTCTCCGTCCACATCGAAGTCGTTGGAGCCGTCGCAGTTGGAATCGAGGCCATCGTACGGGTCATCGCCCCCGTTCGACGGGAAGATCTGGGCGGCCTCGGGCACCAGCGCTTCATCGTCTGCGCAGTCGAACGGTCCCTCTTTGATGTCTGCGGGCCAGGTCTGATCCGGGAACGCAGCGGTGTAATCGTCGAAGACCACCCCTGGAAAGCCATCGCCATCCTGGTCGATCATGTCGATCTTGTCGCAGTCGTCGTCGATCCCGTTGTAGGGGATCTCTGGATTGTCCGGGAAGCGCGCCGGGTCGTTGTCGTCGCAGTCCTTGTTTTTGCCCCCCCGAGGGGCTCCGTCCTTGTCCTCGTCGAGCTGGTCGTAGTGCGCCTCGCGGTCCTCTGGCGTCACGTAGGTACATGCAGCCAGCGCACACAACCCGACAGCGACGGGAAGTAGGCGGCAAAGCAGTGAAATTGTCGAGGGAACGCGTGTCGTTCGAATCATGGCCAACCGAGGAAGATCCACCCTACCGCATCTTCGGTAGGCACTGACGGGTTGGCGGCGGTGACGGCCATGAAGAGCCTGTCCTCATCGGTGTAGATGGCTGCGGCTTCGGGGACCAGACCGGGTCGGTCGAGGTCTTCGAAGGGCATGGAGATCTCGGTCAATGAGACGTCGGGGTCCCCATGAAGCAGGACGACCTCGGCCCCACCGCGATCGACTACTGCGGCGACATAGAGGGTGTCGTCGATCAAGTCTCCGTCTGTGTCTCGCCAGTCGGCGTCGATGGAGAGTACGGTGTCGCTCATGAGCACCGGGTAGATGTCGCTCGGTCCGATCAAGGTCGCGCCATTGCCGTTGTTGATCGTGTGAATCCAGCCGTCGCGGTGGTCTGCGTACACGAACTGGCTTCCGGTCCAGTTGGACTGGTCCGCGGAGACCGTCAGCGATTCCCCGACGGGATCGAAGTCGTAGCTGACGCAGTCGACGCCTGGGTCGCAGAGGACGACAGTGCCGACATCGAGGAGCAGCGGATCCGGCGCGGATTCCCAGAAGCAGATCCCACCGGGAACGCCCTGGGGCAGCACCGGACCCGGTCCGAGTGCGTCGAAAGGCGCGGGGATCACGCCGATGCCCTTCAATGCGTGCAACGTGTCGAGTCCACAGGACGACGCCCATGGTTCTCCGGCGGTATCGAGAACCAGATCTACGTCGAGGCTGCCGTAGTCGATGTTCGTGCCTGCGTATTCGAGCGTGCGCATGATGTACGCATACTGGGCAGGTTCATATTCGACTTTCCGCGCGACCACGTAGGTCCAGTTGGTCTGCGAGTGCGTGTAGCTGGTCGATGCCCAGAACACGTCGCCGACGGTGACCAGATCGACCGAGGCACCCAGGGGCTGGGGATTGGTCGCGCCCTGCCACAGTGCGGGAACGTTGAAGATCGGCTCCTTGTACCCAGCGGTCTTCTCGAAGGCGAGCGCGGCGCCGACCAGAGCCGGCTGTGACCCGCCGAGGTCGATCTCATCGGCGGAGGTCGCCAGGATGTAGTGGGAATCGGTGGCGTCGACTCGCGGCGGACGCGGGTTGTCCCAGGTCAAGCCGTCGAAGCCAAACGGGGTGATGTCCTCTGCATCCTGGGCTTCCAGTGAGCAGTCCTGATCGTTGTTGTCCCCAAGGAGCTCCAGGGCACCCGGGAACACGTTGGAATTGAAGTCGTCGCAGTCGCCGTATCCGGGGTCGCCCAGGTCGTAGCCCCAGGCCTCGATGTACCCGTCGAACGTGGCGTTGTTGAAGTTCTCGACAGCGTCCTCGTCGTTCGCGTGATCGGGCATGACGCCGTCGCCGTCCTGGTCGAAGTCGTTGTCTTCGGGCACCCGGCAGTCGTCGCTACCCACGCAGCTGCAGTCGCTGTCGATGCCGTCGTAGGCGATCTCGCCGGCGACATTCCCCGGGTACACGTCCTTGGGTGTGGCGAATGGCAGGAGTGGGTTGCCATCGTCCAGGCAGTCATCCCAGAGGACCTCGAAGGGTGATTCGCCGCCATGGAACTTGTCGATGAAGTCGTCGAAATCGGTCTCGTAGCCGTCCTTGTCCGGCATATAACCATCGCCGTCCTGGTCGAAATCGTTGTTTCCATCGCAATTCTGATCGATGCCGTCGTACCAGACATCGTCGCCTTCCGAGACACCGGGGTTCACGTCTTCGGCGAAATCGTCGCAATCTCCGTAGATGGGTGTGGGCAGGTCCATCTCCCACTCGATCACGAACGTGTCGTACGCCGTCTTGGTGTCCAATCCCTGCTCGGAATCGAGGTCGTAGGTGTCCGGCAGGAAGCCATCGAGGTCGACGTCGAAGTCGTTGTCACCCCTGCAGTCGCTGTCGATGCCGTCGTACGGAATGTCGTTGGGATTGGTCGGGAAGATCTGGGCTGCATCGGCGTGCACGTCGGGATCGTCACGGCAGTCGATCAGATCCGGGTCCACGTCCGTGGGCCACTCGGCCTCGTCGGTGAGTGCCAGGTACTCTTCCTTTGAGATGCCGGCGAACCCGTCACCGTCGAGGTCGATAACGTCCCCGCCTTCGCAGTCGTTGTCCCAGCCGTCGTACGGGATCTCGTCCGCGCCCGGCGTCTTGTTCGCGTTGCTGTCGTCGCAGTCTCGGTTCTGGCCGCCGAGGGGAGAGCCGTCCTTGTCCTGGTCGAGGGAGTTCTTTTTGTCCTCGAATGCGGCCTGGCCAATGTATGCACAGCCTCCGATGAGGACGAGAGCGGCCAGGGGAGCGATGCGTAGGTATGCGCGCATGGAACGTGCCTCCAGCAGTCAATCTACATCGGTTTGCAGACGTTTTGTGAGGTGAAGGAAATGCTCGATATTTCCTGCCTTTGCGCCGGGTAGAGTGGAGTCCACCGAGCCGAGTACGGCAAACCCGAGGTCTATGGCCGCGCTGCGAACCGCCTCGATCGCGGCATCTCGATCGGCATCGGACCGGATCCGGCCCTTTTTGCTGACTCCCTTTCGGCCCGCCTCGAACTGGGGTTTGACGAGGACCACCGCCTGTCCGTCCGTGCGCATCAGCCGCAAGACCGCCGGCAAGATCAGCTTCATGGAGATGAAGGAGAGATCGCCAACAACGAGGTCTATGGGTTCGGGCAGGGATTCGATGTGTCGGGCGTTGACCCCCTCCATCAGCACCACGCGTTCGTGGTCGCGGAGGCGATAGTGGAGCAGCCCCTTGCCGACGTCGATGGCGTAGACCCGCGCGGCGCCCCGCTTCAGAAGAACCTCGGTAAAGCCGCCGGTCGACGATCCGAGATCGGCGCAGACGAGGCCCTTTGGGTCCACGTCGAGCGGTTCCAGGGCGCCCAATAGTTTGAGCGCGCCGCGACCGACCCACTGGTAGTCCTGTTTGGCCAGAGTGACGGTCTTGTCCACGGCGACCTGGGTTGCCGGCTTCGCGGCGGGAACACCGTCTACGAGGACCACACCATCGGCGATCAGCTCTCTTGCGCGTTGGCGGGAGGCGGCCAGGCCGCGCTTCACCAGGAGCAGGTCGAGGCGTGCCTTGCCAGCGATCTCAGACCGTCCGTTCGACGGTGAATTTCGCCAGCTCGACCAACGCCGCAGGTCGAGGAAGATACGCCACTCTCTCGCAGGCGTCGGAGACGGCAACATGGGCTCTGCGGAGCGTCTCGTCGACGCCAAGGAGTTTGACGAAGGAGGGGGGACCGTCCGCACCTGCGTCTTCGTCGGCATCGAGCACGTCGTCGACGAGCTGGAACGCGAGTCCAACGAGCTCGCCGTATCGGGTCAGGCTGGCGAGTTGATCGAGCGGGGCGCTGGCCGCCATGCCTCCGAGATGGCACGCGGCGCGGATCAACCGCCCGGTCTTGAGCTCGTGGAGTGTCGTCAGTCGTTCGAGGGTTTCGACCGGCCCTGCCAGTCCCATGTCCAGGACCTGACCGCCGATCATGCCACGGTGCCCCGCCGCATCGGCGAGCACGTCGACCGCCTCACCATTGACCAGAACGCGAAACGCATGAGTGAGGAGCGCATCGCCGACCAACACCGCGGTGGCCTCATCAAATTGCTTGTGCACGGTCGGACGGCCGCGGCGCTCATCGTCATCATCCATACAGGGCAGGTCGTCATGCACCAACGAGTAGGTGTGGATCAACTCGACCCCCGCCGCCATGGGCAGCACGAGGTTGAGGTCCTTCGCGTCGGTGATGGCGTCGAAGGCAGCCAAGCAGAGTAGCGGGCGAATGCGCTTTCCACCCGAAAACAGGGGGTAGCGCATGGCCTCGGCGAAAGGCTCTCCACCGGGGAGGACGGCGTCCAGGAAGGTCTCGAAGGCGCTCAAACGATCGTCGCGCCAGCCGCCGAAATCGAATGCGAGAGTCATCAGCCCGGAGAGAACAGGATCGGGAAGGTGATGCCTGCGGTGTTTCCCTCGCCCAGCGGCGGGTATTTGAGCTTTGGTAGGAGCTTCTCGATGCACTCGAGAGTGAGCTCGTCCTCGAGGGTGGCACCGGCCTGGATGCGCGGCTCGTCGAGATGCTCGCCGCTGGGACCCACGCCGTAGCGCAACACGACGCGTCCGTTCACGTCGGGCTTGGTGGCGAGCTGGTCGTAGTAGCACTTCTGGATGTGCGGCTTGAGCGGTGTCAGCGCCCCATCGGCCTGCTTGGCATCGCTGGCACCGAGAACGCGGGGGGAGCCGTAGATGACGCCCCTGGGCATTGCGCCCTGCGCGACGCTGGTGATCTCCAGTGGGCCCGACTCTTTGAGTTTTGCGAGTCCGACCTTCGCGGCACCCGCCTCTCGCGCCAGGTCGACCATGTCGACGATACGGCCATAGAGAACCGATGGGTCGGCGTCGATGAACACGTTCTTGTGCTCCATCGGACGCAGACGGCGCGTGATCTCGTAGAACATCGTCTCTTCGTTCATCAGCTTGCGATTCAGGGCGATCTTGCCTTCTTCGCCGCCGTAGAGCGCGATCACGAGCTGGTCGGGGTTGTTGTTTTCCTCTTGTTCTTCGGGCGGAACCGGACTCGGGAGCTTGATGCCCATCTCCTCGATCTGGATCGGGATGTTCACCATCATGATGATGAGAACGACCAGCACGATGTCGATCAGAGGCGTCAGGTTCAGGTCGGAGACGGGTCCGGTGCTGCTTCCAAGTGATGCGCCCATCCTATTTCTCCGACGCGGCTGCGATCTTCAAGGAGGTCCAGCCCCGAGGGGTCAGCATGTCCATCACCTCGCGGACCCGCCGGTACTCGAGGTCCCGGTCGGCCTTGATGAGGATGGTGCGGTCTGGATTCTCGCGCATCTTCGTGATGATGGCCATGATCAGTTCGTCATCGGAGTCGAGGCGATCTTGCTCGACTGCGAGGCTGCCGTCTTTGGTGATCGAGACCACCACGAACTGACCCACATCGTTGACCGTGGTGGTCGTCGCCGCCTCGGGCAGATTGACTGGCATGCCGGACTGAAGCATCGGTGTGATGACCATGAACACCACCAGCAGGACCAACACGACGTCGATCAAGGGGGTGACGTTGATTTCGGCCATCGGGCCGCCACTACTGCCGAGCTTTGCGCCCATGGACTACTTGCCCGCTGCCTGGTTGGTGCCTTGGAGGAGCTTCTCTGCCCAGTTGAGGAAGTCGTGCTCCGACGCCATCAACTCGTCGGCGACCTTGGAGGCGCGGAAGTTGAAGTAGTTGAAGAGCCAGACGCCGACCACCGCCACACCGATGCCGATACCCGTCGTGATCAGGGCCTCGGAGATACCGGCGGAGATGGACGCGAGACCGGAGCCCTCGCTGGCCATTCCGGCGAAGGCGTTGATGACACCAAAGGTCGTTCCGAACAGACCGACAAACGGAGCGGTCGAACCCGTCGTGGCCAGGATCGTCATGCCGCGCTTCATCTTGGCGAGTTCTTCGCCGTGAGCCTTGTCGACGGCCCGCTTCGCGTTTTCGACACCGTGTTTGTCGGCGCGCAGGTCCAGTTCGACCAGGCCCGCGCGGATGAGACCGGCAAGGTAGGAAGCCTTGTACTTCTGATCCTGGGTGACCTTCAGGGCGCCGGCGATGTCCTGCTGCTGGAGCGGGGCAATGATCTCCGCGGCGAGCCGCATGGATTGGGTCCGGGCGCGGTTGAATGCGATCAGCCTCTCGATGGACACGAAGATCGCAGCGATCAACATGAGGCCGAGCATGATCAGGACGCTTCGGGCGATCCAGCCGGAATGGGTCCACATCTCCATGAGAGTGAATCCGCTTCCTTCGGTCTCTGAGGCAAGGGCAAGAGTCTCGACGAGCAGCATCAGCAGCATGTGCTTGTCTCCGATTTCGTGGCGAGGGGGTGCAGACTAGCAGACCAGCCGGAGCGCGTCACTGACGCGGCTCCAAACGTGTCCAGTGATATCAGCGCAGCTTGTACTTGACGGCGATTGTGGTTTGCGCTTTGACCTTTTGTTTGCCGTCTTTGGGCGGATACCACCGCCATTTCATAATGGCCGCGATGGTCGACGCATGGAAGACCTTCGGGCAGTCCTGAACTTCGACCGATGTGGGTTGTCCGGTCTCGTTGATGTGGACGACGGCGAGGCATCTCTGATCGCCGAGATTGAGTTCTTTCGCCTGCTTTGGATAGCCAGGCATCATTCGCTTCTTGACTTCGAGCTCGGAGTGGTGAAACACCTTGGCGCCGGTTCCGCCGACGACACCGCCGAGCACACCGCCGATCTCGCCACCGATCTCGCCGCCCTCGACACCGCCTTCGACGCCGGCATCGGGGACTCCTTTGTCCTCTTTGATCTCTTCCTCGACCTCTTTGTCGAGTTCTTCGACGTCCTCGTCCATTTCGTCGGGGTCGATCTCCTCTTCGACGGGCTGGGAGGCCGCGGGCGGAGGCGGAGGCGGGGGAGGCGGGGCCTCTTCCTCCATCATCTCGGTGAGGACTTCGACCATCTCGCTGTTGTCGAGCAGTTCTTCTACAACCTCGACGGCCATGTACGCGGCGACGCCAAGACTGCCCGCAATGACGGCGATAAAGCCGAAAACGGTGAGTCCAGCGGAAGCTGCGCGGCGCTTTCCGGCTTCTTTATCGGGGTCTTTTCCGATGTTGTCGAACACGCGAAGGGCCTCCGGACGCGCCTGTTTAACGCAAATCGAAGTGGATCACGACCAGGAATTGCGCCGAGTTCAAGCGCTCTCCCTCGACGTTGGGTGCATACCAGCGAGAGCGGAGCATCGCATCTTTGGACTCGGGATGGAAGACCAATGGGCAGTCCTCGACTGTGGCGCTGGTTGGGACGCCTTTCCTGTCTATCGTGACCAGCACCTTGCAACTTACACGTCCAAGGTCCATTCCCTTCGCCGCCTTGGGATAGCTGGGGTCGACGACTTTGCGTCGGTCGACCTCGGTGTGGTGGACCCGACGCGGTCCTTTTCCACCGTTCGGGTCTCCGATGATCGGGGCGTCGATGCAGTCATCGCCCTCGCATTCGCCGATCCCCGGCCCCTTCTTGGGTCCATTGCCGAAGTGAGTCTGGGGGGCCACGGTCTCGATCGGGGGCACATCCAGGGGCCGGATGTTCTCGTCAAACTCGTCGTTTTGCTTCTCCGTGGCCTCCCCACCACCCTTTTTGACGCGCTCCTTTGGGGGCGCCGGCGGCAGATCGACCTGGGCGATCTGCAGCTCTGGCTCGGGATCGTCGGGGAAGTGGACGATGGTGCCGTCGTCCGGTGGCGCGACGATTGCGGTGACCGTGAGCGCAGCCACGCCCACCCAGAAACCGACGAGGGACACCAGGAGAACGCTGGTTAAACCGGCCGATGCGGCCCGTCTTTTGCCCGCTTCGTCATCCGTTGAGCGACCGATTCCTTCGAACATGTGGCACCACCTGAAAGAGGAGAGACACTTGTTTAGTGATCGGCGAACCGGGAAAGTTCACTCGGGGATCGGCGTATCCGCGATCCCTTTGGCGCCACGCGACAGGGCGGCCACCCGCTCTTCGGCTGCTTGGAGCTGCTCGTGGCAGGTGCGCGCCAGGGCTACGCCCTCCTCGAAGAGCTTCAGCGCCTGATCCAGCGGGATCTCTCCGCCTTCGAGCGTGCGAACCCGCTCCTCGAGCTCGGTCAGAGATTCCTCGAAGGTCGCGGCATGCTCGCCCATTACTCCTCCGAAGCGGTGATGCGGAGCCGCTCAATCTGGCCGATGACGAAGGTTCGCCTTTCGTTCTCCGTCAAGTCCACGCCCACGAGGACCTGGGAGTCGGCTTTGAACGCCATGCGCTGCGGCTCAACCTTGATGTTCAGGCGTTTGCCATTCTTGGCGGCGTAGACCATGTCGAGGGTGGTGTCGGCCGACATCGCCTTCTCAATGAGGACTTCGGCTTCCTGCTCGGTGACCTCGGGAGGCAGATCGGGCTCGGCCTTGGGCGCGTTGGCGGTGCGGGTTCCCGGCACGGCGACGAGGTTCTCGGGCTCGAGCTGGGCCGTACCCCGGGTGGTCGGGTCGAGGATCGCCTCGCGGGCGTCGGTGACCATCCTGTGCAGGTTGGCGCGGGCTTCGACCTGCTCCGGATCTCCAGGGTAATTTCGCACGTCCTTGGCCGGCGCGAAGTTCACGTCGAGGAGCACGTTGACGATCTCCTCGCGCCGTGTGCGGTCGATCGCGTACATGCCCGGCGCAAACCGGTGGAGGATGTAGGGTTTGACGAACTTGTTGGACTCGAATCTGCGGATCTGGGACCGGTGCACGGTCATGATCATCAAGTCGTGGAACTCGACGTCGCCGCGGTGGCCGATCCAGCCTTTGAGGGTCTGCTCGACGTTTTCGGGCAGTCCGATCTGGCTGTTGTCCCGTAGGAACTGGAGCACGTCATCCCGTCTCCACTGGCGTTCCAGGGCACGCTCGATGGACAGGTCTGTGATCTTGTAGGTATTCGCTCGGTCGCAGCCGATCAGGTCCGCGAGCTCACCGATGCGGAATAGCAGGATCGGAGCGAGGCCGGCCGGCGCCATGAGCTCGAAGCTCGGCGTCAGATAGAACTGCTGGAACCCGTCATCTTCGCTGGGCTCGAGGAGCTGCCGTCCGCGGGGGGACAGCCGGTAGAACTTCTCTTGACCCCATTGGCCCATCTCGAGGATGCCACTGCGGACCAGCGGTGCAAACGAGTAGCTCTGGCGCTCTCCGGTCCTGCCGCTGGCATAGGTTCCGCGCGTGAGGCGCTCTTTCCAGTCCTCACCTCGCTTCCAGCGCCGGTACAGCGCGACCAACGGGCGCTCGGCAACCCAGTTGTCGCCCGCCTCTTTGGTGGCTCCGTAGACCGCCCACAGGACCCATTCGGCCATCGGGAAGCGCTTGTCGAGGGCACGGAACATCAGATCGCGCTGATCTTCGGCCTCGAGCTGCAGCCACTCCTCCATGACGTCCCGATTCAGGGACAAGTACTCACCGCGGAGCTCGACGATGCCGTGCATCATCAAGAAATCCAGGTGGAAGGAGAATAGCTCGGACTCGGGCTCCCAGATCTGGGAGAAGAACTCGTCCATCGCCTCTTGATCGTTGCGGTAGATCTCGTGGCGCTGGGTCAGCCGGGGCGACGACTGATCGATGTAGGTCGCGAGGCTCGTGACCGAGAAGTCCAGCGGCGGACAGAACGGTCGCGCGTCCATGATCCGCACGTCTGGATGGTTGAAAGTCGGCAGAACCAACTCTTCGGACAGCTCGAGCAGCAGGCCATCGACCAGCGGCTCGGGAATGATGAAGAAGTACTGACCGTCTTGCTCGGTGGATGCGACGACCATGCCGCGATTGGCGAGCACGACCATCGTCCGCTGCCACTCGCGCTCGTGACCGCCAAAGGAGAGGATCAACTCGCGAAGAAACTCGTCGCGATGGGCGATTCCGCCCGCCTGTAGCAGGGCTGCCAACGCTTTCCGATCGCGCTCGTGGAGCTGCTTGAGCAGGCTGGCGAGGCGGCTTCCCTGGGTGATCGCGCGTGTCGCCAGCTGGATCATGCGATCTTTGTTGGCGACCCGCTTGGGCTGCCCACCGAGGCCTTTGTACAGCGCGCCGACCAGGTGTTCTGGCATGCGGTGTAGCCACTTCTGGAGCGTCTCGAGCTCGACCCTTGTCAGGCGCCGTCGTCGTCCCGCTGCGGAGCCTGGCTGATTGCGCTTCGCTCGCGTCGACCGCTTCTTATAGGGGTTCCGACCTGACGATGGAACCGAGACCGCGGGGCCCGTCATGTCCACCTGGCGGCGTCCACGACGTTTGGGCGCCTTTCCGTGATGGGTCTGCTTTTCGTCGTTTCCCGCCCCTTCGGCGATCAAGACGTCGTCGTCGGCGGACCACTCTGTGAGTCGGCGTGGCGAGGTGCGACTCTCGTGGTTTCCACCACCTCCGCCGCCGCCTCCACCGCCTCCACCGCCTCCACCGCCTCCACCGCCGCCTCCGCGACGGCGACGACGACGACGACGACGGCGTTTGCCGCCACCCTCTTCTCCGGAGGATTGATCCTTGGGCCCGTTGACTTCCTCGGCCATGTTGCGTCTTCCTGTTAGCGGCGTCGTGCCGCCGAGTACCGGCCTACTTCGCCGCGTACTCCTCGATGTAGTAGCGATATCCCTGCTCGGTGAGGAAGAGTTGGCGCTTCATGGCGAACTCCTGCTCTTTCGTGGCAGCGGTGACAACAGTGTAGAAATAGGCCTCTGATTCCTTCGGGCGCAGGATGCGGCCCAGTCGTTGGGCTTCCTCCTGGCGGCTACCGAATGAGCCCGAGACCTGGATAGCGACGTTCGCATCTGGCAGATCGATGGCGAAGTTGGCGACTTTGCTGACCACCAGACGCTTGCATCGGCCGGTGCGGAAATCGTCGAAGAGACGATCGCGCTCTCGGTGTGGCGTCTTGCCGGTGATCAAGGGCGCGCGCAGGTCATCTGCGATCTCGTAGAGCTGGGACAGGTAGGTGCCGATGATGAGCACCAGATCGTCTTTGTGTCGCTCGACCAGGGTGTTCACGACGTCGAGCTTGACCGGGTTCTCCGAGGCCAGGCGGAACTTGCCCATCTCGGAAGCGCTCTCGTAGTCGTCGCGATCCTTGTTGCTGAACGGGACGCGCACTTCGTAGCACTTCGCCTCGGCGACGAAGCCCTGCTTCTCGAGCAGTTGCCAGGGGAGATCGTACCGTTTGGGGCCAACCAGGGAAAAGACATCACCCTCGCGGCCGTCCTCGCGAACCAGAGTCGCGGTCAATCCGAGGCGGCGACAACCCTGGAGCTCGGCGGTGGCGCCGAACACCGGGGCGGGCAGGAGGTGAACCTCGTCGTAGATGAGCAGGCCCCAGTTGTGGTCGCGGAACAGGTGCAAATGCTCGTAGTCGACGTCCTTGGAACGCCGCCAGGTCAGGATCTGATAGGTCGCCACGGTCACCGGACGAATCCGCTTCTCGGCGCCGGAATAGATGCCGACCTGATCCTTGGTGAGGGTCGTCTTGTCCAGGATCTCGCGGACCCACTGGTTCACGGCCGTCTGGTTGTTGCAGAGGATCAGCGTGTGCTGCTGAATCGTGGCCATGGCCGCCATCGAGACGATGGTCTTTCCAGCCCCGCAGGGCAGGACGACGACACCGTGTCCACCGGCGGGCAGGCCCTCCATATACCAGCGATCGACGGCCTCTTTCTGGTAGTGGCGGATGGCGAAGGGCTGCCCGGAGTCGACCATTTCGTCGCGAAGTTCCAGGGGCAGTGGGTTGCCCTCGGCGAAGCCTGCGATGTCTTCGATAGGCCAGTTCTCGAGCAACATGCGCTGCTTGAAGATGCCGCGCATGCCGGTGTCGAGCTTCCAGAACCGACGCCCGTCCTTGATGAGCAGCTCGCTGGCCGCCTGCGTCTTTCGAACCATCTTCTCGACGAAGGCGGTCCGGAAGGTGACCCGCAGGGAGCCGGCCTCATCGGGATGGCGATGAAGTTGAACCAACCCGAATCGAGAGATGGTGTCTTCGATGGTGCGAAGCACGTCTTCGGGGATGTCGAACTTGGACAGGGCGCGTAGCTTGTCGACGATCTCGTCTCTGGTCATGCCAGCAGATGCTGCGTTCCAGAGGGATAACGACGTGATGCGGTAGGTGTGCAGCAGGTCGGGTGAGGCCTCGAGTTCTGCGAAGCGCGCCAAGAAGTCGCGAGCGCGGTCGAAGTCGGCGTGGCGGGTCTCTAACAGGACCTTGCCGTCGCCCTGGACGATGACCGGGTTCGCCGGATTTATCTGCATGTAGGAGCCATGCTCTGGAGTCCTCCTCGCTCTAAACGAGAGGCCATTGATGTTCGGACGAGCCCCTGGATGGGGCCATGCCTGTCGGACGCTGGTCCAACGGTGTCAGGAAGTGTGGCAGTGTCAAATGAACGGTTCACCTGACACTTACGTCTTGGATATTGTAAAGCCTCGTGCGCCAATGTCAAGCGCAAAACACCGGAGCTCTTACTTGCTTCCCGTCATGGCGCTGGGCGACATCCAAGCGGTCGATCGCCAGATAGTTGGGGGAAAGGCGCTGCACCTGGCGCGTCTGCACCGTCGAGGTCTGCCGGTTCCGCGGGCTGTAGTGGTCCCCGTGGAGGGCTTCGAACGCGCCCTTCGTCGCACCAAGTTGTGGGATCGCGCTCAGGCCGTGCGCCACTCTGGTGATCGTGAGGATCTTCACCAAGCGATTGCGTCGATGGATTTGCCCCGCCAGTGGGAGGAGGCGTTGGTGGCACACGCCCGTCGCCTCGGAACGCGGTTGGCGGTGCGATCGTCTGGCGTCGAGGAAGATGGCCGCACGCGATCCTTCGCGGGGCAGTTCCTCAGCGAGATCGGCGTTGCCCCCGAGGACGTGCCCGCCGCGCTGAAGCGGTGCTGGGCGTCGTTGTACTCGGACGCGGCGATGGCGTATCGAGGAGATCGCGGCCCGGCTCCAGGGTCGCTTGCGGTCGTCATCCAGAAGATGGTCGCGCCGCGGGCGTCGGGGGTGTTGTTTACGATCAACCCACTCAATGGCTCGTGGCGGGAGATGGTGGTCGAGGCGGTTTGGGGCCTCGGTGAGGGATTGGTCTCCGGTCAGATCGCGCCGCATTGGTATCTGGTCCGCCGTCCACGACGGGCGCCCAGGCCGGTCCAGCGCGCCCTCGCCAGAGTGCGACTCCAGCTGATGCAGGAGGATCTCCCTCGTCTCGAGCGCCGCTGGACCGTGGATGGACCTGGTGATGTGCCCCGACAGCTCCAGAACAAGCGCACCTTGAGTCGAAGTGCGCTGTACAAGCTGTGTCGACTCGGGCTGCGCACCGAGGCCCATCTCGGGGAGCCTCAGGACGTCGAGTGGGTGCTGGATGAGGCGGGGAACTTCCACATCGTGCAGGCCCGGCCGATCACCAGTTCGGGTACTCCCAGGGTCCGAACCGACGTGCTCTATACGCGGCGGTTCATCGGCGAACGCTGGCCCGAACCGACGACTCCGATGGGGTGGTCGATCATGGCTCCGCTCTTCGATTGGTTTATCGCCTATCCCGAAACCCAGGCGCGCTATCTCGGCGGAGGACCGGCGATGAAGCTGGTGAACAGCCGCCCGTACCTGAACACCACCGTGTTTCGACACCTGGCTTTCAAGTTCCCTGGAGCGCCACCACCGGGGTTCATGTTGGAGCTGGTGCCCCAATCCGAGGAGATCGGCTGGCGTCGGCGTCGCGCCGTTCGGCCCGACTTTTCGGTGTACGGCAGCATCTTCCGCACGACTTTTCGCGAGAAGCGATGGGAGCGATTCTATTGGAACCCCTTCACCAATCACAACAAATGGGAGGAGGTGAGGGAGCAGCTCGAGGTCGATCTGGCGAGGCTGACTCGCACCCCGGGTTCGCGGGGAGATGCGGTGCGCCTGGTCGACGAGAAGGTGGAGCTGATCCGGACCTATGTGAGCGTGCACGTTTGCAGCCTCCTGTTCGCCAACCTCTGGTATCAAGTGCTCGATGGCTGCCTCGCAAACTGGGTTCCGGAGCGATCTGCTTCACTTCAAGAGAGGATCGCAGTTTGCCCGCCAGGGAACTTGACGCTGGCCACGAACTCGGCCATCTGGTCGCTCGCGAAGTCGGCGTCGGAGGCCGATCTCGAGGCCCTGGCCCGCGGTGCGGTCCCCGACGATCGCTTTCGCGAGTTTCTGGATCGATATGGCTCCCGCTCCGATGCCTCCTGGGAGATCATGGCCACCCGGTGGAGGCAGGACCCCAGCAAGCTCGTGCCCTTGATTCGCGCCCAGGGCGGGGAGGATCCTCTCCAGAGGGAGCGCTCACAGGAGGAGGCATTCAACGAGGCCATGGGCGAACTTCGGGCGGCGATACCGAGCGGTTGGCGGCGCGTGGCCCTCGAGGGAATGATCCCCGTCGTACGCCAGTACCTCCTGCTTCGAGAGAACCAGCGGTTCTGGTTTGACCAGCTCCTGTTCAGCACACAGGAGACGTTGTTGTGGATCGGTGAATCGCTCGCCTCAGAAGGGATCTTGCAAGACGCGTCTGACATCGCCTTTCTGACCTGGCCCGAAGTCCAGGGCATCGTCGCCGGCTCGTTGACCACCGACGCGGTCGAGGGATGGGTCTCGCGTCGGCGGGCTCAGCGCGCGGCAGATCAAGCGGTCACGCCCCCAGTCTTCCTCGTCGGTGATGAACCCGGTACTCCCGATGACGCGGGTGGGCGGCTCCAGGGCCTCGGCATCAGCCCGGGTCGGGTGCGAGGGAAGGTGAGGATCGTGCGCCGCCTGTCTGACGGACAGAAGATGAAACCGGGAGAGATCCTCGTCACTCGGGCCGTCGATCCAGGGTGGACCCCGCTATTCGCGACCGCGGGAGGGTTGATTCTGGAGATGGGCAGCCTGCTGTCGCATGGCGCAGTGGTCGCCCGCGAGTACAAGATCCCGGCGGTCGTGAACATCGACGGCGTGATCGGTCGCCTGCGGGATGGCGATGAGGTCACCGTCGACGGGACCCGCGGCGTGGTCTGGCTGCATCCTTAGGGGGGGAGCTGAAGATGCGTTAAGTCCGATCTCGGAGGCAGATTGAGGCGGTTCCTCATGGGTTCGATCGGTATCGTCGTTGGGCTCGCCATACTGGCCTACCTCGGGGTGGGTGGCACGCTCTACTACATCCAGGATGCACTGATCTTCCCGGCTCCGGGAGGGATCTCCACGGCCGCAATGGACGAGGCGGCCGCGGAGGTCGGGGCGACCCCGATCGAGGTCGAGACGTCCGATGGCTTGAAGCTCTACGGCTGGTATCGCGGTGCCGGAAACAAGCGGGCGGTTGTCTATTTTCACGGAAATGCCGGCAGTGTTCTCGGCACCGTCGGCCTCATGCGTGCCGTCAACGACGAGGGCTGGGATTTCGCTGCCATCAACTACCGCGGCTACCCGGGCTCCGATGGAGCCCCCTCCGAAGCTGGACTCCTCAAGGACGCCAAGGGGATCTGGGACTACCTGCGTGACGTGAAGGGCATCGCGGCCGAGGACATCGTCCTGCACGGGCGCAGCCTGGGCGGCGGAGTGGCCGCTGGACTGGCGACCGAGGTCCAGGCAGGCGGAGTGGTGCTCGAGTCCTCGTTCACGAGTGTCCTGGAGATCGCACAGAAGGGAAACAGCTGGTTTCCCGTGTCCTTTCTCCTGCGGCACCCCTTCGACACCCGGGGGCGGTCGAAGTCCATCGGTGTGCCGGTTCTGGTGATGCACAGCGATGGCGACGACATCATCCCGGTCTCCCATGGACGGGAGCTCGGGACGCTCTTTTCAGCGGGACAGTACATCGAGATCCCCCGTCGCGAACACAACGACGGGCTGATCGTCAACTGCCCCGAAGGGCGAGCGGCCTACCTCAAGTTTCTCGAGAAGGCGGCTGGATCTTGACTTTTCTTAGGACTCGACCTCGGTGGCGACGCCGATGAGGTTGATGTCGTAGACGTGCGTGTTGCGGGCGCCTTCGATGGTGATTCGAATCGTGTTGTCGTCCTGACGCTCGTGCTCGAAGGACAGCTCGCGACCCTCTGGGTCGGTCACGATGATGGTGCCGGCCTGGGCGACGGGATCTTGCAGGCGGATCTCGAGGCCGGTCATGTCGACGTGCCACTCGTTGCCACCGGAGGAGACCCAGTCGCGGGTACCTTCCATGGTGATTCCGCCCCAGATCCGCTCCTCTTCGTCGATCCAGCCTTGGATGTGGTCGCCCTCGACGTCGACGCTCTTGCCGTCCTCGAGGTCGGTCCAGGTGTGCTCGGTGACGACGTGGCGGGTCTGGTCGTTGCCGGACCAGTTGACGACGGCGCCGCCGTTGACTTCGACATCGCCATTGTTCAGGCCGGTCCACACGTGGGTGACCTGGGCCTCGCCTTCGGTGGTGTTGTCCACGGTGATCTCGGCGATCCCGCCATAGTGGTAGCCCTCGAAGTCACAGTCGTCTTCGAGATCGCCAAAGTCGACGGTCACGGTGGCGTCGACGACGGTTGTGGTCGTGCACGCCTCTTGGCTGTCCCACCAGGCGGCCACGCGCTCTGCGGCTGCTTCGACAGCGTCGCCGATGGTGAAGTCGGTCGAGATTTCGATGGGCTCATTGGTGGCCTGTTCGCCGCGGGAGCTGTCAGCGGTCTGGTCCAGCGCCTCCAGCACCTCGGCTTGCGTCATGAAATCGCGCTCGCAAGCGGTGGTTCCGAGGATCAATACGGCGGCGGCGGTCAGTCGTTTATACATAGGTGCTCCAAAGCTCTTTGACTATTGGACACCGACGTCGTTGAGAACCGAAACATTTTGTTGATCTTCTAGTTGAATTCTGGATCTGTCGGGAATGTAGTGACCCTTACCGTCCGCGTCGGGGACGAGTCCCTGGAGCTCGAGCTCGCAGTAGAGGATCGTGCCGCCGATGACGGCGCAGGGCAGACTCACAAAGTTCAGACCGGGGATCCACAGCATCCCGTAGGTGGCGATTCCGAAGCCCTGCATGGTGGCGAGATTGCCGCGTACGACCTTGAGTTTGTGGACGAATCCCATGCGGCGTCGCGACATGCAGCCATCCATCATCTCGCGCCCGAGGAAGAAGGACGTGGCGACGAGACCGATGACGAAGCTGGCGATGCTGCCGACGACCGGGATGAGGTTCAAGAGGAGCACTCCGAACATCACCACCGCCCACAGCATCAGTCCGAAGACGGTGTGGTACATCGAAACCCACAGGTCTCCAGAGACGACCTTCCAGTCGAACTCCTCGTCGTACCGTCCGAGTACGAGGCCCTCGACGCGATCTGAGAGCCGGTCGTTGAACGGCAACGCGAGAAATCCGGCCGTGAAATACAACGCGACCGAGACGATCAGAAAGATCGTCAGCGCCAGGAACATCTCGAAGGCAAACCACGCCCACTGCCAATACCAGGCGTACTCGGCCCCTGGCTGCCAGATGGCGTTCATGACGCTGGGCGTCAGCGAGAAGGTGGCGATGCCCGCCATCACCACCGCGGTCACCATGATGATCGCCGGGATCAGCACATACGGCCACAGGATGGTGTGGGTCAGCAGCATCTTCAGACCGCGGAACGGGTAGGTGAATCCACGACGGAAGCGACGGCCGGACCAACCGTCGGTGTGGTCTGGGTAGATGGGCTCGTAGGACATTTCGACTGAACATACCGAGGACTGGGTCATGCGGCGAGCAGCTCGTCGATGGCGGCGAGGATCGGCGTGTTTCCGGGCCGCTCGTACCACTGGAGCTCGAACTCGTAGCGGTCGAGGTCCGCGAGGAACTCTGCCAGGGTCTCGGACGTGAGCTCGGTGGCTGTCGCGCCGTAGCCACACCCGGCGAGGTAGCCGGCGTTCAGCTGCTGCTCGACGTGGCCCTCGAGAGGGATGGCGAGCATGGGCACGCCGATCTGCAGGGCCTCGCACATGAGCGAGTAGCCGCCTCCGGCCACCACGGCGCGGGCGGTGCGCAGGTCGTCGATGAATCCCTGCTGTGAGAAGGGGCGGAAGGTGATCTTGCCGTCAGTGCCTTCCTTTCCGGAGCCGTAGGCCACGATGGGAACATCGAGCTGGCGCAGTGCGTCGAGGAGGGATTCGGACCAGATCGACTGGTACACGAGGATGTGTTCTCCACACTCGCGCTCGGCTTCGAGGATCTCCGGTCGCAGGATCGGGCCGACCACCGTCGTTCGTCTCTTGCGGGCCTCGGGCTCGAAGAAGCTGCTCACCAGGTAGTGATCGGCGCCGGGCATCTTGGCTTTCACCGTCGTCTTCGCGAGCTGGAAGGCCAGGCTCTCGGTATCGACGATGTTCGGGTCGAGCTCGCACCGGTTCAGGACCTGGATGTTGTCGAGGCTGATGACCGGAACGTCGAAGAACCGGCCATACCAGTGCGCGAAGCCCTCGAAGTCAGAGATGACGACATCGGGGTGGAAGCGGGCCGTGATGCGCCCGAAGACCCCCATGTTGGTGAGCAGGCGCCCGGGGCCGCCGTCGATGAGGTCGAGGAGGGTGCCACCTACATCCACCTTCTGATCGCGAAAGCGCATCCCGTAGCCCGCGACGGCCTCTACGTGGAGTCGAGGTTCGTCCTTGTAGATTTCTCGCAGGAAGGTGGGTGCGGTGCCCGATGCGGTGACGACGATGTCGTGTCCCTGGGCGAGGAGGTGATCGAGGATGACGCGGCTGCGGGTCGCGTGACCCATGCCGACGCCGACAACGCCGTACAGAATGGTTTTTGGATTCTTCATGAACCGAACGTAGGCAGGCCGTTTGAACGCGGTGTGAAACGCCCGTGGCCTGTTTGAGGATTTCTCTCAGGGGAGTGGATTGATCCCGTAGGCCCGCAGAGCCCAGAGCCCCGCGAAGGCGAAGAGGAACCAGATCATCGCGGCTCCGGTGACCCACCAGATGGGGACCCTGAGGAGATCGCCCTTCCGTCTGATGAGCCGCAGAGTGCCGAGGGCGCCGCCGCCGACCAGCCATAGGAACAAGCTCGCACCGGCGGCGTTGTAGGTGAAGGCCGTCGGCAGCGCTCCGCGAACGGCCCAGACCCAGCTTCGGGTCATGCCACAGGCGGGGCAGGGGACGCCGACCGTCTCGCGAAAGAGGCAGGGGCCTCCGAAGTCGTACCCGGCCAGATAGAGCTGCTCGACCCCCGGCATCGGGTAGATCACCGCCGCGGGGATGATGGCCGCCATCGCGACGAGGACCATGAACAGCGGCCAGACCCACCACTTGAAGAGCTTCATTCCCAGCTCGTTCAGGAAGGCCTCCAGCTGTTGAGGCGTCATTCGTCGAACGCAGCCGAGACGGTGGAGTCCCGGATGATTGCGAGCGCCCAGCCACCGCCGATCATGCTGGCGACGAAGGCGGGGATGGTGCCGATGTTACCGGCCAGGAAGCCGAACAGGCAGCACCCGCTGCTTCCGAAGTTGCACAGAGACAGCGACGTGAAGATGAAGCCGAGCACCGGTGCACCGAAGGCCGCCAGGATACCTAGCATGACAATGCCCTTGGAACTGGTCGCCCTCAGGCGGAAGGCGGCGAAGATAGTGATCAATCCCATGAAGACGATCACGGCATAGGCGATGACCTGGATAAATGGCGTCAGGATCGTGAAGAGCGTGAAGACCATGCCCATTGGGTCGCCGCCGCCATCGAGAGCGCGTTTGATGCTCTGAAACGCCACCAGGCCGCCGATCACCAGGGGGATGAGGGTCCACAAGAAGTAGATCGCCCCGTACAGGGAGTTGATGATGCCGGCGACGAGCAGGGCCAGCCAGGAGGGTCCAACGTCTACATCGTGCATTTCTTTGGTTCCTCTGCTCGCACAGAGGGTCTAACGCGGCAGTCGAACCTCGAAACAGGCGCCGCCATCGCTGCGCACCGAGATCGATCCGCCGTGGGCCTCTATGATCGCCCGACACAGGGGAAGACCGAGACCTGTGCCGCCGTCTCGATTCGAGAAATAGCGGTCGAACAGGCGCTCCAGATGCTCCGCCGCAATGCCGGGTCCGTCGTCGCAGACCTGCACGATCGCCAGCCCCGGCTCGTCGCGGAGGTAGACGGTGACGTGTTCGGTCGCAAAGCTGGTGGCGTTGGCCACCAGATTTCGGAGAGCGGTCTCAATGCGCTCTGGGGCGACCTCGACGATCACGCTGTCCCCGTAGACCTCGAACTTCAGCTCGGTGTGGCGAGGATCCGCTTCGATACTGGTGACGATGCCGCGAACCAGATCTCCGAGCTCGATGGGCTCTCGATTGGCGGAGATCAGGCCGGCTTCGGCGCGGGCGAGGTCCAGGAACCCGGAGATCGCCGCGTCCATTCGCTGACTGGCCTCGGCGAGCACCCGTTGCAGACGCTCCTTGCGAGCGCCCTCGATGGGTTTGTCGGATTCCATGGCCTCGGCGGCCGCGCGCAGAGCGGCGACGGGGTTCTTGAGCTCGTGGGCCAGGTCGGCGGCGAAGATCTCGTTGGCCTTGTTTCGGGCCGCCAACGCTCCTAGTAGCTGATTGAAGGCGTTCGCCAGATCCCCGATCTCGTCGCCCCGGTCCAGATAGATGGGCTCGGTCGACACCCGGCCCTGGGTTCTCGCCATCACCTCATCGCGCAGGAATTCCAGGGGTGCGACCATCCTCCAGCCGAGCCAGAGGGCGGCGAGGATGCCGAACAGGCCGACCACGATCAACATGGCCGTGAGCGGTCCTCGATCGTCCGACAGCGAGCGGAAGAACCGATCCGAGTAGGCCTGCACGTACAGGAGCCTCCCCTCGGGGTCGTCGGGCAACAGCAGGGCTCCCGAGCAACCGACCAACATGTCATCGCGAGAATTTCGGCAGTCCTGGCGAAGCGTACCCAACAGCCGCGCGTCCAGGACCTCGGTGCGCTGGGGCAGCGCCAATTCGAGCTCGTTGTCGAACTCCCGCGGATCCGGAGGCCCGTCCGCCCCATAGAAGCGGTCCTTCATCCCCTGATACCAGGGACTGAGGCGAACGCGATCGATGTCGTAGAGGATGGCGTCGTCGGGGGCGACAATGCGGATACGCACCCCGTATCGCTTGGCCACATTGTCGAAGTCCAGGGTCTGGCTAGCCTCCACCGTCGCGTCGCGGACCGTGCCGCGAAGTCGAGCGAACGACTGGTCGAAGGCCTCGAGCATCCAGACCCAGATGATCGGGAACATCACGACCCCGACGACGACGAGCAGCGCCCTCAGCCGCAGGGATCGAATGGAGATCAATCGTCGCGCCAGCGATAGCCGGCACCGATCACCGTGTCGATCCCGTTGAAGTCGGCGTCGATGGTCTCCATTTTCCTGCGAAGCCGACGCACGTAGGTGTCCACCAGCCGCTCCGCGACAATCGAGTCGTCGCCGCGGATGCGATCGAGCAGTTGATCCCGGGTAAACACGACACCGGGGCGCCGTGCCAGGGTCATCAGCAGGCGAAACTCGGTGACCGTCGTGACAAAAATGACGCCGTTGAACCGGGCCTCCATGCGTTCGGCGTCCAGCGAAAGGCCGCCGACTTCGAGGGTTTCGGACGGCGCGCTCGCGTTCGCGCGATGGGCCTCGCGCCGCAGGATCGCCGCCACTCGGGCCACGAGGATCCGGGTGCTGAACGGTTTGACCACGTAGTCGTCGGCACCGAGCTCGAGGCCCAGCGCCTCGTCGATCTCGGTGTCTCGCGCCGTGAGCAGGATGATCGGCACCCCGTTCCCCGCCTCCCGCAGGCGCCGGCACAGGCTGAAGCCGTCGAGACCCGGCATGTTCACGTCGCTGACGATCAGGTCGGGGTTGCTGGATTCGGCCTGCCGCTGCCCGTCCAGGCCGTCGGGAGCGGTGAGCACATCGTGCCCCTCATCCTCGAAGGCCATCGCCAACATGTCCAGGACGTTGCGGTCGTCATCGATCAACAGGAGTCGTGCCATGGGGCAAGGCTAAGGCAGATCGACGATGGGGGAAAGTCCCACTCCCTTACGCGCGATGACACCGAGTCCGCAGCCGACGCTATAGTCCCTGCCCCGAGCAATTCCTGCCGAACAGGTGCCCCATGCCCGAGAACAAGACGACGACTGACACAAAAGAGAAGTACGAGGCCATCGAGGCGCTGCTCTCTCAAGCTCCGGTCGAGGATGAAATCCACAGCCTGGAGAGTCTGCTGCGGAAGCTGCCCGAAGCCGACCAGAAGGAGGCCTGGCGCATCCTGTACGGGGACATGCCGGAGCCCTTGCCGATTCCGACGGCCACGCAGAAGTATGCGGACGAGCGCAACTTCGACGTAGTCGCGCATAAGTTCCACGCAGCGCCCGAGCAGCGCCGCAAGCCGCGCATCGTTCGCGTCGGCGTGATCCAGAACCGGATCACCAACTCCACGTCCGACCCGATCGAGGACCAGTTCCAGGGCCTGCTCGCCCGCACGACCGAGATGGTCGAAGCCGCTGGGAAGATGGGCGTCAACGTGCTCGGGCTCCAAGAGGCCTGGACGATGCCTTTCGCCTTCTGCACCCGCGAAAAGCAGCCCTGGCTCGAGTTCGCCGAGCCCGTTGACGGCCCCTCGACCCAGGCGCTGTCCAGACTGGCCAAGAAACACAACATGGTCATCGTCTCCCCGATCCTGGAGCGAGACGAGGCCCACGGCGGCACCATTCACAACACCGCGGTGGTCATCGGCAACCGCGGCAACGTCATCGGCAAACACCGCAAGAACCACATTCCGAGAGTCGGCGATTTCAATGAGTCGACCTACTACATGGAGGGCGACGACGGGCACCCTGTGTTCGCCACCGAGTTCGGAAATGTGGCGATCAACATCTGCTACGGCCGCCACCATCCGCTCAATTGGCTGATGTTTGGTCTCAATGGTGCCGAAATCGTCTTCAACCCCTCGGCCACCGTCGGCGCGCTATCCGAGCCCCTGTGGCCCATCGAGGATCGATGCGCCGCGATCGCCAACAACTACTTCACGGCGAACATCAACCGGATCGGGACCGAGACCTTCCCGAATGCCTTCACCTCCGGAAACGGCCAGGAGCAGCACAACGACTTTGGCCACTTCTACGGCAGCAGCTACGTCGGCGCCCCGAATGGTGCCCGCACGCCCGGGTTGTCCCGAATCAAGGACGGCCTGCTGGTCGCCGAGATCGACCTCAACCACTGTCGCCAGGTGAAGGACGTGTGGGGATTCCAGATGACCATGCGCCTCGAGGAGTACGCCAAGGCCCTGGCCAAGGCCGCGAAGCCAGATTTCAAGCCGCAGATCATCCGTGACACCGGCGGAGAGTAGGGTGCCCTTCTTCAAGCAGGACGGCATCGACATCCACTACAAGGAGCACGGCAATCCCAACGGATTTCCCGTCCTCTTGATCGCGCCGGGCGGCATGAAGTCGACCATGGACGCCTGGGACCGCATGCCCTGGGATCCGCGAGAGCGCCTGAGTGACTACCGCGTCATCGCCATGGATCAGCGCAACGCGGGGCGATCGAGCGGGCCCATCCCGATCGACGGCTGGTTGGAGTACACCGCCGATCAGCTGGCCCTGCTCGAGTATCTGCGCGTCGACCAGTTCCACGTCGTCGGCATGTGCATTGGAGGTCCGTACATCGCCGGACTGATCTTTGCGGCCCGCGAGCGGGTGCGATCGGCGGTGATGATGCAGCCCATCGGCCTCGACGAAAATCGGCAGGCATTCTTCGATATGTTCAATGGGTGGATGTCGGGCATCCGCTCCCTGCACCCAGAGACGAGCGTCGCGGACTGGAATGCCTTCCGGGACGAGATGTTCGGTGGCGAGTTCCTTTTCAACGCCTCTGAAGAGCTCGTGAAGACCATCGAGACGCCGATTCTGCTCCTGCACGGCGCCGACCTGTACCACCCGGCCTCGATCTCCCAGAGACTGGACGCGCTTCTGCCCAACGTGACATCGGTCGTCCAGTGGAAGACGGGCGATGCACTCGCGGCGGCCGATGCCACGATCCAGGCTTGGCTGAGCAGCCAGGGCAGCTGACCGGTGTTGTGGCAGATCGAGCAGGGCGTTCGCTGCGACATGGTCTGCTATTCCGCGCGGAATCTGTCGGGAAAGCGTAGTCAGATCCGGGTCTTTCCGGGCGGAAATCGCAAGGGCGACCTCCCCGCTGGACAGCTTCGTTCGATGATCGTGCGCGCGCCCTATGGCATTCGGGTGATTCTCATCGCCGACCCGGGGCCGAACTGGGAGGCGTCGCCCTGGCGGTGCATCCGGGTCCTGGAGGCGCATTCGCTGCTCTCGGATCACAAGGGAATGCCGGGGATTCGGATTCCCGATCTCGCCCTACTGGACAGCCATGAGGCCAAGAAGACCGACGACTTCATGGAGTCGAGCTACCCGATGGTCGAGCGGCTGGCTGATGGGACCGACTGGACCTTTGGTCGGACCGGAGATCTGAACGTGAAGCTGATCCGAGTCGAGCGCGATCGCGTCGCTGTGGACAGCGCCCTGCCGCCAGCCGACGCGCTGGCCCGCGAGATCTGGAGACAGCTGTGCCGCCGCGAGCCCGATCGGGCGCAGCTGTCGGATGTGGCTGGACCCCTGCAGCGCGTCCTGGTCGACGCCGGTGAGCTCGATGCCACCAGGCGGGTGCGCGAGTTCGAACAGTGGGCAGAGACCTGTAAGCTCTCGTAGCGGTCGGCCGTTGGGTGGCGGAC
>Ga0315336_1002324_pt1 | contig 29651 bp, 32 predicted proteins | sample ASW5metaG_FD_204512 | JGI IMG/M metagenome (GOLD analysis project Ga0315336, IMG submission 204512) | Ammonia-oxidizing marine archaeal communities from Monterey Bay, California, United States - ASW #5 | ecosystem: Environmental > Aquatic > Marine > Intertidal zone | place: USA: California... | reverse complement strand
ATGCCCCATCGAGGTGATGGGAGAGGTCATGCAAAATGCCATGGCAATGCGGCATGATGCTCCGGTTTCAATTCAATAACCGTGTTGCACTCAGCTCCTGCAACCGCCCGCTCTTGATACAGGCCAGAGGTTAGGCTTCTCCGACTACAAGTGTGTGTTTTATAAGTGACCGCTTTTGGCCAAAAGCGGCCCCGTCGCGTAAGTCCGCCGCTTGAGCCAAGTCAATTATCCATGCGAGCAGTAGCGTAACGCCATCACGGCCGGTGTACCATTGCCCGCAATCAAAGGAAAGGACGCCTAGATGGAACTCTTGCTAGTCATCGCCGTAGTCGCGGCATTCGTACTGCTGGTCAAACACACCAAGGCCAAGGGCCGCATTTCAGAGCTGACGCTCAACCTCAAGGCTCGACAGAACGAGATCGAGGATCTCGAGCGTGAGGTGGTGCGCCTGCGCGGCGATCTGCAGGTGCAGCTTCAGGAGCTGCAGCGCTTCGAGCCCATTCAAGACGTCGAAGCGGAAGCCAAACGCCTTCGAGGCGAAGCCGAGGCGCAACGGGACGACCTGGTGCAAGGTGCCCGCAACCGCCTCGAAAAGGCAGAGGAAAAACTCCAGTCCGCGGTGGCGGAAGCCGACCGGATCGTGACCATGGCCAACGAACGGGCGCAGGAGATCGCTGGCGATGCCTTTGCCGCGATGGGCAAGGCCAAGGAGCTGACCGAAGCCGCTCAGGCGATGAAGAACATTATCGAGGGGTACGGCGACGCCTATATCGTGCCGACCTACAACCTGCTCGATGACCTGGCCGAGGAGTTCGGTTTCTCCGAGGCCGGGAAGGAGCTGAAGCAGGCGAGGGAATCCTCCCGTCTGATGGTCAAGCTCGGCCGTTCGGCCACTTGCGACTACGTCGAGGCCAACCGACGCGAGATCGCCATTCGCTTCGTCACCGATGCCTTCAACGGCAAGGTCGATTCGATCCTCTCGCGAACCAAGACGGACAACCACGGCAAGCTGGAGCAGGAAATTCGCGACGCCTTTGCCCTGGTGAATCTCAACGGCTCCCCGTTCCGTAATGCCCGTATCACCGAAGAATATCTCAAGGCCCGGTTGGAGGAGCTGAAGTGGGCGGTGACTGCACGTGCGCTGAAGGAACGCGAGCGCGAGGAGCAGCGTCAGCTGCGCGAGCAGATGCGCGAGGAAGAGAAGGCTCGGCGCGAATACGAGCGCGCGATCAAGGAAGCAGCCAAGGAAGAGAGCACCCTGCGCAAGGCGATGGAGAAGGCTCAGCAGCAGGTTGCTGCGGCCAATGAAGCGCAGCGGGCGGAGTTTGAAGCGCGCCTGGCGGCGCTGCAGGAGCAGCTCAAGGCGGCCGAGGAAAAGAACCAGCGCGCCCTCTCCATGGCGCAGCAGACGCGGGCTGGGCACGTCTACGTCATCTCAAACATCGGCTCGTTCGGCGAAGAGGTGTTCAAGATCGGCATGACGCGCCGGCTCGAACCGCTCGATCGTATCCGCGAACTGGGCGATGCGAGCGTGCCCTTCGAGTTCGACGTACACGCGATGATCTTCAGCGACGACGCACCCGGACTGGAGAAGCAGCTGCACCGCCATTTCCTGCGTCAGCAAATCAACAAGGTCAATCCGCGCAAGGAGTTCTTCCGCCTGGAGCTGGCCGACATACGCCAGGAGCTCGAAACGCTCGGCGTCGAGACCCACTGGACCATGAGCGCCCTCGCCCACGAGTTCCGTGAAACGCTGCGTATCGAGCAGCAGATCCGTGACAACCCGGCAATCGCTGCGGAATGGACGCGTCACCAGATCGAGGTGGAGGACACCTTGGATGTGGTCGAGGAAGAGGAAGTGGTGAGTGAGAAGTAACAGATCAACCGACTAGGGACTGCCCTACCCTCACCTGCTCAACATAATCATGAAACGAGCCCAACAAAAGCAGACCCACCGACCCTGAAGATGGGGTCGGGTTGGTCGGCTTTGCCGGGGGCGACTTCAAGATCGAAGATCAGGCTTTTGGGTTGAGACGGTGAAGCCATCCGGACGGCGGTCCTTGCAACAGACTACGGGGCTGTTGGCACTGTAGCGGCAAATGCCCGGTGTAGGTAGGTACGCGAGGTCGCGGTGGGGTGTGATTGCGGGGCTTTCCGACGGGTGTTGATAACCCTTAACACTGGAATAGAGAGCGGAAGAGAAAGAGCAAAAGAGCAAAAGATGGGCGTCCCCGGCTGGGCCGGGTCGCGCTGGCTTGCTGCGCATCGAGCCGGGCGGGCCGTCTCGTCCCTATGGGGCGCTCATCGCTGACGCGGAGCAACCGCTGCGATGCCGGCTACAGCCAACAGGGGTCGCTCACACAGTGAGGCCAGTTGACGCTTTCCCTTTTGTATCTTCCTGCTCGGCATGGGTATGACAGGCACCAGCGTTATAATTTTAGCGTTGAGCCCCACTCGGCCTTCCCCAATAGCAGAGCATCGGTCAATAGTCTCAGGTCCATCCCGTCGACAGGCTTATTGCTCTCAACCAACCAGTGGGCGATCATATCGTTTTTCCAGTTGCAGACGCGGACTATTCGTGATCAACCATTGCAGATTACTCAATCTGATACTCTGGTAAATCGAAATTCGCACCTCCAGTCGTAAGCTCACATTTTCGCGGTATGTAGCCTCGTGGCCAAAAATACTCTAAAAGCAGATAATTGTGTCAATAGTCTCGAGCAAACGGGGCAAAAGCGAGGATATAGAGATTATCTAGGCCGCTATTACACGGAAAATCAAGTCAGCTCTCTCCTCATTCTCTTGTTGGATACACCGCGACCTGAACGCGTTTTAGATCTTGGAAGCGGACCGGGTAGTCTTTCCTCTGCTGCAAGAAGGCGCTGGCCAAACGCCGAAATAACTTGCGTAGACATAGAGCCGAAAGTACAAGAACAGAATGTCACGCATTTTATTGCCGACGTTTGCGATTATGATCTTCCAGATAAAATTGGATTAAAAGAAAATAGCGTTGACGTTGCCATATCAAACCCTCCCTATATAAAGCTAGAGTGGAAATCGGAGCTTCATGCTATTACTGAAGCTTTTAAACTCCCAACCAGCAGTTTCCCGCCAAAACTGTATAGCGCCGAGATAATATTTATTTCTCAAATATTAAGAATGCTGAAGCCAGGTGGCGAGGCCGCAGTGATCCTGCCAGACGGAATGCTAACCGCCGAAAAATATGCAGCGTTTCGAAGCGCCCTTATAGAAACTCATCACCTAAAGAAAGTTATAGAGCTCCCAAGCAGATCATTCAAGAAAACGGAAGCAACGACGCACATCGTAGTGTTTGGTAAAGCAAGCAGGCATAAAAAATCCACAGAGATTGAGCTCAGAACGATTGAGAGCAATCGAGAACTATCTAGACCTATACATATTAGCCATGAATACGGCATTCAAAGATTGGACTATTCACACTACAAAAGGCTGAACCTAGAAACAATCGGTAACAGCATAGCTCTCTCCTCTATAGCAATGGTGCTCCGCGGAAAACAATCATCAAGCGAAATAAAAAAGCAGACTTCCCCAACTGTACATACAACAAACATACAAGCACCTACGTTAGGCCTCGCCCTCCTCGGAGGAAGCGAATTATTGGCTTTAGAGGATAGCGGTTATCTCATCGCCCGACCTGGCGATATTCTGATTGCCCGCGTCGGACGAAATCTACACAAAAAAGTTGCATTTATAAAAACCGGATACGCAATAGTTAGCGACTGTTTATTTGTTATACGAGCAGAATCTCACAAATCAATATTAATCTTCGAGTACCTAGCCTCCAAGCGGGGCCAGTCAGCGATTCAGAGTCTGACTTATGGGGTGGCCGCTAGGCAAATATCCAAAAAACAGCTAATCAACTTACAGATGGAAATCCGCACATGAAGAATGCTCAAGAGGAAATGGAATTCGAGGACCTTAAATCTTTCGTAGAGGAAAGAGCGGATTTTCTTGAAGAACATGAAATTGAAAAAAAAACAGTAGCGAGCAATTTCTATAAGAACATCTATGACGCACTCATATCAAGGGGTACTAAATTAATTGTTGGCCCAAGGGGATGCGGAAAAACTCATCTCATGCGCTATGTATGGATCGAATGCAAACGCGACGAAGAAAAACCATTAGCCATTTATGTGTCTTTCAACAAATATTTTCGGTTAGAGCCCTTACTCAAATCAAAACCAGATGCTATAGCACTGTTTAATACATGGGCACTATGTAAAGTTCTCCTAGCCGCGTATGACGTAGCTGAAGATATAGAAGGCGATACGGATCTTGATCTTAGCCCTATCCTCTTAGCTCAGAAATCGGACCTTGATGCGCTTGTGGCTAGACTTGAGCAGAGCCTAGCACCTTCGACATCGCAGGAGTCCCTAGCTGAGTCTATTACAGTATCATCTGTAACAGCATGCCTTAACAAGTTAGCGGACTGGCTTGAAAGAAAAAGGGTCATCGTCTTGTTAGATGACGCCGCCATAACACTAACCCCAGAATATCTGTATGAACTTTTCGACATCATAAGGACCCTTAAAACCTCCCGCATATCTATAAAAGCCTCAATCTATCCGGGCACTACCGAATTTGGACCGAAATTTCATGTTAAGCATGAAGCCGAACAGATCGATGCATGGATTTCCATAGAATCAGAAGGATACTTAAAGTCTCTAGGCGAAATTGTCGAAAAGCGCTTTAACGAAATTGACAAGATCCCGCCCGAGATAGTTGAGCTTTTCAAATATGCATCCTTTGGCATACCACGTACTCTCTTAGTAATGCTTCGAGAGTACTTACAACACAACACCAAATCCCCCCAAATAAAATTCAATAAGATAATTGAACAACACACCGAGTTTAACTTGGCAGAATACCGCTCCTTAAAAAATAAACTACCTCGACTCGAAAGCGTTATAGCAGTAGGCGAACACACCCTACTCAAAACGGTTGACTTGATAAAGCAAGCAAATCTCTCGTTGCGAGACTCAGACCTCAAGCAGGTGACAATCGCTATAGAAAGCGAGAACAATCCATTGTTCGTCCGAATGATAAATCTTCTTGTTGAACTAGGACTACTGCTTAGGTTGCCGACCGTGTCGCATGGTGAAGACCGGCTATACGAGCGTTACATACCCCATTACGCTTTGCTAATCAACAGCAGAGCATTCAGCCAAGGGTCAAGAGGTTTCTCTGCGTCAAATGAAGCGGCATTTATAAAAAGAAAGAACACTAAACATCCGATCAGAAGAACCATAAAAACGCTAGTCGGCGATGACAAAACTTCCGATCTTCACTTAACATTGCCACCCTGCAGGAAGTGCAACACGCCTCGAATAAACGACAATCAAAAGTTTTGCCATAACTGCGGCACAGCGTTGGTTGACGAATCTTCTTTTTCTAAGTGCATGGCTCTAGAGCTATATAAGTTGCCGCGCCTTACCTCTTGGCAAGTTAACAAGATGAAGGAGCTAGAGGCGATAAGGACCGTCGGTGACATTATAGCCACTCAAGACCCGGGCACTGAACTAAGAAAACTTAATAGAGTAGGTCAAAAAACAGCAAACCGCATTCTTCAAAATGTTTATCTCTACGTAGAAGAGTTTCTATCATGAGTTGGCTAGAAGCGGTAAAAAAACTAGTAAGCGCGCTCAAGCTTTTACTCGAAACCAAAGCTGGGACTGATGCGGATTCGGCACAAGCCGCACAAGCATCTGATACTGGTAATTCAATCACAATATCAGACTACTCCTCTAGTGAATTTTTTGAGTTATGCAAATTAGAAGCCGTAACATCAGCGTTCGACACGAGCACGAAATTCGTATCAACACAAGCCGAAGAGAGTCTTTCTCCAATAGATCTATTCATCAAAAATACCACAGAACTAAATAAGTTATCTAACGATAATTACACGCCAATATTGGGCAATCTTCTTCTGCTTGGTTACGTATCGGCAGCAGAGAGCTATACTCGCGCGTTGATTAGAAGACTTATAAATTCCGACAGTTACATTTCATCATTGGTCTCTGAGAAAACCGTATCTTATGCCGCCGCATTGCATCATAAGAAAGATGTTCTACCCGAGGCATTATTAGAAGAATTCTCGCTTGCAAGCCCCTTCAATGTATTCGAAACATTAAGGGATCTGATTGGCATGAAAGGACATCGTCCACCTTCGTTGATACCTCCAAGCCATGAGTTTAGGAAAGTATGTGAACTTCGGCATTGCTGCGTGCATCGCTTTGGAAAACTAGGGTCCAAGAACGCAATAAAACTTGGCCTACCAGAGCACTCAGAATTTCTTGAGCATCAAATAAATCTACAAAGAGAAGATGTTGAAAATATCGCTTTCATCGTAGACAACTTTATAAAGTCAATAAATAATTATGTTTACAAATTTATCCTAGAAAGAACTGTTAAAAACAAAAACGATGAAGATGGGGGGCGTCCGTTCTATCAAGAAAACTGGACATGGGATTTTGAACAGGACAGGGAGCGCTTCGAAAAATACTACTCCTTGTTCTCAACGGAACTTGATGCGATAAAGTCGATGCCACTTAATATCTGCTACCAGAAATTCATGGACGAACACAAGCCCACACCACAGCCGTTGCCGGCGCGAAAGCGCAACAGAGGAAGTACCCAGGTCGCGCCGAATAAACCCGCAGGGGCTGCAGCAACCTAGTCAGAAACTACGCCCCAGCCTGTTTGCCCTCCCCCAATTGCCCGCGCTAGACTGTCCGGGTCGTGGTAAATCCCACGGCCGGGTGTAGCAACCCGAGAAACCAGGGCGCGGTTGCGCCGTAGCGCACAGTCAGTGTTTTGCACTGCGCTGTGGCGACGCTATGGCGGGCCGTGCGGGGCAGGCTTCGGCCTGGCCGGTTCCCTTGGTTTCCGGTTTGCTACCCCCGTGCGGTCCGCCACCCATTACCGCGTAGCAACGGCGGGTGACGGCTCCTTAATCAAACCAAGGAGCATAAGCAGAATGCACTACCTCCTTTTTACGCCCGCGCCCCACCCGTTCGTATCGCTTGGCTTTCTTTCCACTTTGCACTGCGAGGTGGGCCATGACTGAACATCCTTCCAACCTCCTGGCCTTTCCTTCCACTGCCCCTTTGCATTGTTCGTCTGCTGTTTCGTCTTCCGGTCCGTTGGCCGAGGCGGAGATGCGTGTCGAGATGATCCGGGGGCTTTTGCTTCAGCTGACCGAGGACGAAGGCGTGCCGACCCTCGATCTGCGTGCGCGTCTGCTGGGCTATGCGGCCCAGGAACTGCTCGACGAGATGGTCGTGCTGTATCGGCGGGCATTCGGGGCGCAATCGGCGCAAGCCTGAGCCATTGGGCCGCCCGCCTGGGCGGCCCGCTCTGATCTTCTTCTTGGCGCTCGGTTGGCCCGTCTCGCTATTTGCGTCCTTTGCCCTATTACGCCTGGGTGCCTTTTTCGTTGTTGACGCATTGGCGAGGCTGATCGTTTTCGTCTTGGCGTTCTGCCTTGCGTATAGCTTTCGGAGACTGCCGTGGAACTGGAGCTGATCCGTCGTGCGCTGCATGATCTGAGCGAAGCGGATTCGCTGGATGATTTGCGTGCTGTGCTGGGCAGACTCTTTTCGGGGCTGTGCATCGCGCAGTACGCCTTCGTTCGGGTGGACAGCACCGTGCTGGGTACGGCTCCCTTGCTCGTCTCGAACCATCACGCCTGCTGGCAGCAGCTGTATCGCAGGCATGGCTATCAGTGCATCGATCCGTTTGTGCGTTATGCGCGGAGTTGTCCCCTGCCCTTTCTTTGGCGGGACGTGGGTGTGCGGGTATCGTGCCGTGCGGCAGATGCGGCGTTCCTGGCCTGTGCCAGGCGGCATGGCATCGATGTGTGTCGGGGCGCCTCGATCCCCGTTCATGTGCGCGGCGAGCAGCTCGCGTTGCTGAGCTTCGGCCAGGCCGTGGACGGTAGTCATGGACGAGACATCTGTATTCGCGATGCGTTGTTGCTATCTGGCGTTGCCACGACGCTGCACCTGCGGGTCGGGCAGTTGATGGCGCGCTGTCGGCCTCGAACTCTGACACCGCGTGAGCGCGAATGCCTGCTCTGGGCATCACGTGGAAAGGCGCAGGAGGAGATCGCCGTGATACTGGGCTTGCGGCCGCGCACCGTTCGCTTTCACCAGGAGAACGCCATGTGCAAGCTCGGTGCTCGCAACATTGCGGCGGCCGTGGCGATGGCGACTGCCCTTGGGTTGTTCTAACTGCCCTAGGGTTGGTGTAGAGGCTTCACCGGCATGGACGTGGTGTACGCTTGAGTTGCCGTTTACAGTGACGATTCGTCCCTGTTCAAAAGCTTGCCCGATGCTCACCGACGTCCTCGCCCGCGTCCCACCGAAGCGCCGCTCACGGCTGGCTCGGGCACCTGGAGCTTGGGCGTCGGTTTGGCTGCCGCCTTTTGCTGAACCGTCGCCCCGATTAGCCCTTCAATGCCGCTTCGATCGTAGCGATATCGATCTTGCGCATGCCCATCATCGCGTCGAACGCACGCTTGGCCGCTGCCCGATCAGGGCTGGTATAGGCGGCCGTCAGAACGCGTGGCGTGATTTGCCATGACAAACCCCACTTGTCCTTGCACCAGCCGCATTCGCTTTCCTGGCCGCCGTTATCGACGATCGCGCTCCACAAGCGATCCGTCTCCGCCTGGTCGTCCGTGGCGACCTGGAACGAGAACGCCTCGGAATGCTTGAAGGCCGGGCCCCCGTTTAGCCCGAGGCAAGGGATCCCCATCACGGTGAACTCGACCGTGAGGACATCGCCCTGCTTGCCCGAGGGATAGTCGCCGGGCGCACGATGCACGGCGCCTACGGCACTGTCCGGAAAGGTCTCGGCATAGAAGGTAGCCGCCTCGAGCGCGGTACCGTCGTACCACAGGCAGATCGTGTTCTTGCTGGTCATTGCAGGTCTCCGTCTTGCTTAACGAAATGGTGCCGAGCCTGTGCGGTGCAAACGCTCGCCAACCCGGCGCCCCTGGATATGGCCGCGGCGATGGCATTTGCGGTGCCGGCCGGGCGATCACTTCAGATAGTCGTATGGGCGCCTGCGAAATCGACACCTCGCACGGATTGTATAGGTTGGAAATTTGCCGTCGCCGGAGCTTCGCCTACGATTGCGACGAGTTCATGCGCACCGTCCCGTCTCCGGCGAGGTGGATGACGTAGTCGGCCTTGGCGACAACGGATGGGCGATGGGTGATCATCACCAGTGTCCGGGCGTTGGCCTTGAGCACATCGATGGTGCGCGCCTCGCTCTCGACATCCAGGGCCGAGGTGGGCTCGTCCAGGAGGATCGTCGGTGTTCCCCGCGCCAGTGCCCGGGCGATGGCGATGCGCTGCTTCTCGCCGCCCGACACGGCAGCGGCATCGAACCCCACGTGTCTGTCCGTGGTCGGGGTGTCGCTGGCATGGGCGTCGAGTCCGAGCTGGCCGAGTAGGCTGTCGAGCTGCTCGTCGCTCAGGTTTCCCTTTGCACCGTAGCGGACGTTGTCGGCCACGCTGCCAGCAATGAGCAGCGGGTGCTGGGTGACGACCGAGACGGCGTCGAGCAACGCGGTGCGGTCCAGGGTCTTCGTGTCCCTGCCGAACGCCCTCACCGTGCCCTCCTCCGGCTGGATCAGGCCCACCAGCAGGCGCAGCAGCGTCGTCTTGCCGGCGCCCGAGGGGCCGGTGATCGCATAGGTATGGCCCTGGCGGATCTGCAGGTCGACCTTGCTGAGGATCGTCCGGCCTTCGGCGCGATAGGTCACCCCCTCGAGCTCGAATAGGACTTCGGCGTCGGTGTCAGGGGCCCTGAGGCCTTGGGGCTCCGCTTCCAGGTCCAGGTAATGAAAGCCCCTGTCCAGCAGGACCAGATGGTTGCGCAGCTCGATCAGTACGCTGGCCAGCAGGGCCAGGCGCATCGTGAGCTGCATGACGTAGCCGTTGATCATGACGAAGTCACCGACGGTGTAGGTGCCCTTCGCAACCTCACCGACGACGTAGAGGGTCGAGGCCAGGAGCAACGCACCGACGAGGGTGACCTGCAGCAGCATGAGCAGGCCGATGCGCAGGTTGCCCACGGTCACGCTGTCGATGAAGCCGCCCACCTTGGTGCCGAAGCGCTGCTGCTCAAGCGGCTGGGCATTGTTGAGCTTGATCTCCTCGACCAGGCGCATCCGCTCGGTGAAATGCGACATCACCTGATTGTTCGATTCCATGATGCGCTGGTGGATGCCCTTGGCCTTGCGTGACAGCAGCACCGAAAGCCCAACCAGCGCGACGATGGCCATGATGAAGAACGCCGCGAAGGCGACGCTGATCAACGTGGCGAGCACAGCGAATACGAACAGCAGCTCGATCAGTGTCGGCAGCACGATCCAGAACAGCGTGCTGGTCAGCGCACTGAAGGCACCCTTGGAACGCTGTGCATCGGCGACCAGCACGCCCTGGTCGAGCTTGCGCAGCTCGGCCTGTGGCACCTTGAGCAGGTGATCGAAGAACGCGCGGTAGAACGCTGCATCGCAGCGCACCAGCACCGCGGCCGAGAGGATGTTCTTGGTCCACTCCAGCACCTGCGCACCGGTCCAGCACAGTGCATAGGCCGCCGCCGTGACCAGAATAATGCTCATGGCATCGCCCGCGGCAAGCCGGTTGGTTGCCTCGCGAAGCAGGACCGGAACGGCGGCGTTCAGTAGCGCCAATGCCAGCAGGATCGCAGAGGCGATCGCGAAGTAGGTAAAGGCCTTCGGGTAGTAGGTACGGGCCAGGGCTAGGGCCCGGCGGTATTGCTGCAGCGCTTGCGTCATTCGGCACCCCGCAGGCGGTGGAGAGATCGGGCGACATGGCCAGGCTCACCTAGGGGCTGGCCGTTTACCTCCAGCCAGGCATGTGCCATGAAACTGTACTTCTGCACACCGATCTCGACGGTAGCATTGACGCCATGGCGGGCGAGACGTTCGCGCAAGGCGAGAGAGAATTCAAGGCAGGCGACTTTGCATGGGAGCCAACGAGCGGCACGGATCAGGGCGCAGATCTCTCGGTCGAGCGTCGCCGGTGACGGGCGCTTGCTGAAGAGGTTGGCCTGGCCTCTCTCAAGCAGACGGTGAAGCGACACGCACTTGAGCAGAAAGCACACCTTTGCAAGGAAAAGACCGGCAACTAGCACCTCCCGGGCAGACGGACAGCTCGCATGATGGCGGGCCTTGTAGCGGATCGACTCGCTCCAGGTGAAGTCATCGAGTCCAGGCGCGTGGCTCCGATTGAGCCTTGGCATCGACACGGCGTGCTCCAGGATGCCTTCGGCAATAAAGCGCTCGGCAAGCGGACTCATGGCTCGCCCCTCGATGGCGTCGACGAGCTCACGCGATGCGTCGCGGTCGAACAGGACGAACTCGTTCGAGCGGGCATCGAGCAGCACCAGCTCGCCATCTGCCAACACATGAAAAACCGAAGACGCGAACCTCAGGAATCGATCTGCCATCGAGCCCCCCCCGAAAGACGAGACCAATGCTGCATGAATAGCTCCAGCGAAAGCGCATTCATGAGCTGCGGATGGATCTCCGTGGAGCCAAGCGCGGCCGCTCGCAACGCCCGCTGCATATCCTCAACGCGGTACATCTTGTGCTTCGCACCGATGCCCCGCTCCAAAAGCGCCGCCAATATTTCCTCCTTGAGCTGGATGGCCCGCTGAAAAGCGCCGGTAAGGTGACCTTTGCTTATGCGGCTGAAGTCCTCGGTCTGGTGGTAGTCATTCATCGCCGTTCTGAACGGCAGCCTGGATTGCCCCTGACCTACATGCTCGTGCGGGGCGATCGACAGCGCGTAGTTCAACATCGCGGGACAGGTGAATGGGTGAACCAGCCTGTACTGCGGACCTAGCCTGCTCCAGATCGCATTTTCGTAGCAGGCCTGCTGGATCAGTCGTCGGTGTAAGCGTTTTCCCGGCGTGAGGCTCAAAGAACTACGGCCAATGCCGCGACCGACCCTGCGATATCGCAACGGAGCAAGCACACCCCCGCCATGGAATTCGACGAGGGTCCGGTAGTACCTCAGGGCTTCGCGAAAACGGGCATGGAACAAAAGGTCCAGCATGGGGACCGGGCTCGGCGGATCAAGGAAGATGTGATCGCCGCCATGACCGTTGACCACGATAGCGTCGGTGCGCCCGTCGATCGCATCCCGAACGAGCCGATCCCGCTCCGCCATCATGAACAGCGATACGCTGGGCCTGTCCGGCTCAAACTGCGCTGGCACCTCGAATAGTCCCCCGGGGGACAGGGTTGCAACCCGGTGTTCGAAACCAAGCTTGCCGGCTACGCGCTTGGCATGCTCGACATCGCAGGAGCCCGGGAAGAGAGGATCGGCCCAGGTAATTGCCAGCACATCGTGTCGGCCAGAAAGCGCGTGGGCGATAGCTGTCGAATCGGTGCCGCCGGATAGTTCGAGTACGACGGTCGAAGCGGAATCTGGGATGGCCTGCTTCAGAAGCACTGCGGGATGATCAAAGGATGTGTTGCCGCACCGCGCCTGACTCCACGGTTCGAAGCGCCATGAGCACCCACCGGCATTCAGCGATAGGGCCGCGTTTGGGACCAATTGGAAAACGTCGCGCCAGGCAGTCGCATGGGTTGCCGTCTCTCCAAAGTGCAGATGATGGCGAAGGTAGCGAAGGTTTAGCGCCGGTCGTATCGACTCCAACAGCTGCTTCAGGGAAGTCCAGATGCTGAAACCTGCCGATGCCGCGCGAACATAGAAAACCTCGGGGCCCGTGTTCATCAGCACGGCCGCATCTCGTAGAATTCGTACCTGGAGGCCCGGCACGATCTCCTGCGCTGTCGGGGCCGCGGCCGATCCGTATCCTGCCTTGAAAATCTGCGTCATCGAGATGACAAGTCCTGGGTGACGGCGACGCCGCCACCCAGAGGTCCATCAACGGGACCAGACCCCATAGCTACCCTCGACGATCGCGCCGCCCGGTACGCCGTTGATTTTCGCTTTGGCGTTCTTGATGACGACGGCCCGATCCATCACGTTTCGATTGGATTTGCGCTTTTGAAGAAGCTTGAACATGGCGATACCCCTCTTACGTTGACGAGGCGGGATGCCTCGCCATCAGCCTAAGGGGTAAGGCTCGGAAAACTAGCTGGCAAATATGCCAGGTGTCGCGCCCGGCCTTGCCGCTCCAAGATGTCGTGACAGGTTTCGACCCGCGCAGTCGCCTCTCCCTGCTTGATCAAGCGCACAAGTGTGCAAGGCACGTCGCGACGTTTCATCGGCCGCACCCGGAAAAGGAAGCCAAGCCCTATCAGGTGCGCGACACCAGGGCATTCCTCGAGCAGGCAGGAGTAAACCATGAACCCGATGACCTACAAGGGCTACGCCGCCCGGATCGAGTACAGCGATGAGGACGGGCTGTTTATCGGCTGCATTGCGGGAATCCGCGACCACGCCTTGGCGCCGTTGTAATGCGTAATGGCGGTAATGCCGTACATCCTTACCTGCCCCTTTCTCGACATGAATGCATCGTTTAGTGCAATGCAGCCGATTCGTCAGCTCCCGGCTCCTTGGCCAGGCCCACGCTCCACGGGCCGCCGCCCTCCTCGATCGCTTGCAACAGGTCGTAGGTCCTGACCATGTTGAGCAGTCCGGAATGCCCATACGCGCTAGGTGAGAACGAAGGATCCATGCGCTTGAGGTACTGGCCCAGCGCGCTTAGAGAAACCTTGCCCTCGTTCGTGCCGGCCACCATGAGGGCGACGGCGTCGACCACGAAACGGGGGCGCCGCTTGACCGGCGGCCTGGGTGGTTCGGGCTTGGATTCGGTTTTCGTTGGACAGGCGGTCGTCTTGGGCGAGTGTTCAGGTGATTCGCACGCCGGCTCCGGCTCTGGCGCCGGCCGAATCCACTCGAAGAACTCGTCGCTGGCGTTTCTCAGTGCATCCGGTGTCTTGGCCTCGCCGACGATGCAGACGGTTGCGCCCCGCTCCCGCAGCTTTCGGCACAGGTAGGCAAAGTCCGAGTCGCTGGTGACCAGGCAAAACGTGTCGGCACGCTGGTCGAAGAGCGCCTCGAGCGCATCGAGGGCAAGGGCGATATCGGCCGTGTTCTTGCCTGCGGCGTACTGGTATTGCAGGCACGGTGTGAAGGCAAGGCGCACCAGTGCTTCCTGCCAGCGGTTGGCAAGCGTGCCATGGTTGCCATAGCCCCGGCGCAACACGACACGACCGAACTGGGCGATCACGCGCAGCGCATGTTCGAGAATCTCGGGCGTAACGTTGTCACAATCTACGAGTACCGCGACGCGTGCTTCACCCGTGGCAGAAAACGCCATCCATGTTCCCCTTCCCATCGTCCTTGAGACGCCCACGCGGGCCCACCATCGATTGATCCTAACGCATGCCCCTGGCCTGTGCACCTTGGCTGTAGCCGTCGCGATGCACGAGTGACTTCGAACCGTGACGTTAGGCATGATTTCCCGCGCCCGATAGCTGTATATTTGTACAGCCATGTTCGAAAGGTGCTGATTTCCCCGATGGTTCGTCTGCTTGCCTTCCTTTTGCTCGTCTCGCTACTGCCCTATGCCCACGCTGCCGCGCCGCGGACCTTCGCCGAGGCCAAGAAGGCCGCCTGGGCCATCTATGCCTCCAATCCGGTCGAGTTCTATTGCGGATGCCGCTACTCGGGCAACCGCGTCGACCTGGACAGTTGCGGGTACGTGCCGCGCAAGAACCGGCAGAGGGCCGAGCGAATTGAGTGGGAGCACATCGTGCCCGCCTGGGTAATCGGCCATCAGCGCCAGTGCTGGCAGAACGGTGGTCGCGCCAACTGTGCGAAAAAGGATGCGACCTATCGCCGGGCCGAGGCCGACCTGCACAACCTGGTGCCCAGCATCGGCGAGATCAACGGAGACCGAAGCAACTACGGCTTCGCCTGGCTGCCGCAAAAGCCGACGCAGTACGGGAGCTGTCCCATGGTGGTGGATTTCAAGGCGCGCAAGGCGATGCCGCGCCAACCGATACGCGGCATGATTGCGCGCACCTACTTCTACATGGCCGATCGATACAAGCTGCGCCTATAGAAGCAGGATCGCCAACTCTATGGCGCGTGGAGCAAGACTTACCCGCCGCAGCCGTGGGAGCTTGCGCGCAACCAGCGAATCGCGTGCGTCATGGGTCATGGCAATGCGTTTGTCGGTCCCGTCGATCTGTCCCGTTGCCCGCAGGCGAATGCAAGACGGTAACAATGCATGCGTAACCTGAAGCGGCAGACGAACTGGATGCCGCAAAACCCCGCTACTATTAGGATTTAGATCGTTATCCACAGAAGCTGTGGATAACACTGTGAGCAAATTTTGGATGGCTGTCGCAAACGCCCGCCCGGCGCGGATCGCAAACAGATCGGCGAGATTTTGTTCACCTCGCCTTCCCCTTTATAAATCAGTCACTTATCGAGCTGCGCCAACTCGTCGCATTGGCCCGTCAGGCAGGCTCGCCGAAGGGGCAGACGGATGTGCATAATTGTTCTTGTCAACTGCTTTCTAAGACGAATTTCAGCCGGTATGCCTTTTCGCGACCTACGGCAATCCGGGGCCGCGCTTGGCGAATTGGGCGAGTTCATCGAGCGATAGTGGGCGTGCAAACAGATAGCCCTGCGCCTCGTCGCATCCAACTTCTCGCAGCAGTTCCAGTGTATCGGCATCCTCGACACCCTCGGCGACCACATGCAGCTTTAGCGAGCGAGCCATGTCCACGATTGCGCGTGTGAAGAGATATCGGTCGACGTCGCCGGCGATCCCTGTCACGAAGGATCGGTCCAACTTGACGACATCGATCGGAAACCGGCGCAAATAAGACAGGCCCGCGTAGCCGGTACCGAAGTCGTCGACGGCAAGCCGCACGCCCAATGCCTTGAGGCCTTCCATTACCTGGCGGGATGCCTCTGTGTCGTCTATCAAGGCGCCTTCGGTCACTTCGAATTCCAGCGAAGTTGCGGGGAACCCGGTACGCACCAGCGCCGACTGGGTCCGCTCGATCAACGCTGAAGTACGCAATTGCACCGGCGACATGTTGACCGATAGCGCCAGAGCGCTTCCCTGCTTGGCGTTGAGCTGGCCAATGTCCCGGCAGGCCGTCTCCAGCACCCACTGCCCTAGCGTATCGATGAGCCCAATCTGCTCGGCGACCGGGATGAAGTCGAGCGGCGATACCGGGCCAGACTCCGGCCGATTCCAACGAACCAGCGCCTCGACGCCCACCATGCGCATGTCATGCAGGCAAAGTCTCGGCTGGTACACGACATGAAGCTCCTCGCGCTCGACCGCGGTGCGCAACGCGGCGCTCAGCGCGATACGTGACCGGGCCTGCTCGCGCATCAGCGGATCGAACAGCTGCGCCCTGCTCCCGCCTGCCTTCTTGGCGTGGTACATCGCGATGTCCGCGCTGAGCATCAGGTCGGCGGCCGTATGCCCCTGCTCCGGGAACAGGCTGACGCCGATCGAGGCCCCCGAGTGGAAGGTATCGGAGCCGACGACCAGCGGAGCCTCAATGCAGGCGATGAGGCTGCCGGCCAACTCGAGCGCCGCATTGCAGTCTCGAACGTGGGCCACGATCACGAACTCGTCGCCACCAAGACGCGCGACCAGGTCACCCGCGGGCAGCACGGCGCTAATCCGCTGGGCAACTTCGCAAAGCATCGAATCCCCAGCACCGTGCCCCAGCGAATCGTTGACCTGCTTGAAATCGTCCAGGTCGATCAACATGATCGCCACGCAGGCGTCCTCGGGGGTGAAATTGAACAGCTCCTGCAGGTGGCGATCCAGGTAGGAGCGGTTCGGCAGTCCGGTCAGCGGATCGTGGTTGGCCAGTTGGTTGAGGCGCGATTCGGCCTCCTTGCGTTCTGTCACGTCGGTATAGCTGCCAGCCCAGTAGCGAACCGCCCCGTCGGCGGCCAGGATCGGCACGGCATAGCCGCTCATGTGCCTGTAGACCCCATCGGCTCTTCTCAGGCGGTACTCCGTATGAGCGGGCTTGAGCGACCGACGCATCACCTGGCCGATGTGCATGGCCGCCGCGATGTCCTCGGGATGGACCGCATCGGCCCAGCCGAATCCCTTCATCTGTTCAAAGGTCTGGCCGGTAAACGCACCCCAGGAAGGTTGCGGTGTCTCGATCTCCAGGTTCTGGTTGGCAGTCCAGACAACCGAGCTCGTGGCATGCACCAGCGAGCGGAACAGCTCTTCGCTGGCATGGAGGTCCTGCTTCAAACTGTGGTGGTAGGCGCGCTCACGTTCGCGCTCCAACACCAGCGACGCGGTATTGACCAAGAGGTCCAACACATTGCATTCGAACGCATCAGGGCGTCGTGGCTCCGGGGAATAGCAGGCCAGCGTTCCGAGGATTTCGCCGGTCACCGCGCGGATCGGAACCGACCAGCACGCGGCAATGCCATGGTCGGCCGCCACCGCTCGGTACCGTGCCCAATGCGCGTCGCTGCCAATGTACTCGGCAATGACCGGTCGGCCGAGATGTGCTGCGGCGCCGCATGAGGCCCCGGTCGGCGCGATCTCGAGCCCATCGATGGCCTGGCTGAAGGTTGTAGGCAGCGAGCCGCGGCTACCGAAGCCGAGGTGTCCTCGCTCTTCGTCCACCAGCAGGATGCTTGCCCAGAGTCGATTTCCCGCCTGCTCTTCGAGCGAACGGGTCAGCCTATCGAGGATTGCCTGCAGCGTTTGCCCCTGAACTGCCATCTCGAGGGCATGTTGTTGACCGGTGGAAACGGCGGCCAGGCGCTTCTGCTCGCTGATGTCCGCTGCGACGCCGTGCAGCGCCAGCATGGTTGGCCCATCGCGGAGCGTATGCCCCTTGATCTCGAGCCAGCGCACCGATGACGCGCCCTCACGGACTCGACACTGGAACGACCAGATGCCGGCGCCGCCGAGCGCGTCGGCTATGGCGCTCTGGACCGCGGATCTATCGGCGGGCTCGACGACCTTCAGGAATTCATCGAGGCTTCGGCAATTCGGGGCATTATCACCGCGCCATTGCCAGCTCGGCGGGATCGACCACTGCATGGCCCAAGACCGGGCGTCGACGGACCAATGCGACAACCCGGCGGCCTCGACGAGTAACGGGATATTCAAGCCATGCGGTAGCGATTCGTTCATGCGCCTCCACCAAACAACTCAGACTGCCAGCACAACAAACGACAACGAGCTCCCATAGCGCCTGATGCGATGGGTTTGGTCGAAGCTTAGCACTCACGTTCGGGCGGTTGGCCCGACAATGCCTTTGGACAACCAGAGCCTCGATGGCTGGGGGTGAGCCGAATATCGTGCCGATTCGGCTCATGGTTTGAGCCGAATCGGTAGCCTGGGTTTCAGGAGCTCAATGAAAATCGCGGCTGCGCACATCCAGCCCATCGAGCAGATCGCTTCGGTCCTGCAGGTGCCCGGCGATCAGGTGCCTCACACCGGCCTGGTCCTCGAGCTTGCCCTTGACCTGCAGCAGCCGCGACTGCATCAGTGCCGGCCGGTAGCGCTCGGCCAGGTCCCGCCAGACCACGACATTGACCATGCCGTACTCGTCCTCCAGCGTGACGAAGGTGACGCCCGACGCCGTCGACGGACGCTGCCGACCGGTGACGATGCCGATCACGGTAATGAACTGCCCATGTGCCGTTTCGGCCAGGTCCCTGGAGCTGCGAGCCCGCATCGATTTCAGCGTGGCGCGAAGCAGAGACAGCGGGTGCGGCCCCAGTGTCGTGCCGGTGCGCGCGTAGTCGGCGTGCAGGTCCTCGACCACGGTAGGGACCGGCAGCGCGATGGGCCGGTCCGGCTCGGCGCAGTCGAACAGCGGTAGCGGTGCCTGGACACCGGCGATGTCCCAGCGTGCCTGATGCCGATGCCCTGCCAGCGCACTGAGGGCATTGGCTTCGGCGAGCAGTTCGCGCGCCTTGGTATCGAGCCCGGCGCGAAGGCACAGGTCGCCAACGTGACGAAACGGGGCGCAGCGGCGCTCGGCTTCGATGCGGCGCCCCACCTGTTCCGAGAGGCCGCGCACCATCCGCAGCCCCAGGCGAATTGCCGGTGACGCTTGCTGAGGTTCTTCCAGCGTGCAGTCCCAGTCACTGCGGGTAACGTCCACGGGCCGCACCTCGATGCCGTGCCGGCGCGCATCCTGTAGCACCTGGTCGGGCGAGTAGAAGCCCATGGGCCAGCTGTTGATCAGTGCACAGGCGTAAGCAGATGGCTCGTGGCATTTGAGCCAGCAGCTGGCATACGTCAGCAGTGCAAAACTGGCTGCATGGGACTCGGGAAAACCATAGCTGCCAAAGCCTTTGATCTGCTCGAAGATGCGTTCTGCGAAGGCCTCGTCGTAGCCGCGCTCGAGCATGCCCTGTTTCAGCCGCTGCTGGTGGGGCTCGAGCCCACCGTGGCGTTTCCAGGCGGCCATCGAGCGGCGAAGCTGGTCGGCCTCGCCGGCGGTATAGCCGGCCGCGACGATGGCCAGACGCATGACCTGTTCCTGGAACAATGGCACCCCCAGCGTGCGCTCGAAGACCTCGCGCAGCTCCTCGCTCGGGTAGCTCACCTCCTCCTCGCCATTGCGCCGGCGCAGGTAGGGATGGACCATCTGCCCGACGATCGGCCCTGGCCGAACGATGGCAACCTCGATCACCAGGTCATAGAAGGTCTTGGGCTTGAGCCTGGGCAGCATGGCCATCTGGGCCCGGGACTCGATCTGGAACACGCCGAGTGTGTCGGCACGGCTGATCATCGCGTAGGTCTGCGGGTCCTCGGCCGGGATGGTGGCCAACGTCAGGTCGCGCCTGTCGTTGGTGCGCAGCAGGTCCAGGCAGCGCCTGATCGCACTCAGCATGCCCAATGCCAGGACATCGACCTTCATCAGCCCGAGCGCGTCGATATCGTCCTTGTCCCACTGGATGATCGTCCGGTCCTTCATGGCCGCGTTTTCCACCGGCACCAGCGTGGACAACGGATGTTCCGAGATGACGAAGCCACCCGGATGCTGGGACAGGTGCCGCGGAAAGCCGACCAGTTGCGAAGTCAGGACCAGCACCCGGTGCAGTGTCGGGTTCTGTGAATCGAATCCGGCTTCGGCCAAGCGCTGCGGCGACGGCATGTGGTCACTCCAGCTGCCACAGCACCTGGCCAGCGCGTCGACGTGTTCGGGCGGTAGGCCCAGGGCCTTGCCCACGTCTCGGATCGCGCCGGCGAAATGGTAGGTGCTGGCCACAGCCGTCAGGGCTGCCCGCTCGCGCCCGTAGCGATCGAAGATGTACTGGATCACCTCCTCGCGCCGCTCGTGCTCGAAGTCCACGTCGATATCCGGCGGCTCGTTGCGCTCCTTGGAAATGAATCGCTCGAACAGCATGCTCATTCGGTTCGGGTCCAGCTCGGTGATGCCCAGTGCAAAGCACACGGCCGAGTTGGCAGCCGATCCCCTGCCCTGGCACAGGATGGCCCTACTTCGGGCGAAGCGGACGATGTCATGGACCGTCAGGAAGTAGCTCTCGTACTGCAGGTCCCCGATCAGTCCGAGTTCCGCCTCGAGTTGCGCCAGGGCCTTGTCCGGGATCCCGTTCGGCCAGCGCCAGTTCGCGCCTTCGAACGTTAGCTGCCTCAGCCACTCGGAGGCCGATCGCCCTTGCGGCACGACCTCGTGCGGGTACTCGTAGCGCAGTTGGCCAAGATCGAAGGTGCAACGCGCTGCGATCCGGACCGACTCATACAGCAGCCCTGACGGATAGAGATCGGCCAGCGCCTGCAGCGTACGCAGGTGCCGCTCGCCGTTCTGGAATAGGTAGGCACCGGCGTCGGCGACGGCGCAGTGATGCCGGATTGCGGTCACGGTGTCCTGCAGCGCCCGACGTCCCCGCACATGCATGTGCACGTCGCCCGAGGCCACGAGGGGCATCCCAAGTTCCTCGCCCAACGCCATGAGTGCCGACCGCTTGCGCTCATCGTCGCACTCACGATGCAGCTCCACCGCGATCCAGCAGCGGTAATCGAAGACCGACTTCAGCCAGGTGCCCTGCTCCTGCGCTTCGTCCGGATTCGGGACCCAGAGCGCAAGCATCCCCTCGGTCCCGCTGTCGAAGTCGGAGCGGTGAAGCACGTAGCTCCCCTTCCTGGCACGCCGTCGTGCCTGGGTGATAAGCGCACAGATCCGCTGATAGCCGACCAGATCCTGAGCCAGCAGCACCAGCCGAGCGCCATCAACTAGCCTTACCTCGGTGCCGACGATCAGGCGAACGCCGGTCGCCTTCGACGCCTGCCACGCCCGCACGATGCCGGCCAGGCTGCACTCATCGGTGATGGCGAGCGCCTCGTAATTTAGCTGCCGAGCCCTTTCGAACAGCTCGGCCGCGCTGGATGCACCGCGATGGAACGAGAAGTTGCTCAGGCAGTGCAGTTCCGCATAGCGAGTGGGAGTGGAATCGGCGCTGTCCATGGAGAAATCACAAAACTGTATATGCATACAGTATATTTTGAGCGAGTCCAAACGCGTCAATCGAGAAGCGACAGGAGGAAGGATCAATGTGCGGACGACTGGCCCAGCATCGTGCGGCCGAGAAATACCTGGCGTCGCTCGGTGTCCAGGCCAGCCTGTTCGGGCGTGCGCCCACCGAGGAGATTGGCCGCTACAATGTCGCGCCGCACTCGCGTGTGGACCTGCTCAGGCGTGTTGGCGAGGGTCTGGTATGGAGCCCTGAACGGTGGGGATGGACGCCCAGCTGGGCGAAGGCCCCCGTGCGCAGCGACATCAATGCCACCCGCGAGAAGGTCGCGCATAGCGCGTACTTCCGGCAGGTCTGGCCAAACCGTGCGCTGCTATGTGCCGACGGCTGGTTTGAGTGGTGTCCGGTAGAGGGTCAGAAGACCAAGCAGGCCTATTACATTCGCAGACGCGACAACGAACCGCTCTTCATTCCTGCGATAGGTCAGTTCTCTGCCGGAGGAAGCGAGCCCCGAGCAGACGACGGCTTTCGGATCATCACAGCCGATTCACAGGGCGGAATGCTCGACATTCATGACCGGCGCCCCGTCGTACTCGACGCACTGGATGCGCGTGCCTGGCTTTCGGACATCGGTGCCGGCAAAGCCGATGAGCTGCTCCAGGTGCATGCAGTTGCAGTCGATGCGTTCGTCTGGCATCCGGTGGGGCGAGAAGTGGGTAACCCGAGGAACGAGGGTTTCCATCTGATCGAGCCAATTGCCTAAACGGAGTACGTGGATCAGGTAGGTTGGGCAGGGCGATCCATCAAGCCTTGTGGCTTCGGTCAGAGTTCTGCAGTCCCACAGCCGCTAATCTGCGCATCCGGCCCATAGCGGGCTCCCTAAGCGAAGACTTGAATGTTCTATCTGTTCGACACGACTCGCCCGGATCTCGCCGAGTACCTAAACGGTGCACTCAGGCGGCACGGGGTCGATTCGTTCGTACTGTCCAACGGGACCAGCCCGGAGGGTTCGGCGATCTTTTCGATCGTATGCGTGCATCCTGTCGAATCCGCACAGGCCAAGCACCTGCTCTATACCGACCGGACCTTCGTAAACGATTTGCATCCAGAGTTCGCCATCGAGGTGCGCGCACTCAGGGCCGAACACGCCAGCTCCATTGCCCGGATACTGACCTCGCGTCCCGTATTGCTGCTATCCGCTGTGGCGTTTGCGGCTGCAGTTACCGGCTACGTGTTCGGGATATAAGCAACTATCGGTACTGATCCAGAACCGTGCGAAGTGCCGCACGGTCCTGGCTGGGCGCCTTGTTCATGAGCATCTGAAGGAACTCGAACGCGTCCAGCCCGTCGATGCTCGCCCTTGAACTGACGATCCTCCTGTAGGGATCGGCGCCGGCCTGCAGGAAGTGCTCGACCAGAGCGGGCTCGTTGTAAAGGATCGCGGCGTTCAGGGGCGAAAAGCCCAATTCATCGGGCTCGTCGATGTCGCAACCGGCGTTGATGGCCGTATCGATGACTTTAAGCACGGCGACCTTATCCTTGGACAGCTTGTCGTAGGCGCCTGTCATCAGGACGATGGTCGGCGCCTCGAAGCCTCTGCCGTCGGTCAAGCGACAGGGATTTTTATCCTTCGTGCGCAGGCCGAACGAGGCCAGCGAGTCGGACCATGCGTTGCCGGACAGCAGTGCGCAGACCACGATGGCAAGCCCGGCGGTAAGTGATTGGGCAGGCATCTAGGAACGCTCGTATCCAGCCGTGAGTTCCACGAACGACTCGTGGCCTGGAATCAGCTCGTCGCGCAGGACCAGCAGTTGTTCGGGCGCCTCGATCGCCAGGCGAGCCCGGCCTCCATCGGTCTCGACTACCGTAATCCAGATGCCGACCTGCTCCAGCTCATCCAGAAAGTCGTCGATCGATGCCCCGGGCTTCAACGTCAGCCTTATCTGCTCATCGGCTCGCCTGCTCAATACCAACCTGCCCATATGCGCTCCTTGCTTGGGTCATCCGTCGAGTTCGACAGTAGCGCATCGCGCGACGGAATCTGAATCGAGTTCCCAGGTTTAGGCAGCCGTTCACAGTCCGCCTTACCCGTGGTCGAGAACGAAAGACAGGGTGTCGTGCAATTTCTTGAAGGTTGCTGACGCGTAGCCCGCGGGACACAAAGTGCGCCGCCCTGTCCATTTTTGTAGCCCGTGGGCCACAAAAAGCAGGTGTTGTCTCTAGGGTCCCAGCGGCTCCGAGCGCCTCCTGCGGTCGGTCTACGCCGTCGCGCAACGTTCATGCAGGAGTTATGAGTTGCTCTTTTGAATTGTTCCGTATACGTTACATCCCTCTTTGTATGTTACGCAAACAAGACATGGACCATGCCTTCATTACAGCTCGCCTTGGCCAGCAGGTCAGGCAGCGTCGACTGAACCTCGGCCTGACCCAGGCGAAGCTTGCCTCCTTGGCGGGCATCACCCGCCAGAAGGTTATCGCCGTCGAGAGAGGCGACTTGTCGGTTGGCATCGCGGCTTATGCGCGGGTGCTGGGCGCGTTGGATTGCGAGTTCGCGGTAACGCCGGCCGCGATGCCCACACTCGATGAAATCCAGGGAGTGTTTGATTGATGACAGCCGTGCTTCAAGTGTCGACGCCAGAAGGCGGCAGCGGGAGGATCCTTAGCAGTGGTGGCGACTATCTATTTCGCTATCACGAAAGCGCCCGGGCGCAGGCGGCGATCAGTTTGCTCATGCCCGTGCGGCAGTAGCCCATCGGCGACCGAGCAAGGCGGTTGACGCTCAAAGGGTGACTGCAACTGTGAAGGCGTACGCGGGAGCATTGAGGGCAGAGTTCAAACGCCAAAGGCAGGGGTTCTTGCCCCCTCAAAATCAAGATAAATAGACGGTTTCCACCCGGCCGCTGCGCTGGGCGGAGCCTCCGCGATTTTTCCTGATTTTTTCACGACGGCCTTAGTCGCCCTAGTCGGCAGGGGTTCATGCGCGGCGAAACGCGCAGAACCTTCCAGACAAGGAGCGCAAGCATGAGCAAGCCCATCCGGATCTACCTTGCCGATCTCGCTGCCTACAATGCCGGGCATCTACACGGCGTGTGGGTTGAGGCGACCCAACCCCTGCATGAGATTCAGAAGCAGATCGAGTCGATGCTCCGAGCATCCCCGGTCCCTGGCGCTGAGGAATACGCGATTCACGACCATGAGGGTTTCGACGGTTACCGCCCGGGGGAATACGAGTCGCTCCAGGCCATACACGAGATTGCCTGCCTGATCGAAGCGCATCCCGAGCTAGCCGGCGCTCTGCTGGCCTACTTTGGCGAGGTGGAACCAGCACGCGTTGCCATCGAAGAAAACTACTGCGGCTGCTATACCTCCCTCGCTGACTACGCCCAGGACGTGACCGAGCAAACAACCGATATCCCTGAGCACCTCGCGCCGTATATCGACTACCAGGCCATAGCGCGCGACATGGAATACGGCGGCGACGTGTTCACCATCGAAACGGGCTTCGAGCAGGTGCACGTTTTCCACGCCAACTAGCGGGTCACCTGTGGACGCTTACGAGGTCCGCAACCTGTCCCCTGAGCGCCGCCGCCTCGCACACCGGTGGCGGTGTCATCCAATTGCAATGCGCCACGGCCTTCAATACATCGCCATCGCCAATCACCGAGGCCAGCGACATGCCCGAGAAAGCCCTGTGCGGTCTGGTAGCCCGCTCCCCGTTCAAGCAGTTGCGCTGCCAATTTGAGCAAGTGCATGGTGCGGTCCAGTTGCTGCTTCCCCTGCTGCGCAGCGCCCTCGACGAGGACTGGCAGCGCGTACAGCTGATCGAGCAGCAGGTCCGGGAACTCAGCCAGGAAAGCGAGCGGGTGTCGCGGGATGTCTGCCTGCACTTGCCGAGCACGCTTTTCATGCCAATCCCGCGCAGCGATGTGCTCGATCTGCTGCGGGCGCAGAACAGCCTGGCCCACGGCGCCAGTGAATTCGCCCGTCTCGTCGCGTTGGGCAGGATGCGCTTTCATCCGGCGATGCAGGATGAAATCAGGATCCATCTGCTGCGGGCGGTCGATACGGTCGCGCACGTCATGGCTGTCGTGGAAAAGCTCGACGAGTTGCTCGAAAGTCGTTTCCGCGGCCACGAGGCCGTCCTGGTGCAGGCGATGATCAATGAGCTAATCAACATCGAGTACTCGTCGCGACAGCGTCGGGACGAGGCAACCATCAAGTTGCTTGGAATGAAGGACCAATTGCCGGCCGCTGAACTGATAACACTCGATAAGCTGATCGAGTATATCGCCGACATGGCAGCGCAGGCCAAGCAAGTTGGTCTGCGCCTGGAGCAACTGTTGGCAAACTAGCGGAAACTTTCGTTCAGGCGACCCAGGACTTCACCGCCTCGGCGCCGTACTGTTTTTTCCAGGCGCTGAGGACCCTGTGGTTTCCACCTTTGGTTTCGACCACCTCACCGGTGTGCGGGTTGGTATACCTCTTAATTTCACGGGCGCGACGGCGGCCGGCGGGCGCTACATCCCCGGCCGACGCCGGGTCGAGGATATCGAGGACGGTGCGGGCATTGAAACCGTACTCGTTGATCAGGGCCTTGAGCTTGTCTTCAAACTCCATTTCCCGTTTCAGTTGGCCATCGGTCTTGAGCTTGTCCAGCGCCGCGAGTTGCTCGGCAAGTTGGGCTTCAAGGCGTTTGTACTCGGCGATCTTGCTCATCATTTTCCTCTTCAAAGCCATAAAACATAATTGGCCTGGCGATATACCGCGGGCAAACTAACACGGCCACTAGTGGATAACCAGAAGACGCCACGGTAAATCAACTTCCGCCCCGTATTAAGACGAAAACGTAAAGGCGTATTTACTATTAGCAGCACAGTACGCGAACGCATGGTTACGGCTTTGTGCGCATACGCATTTCAGTAATTGCAGTTCTACTGAAATGTGTATCCTCGCTTCTGTTAAAACTGCATGCGTCGCATCAGGTTGCACCGCGTGTGAGTAGCTTCGATCAATGGCACGGCTCGATTGGCGTTGTGACGCAGCAATCGGACCGGGCACGCTGCAATTGGTTTTGTGCCGCGTTGCCGTCTGGTCCAAGACCCGGTTCGGCATGATCGACACGGGCTGATCGGCACAGGGTAGGCCTCCATCTACAGGAGACCTGCCCATGTCCCTCCTACCTCACTACGCTGCGCCCTCTTCTACCAACCACGACCGGCAAACCCTGCCTGGCCAACCGGTAGCGCCCAGATCGCACGGCGCTTCGGCGCACGATCACCCGACCTACCTCAACAATGCCGAGGCCGCGGTCTTCCTTCGGCTTTCACCGCGCACCCTGGAAAAGCAGCGCGTAATAGGGGGCGGGCCGCGCTTTCGCAAGTTTGGCCGGCGCGTCATGTATGCCTTGACCGATCTGCAGGCATGGGCCGACGCGCGCAGCTTCGACACCACCTTCGACCCCGAGTACCTGCAGCATCACTGCGGAGGTGCGCGCCATGAACGTTGAGACGCTCGATACCGATGAGCGCACGTTCCGAGCCGCCTGCCCTGGAACGGACGCTAGCCCCGTTTCGTGCCCTGCCCGGCGACATGGCCCCGCGCGATGCCCAGGACCTGATGGCGCACCCCTTCTTCTCGCTCGGCAAATCGCGCCGCACGCTGCCGATCGACTTTCGCGCCGGGAGCGTGACGGTACGTGTCGAAGGCACGCACGAGCATGGCATCGCGACGATATGGGATGCGGACATCCTGATCTGGGCCGCCAGCCAGATTGTCGAGGCGGGCGATGCTGGGATTGCGACGTCCCGCCTGATCAGGGCGACGCCCTACGAGATCCTGCGCTTCATCGGGCGTGGCACCTCCCGACGCGACTACCAGCGGCTGAAGGCTGCGCTGGATCGGCTACAGACCACGAGCGTCGCGACGTCGATACGCGAGACCACCGGTCGCCGGCTGCATCGCTTTTCATGGATCAACGAGTGGAAGGAGCTGGCCGCGGCCGATGGCAGGCCATTGGGTATCGAACTGATCCTGCCGGACTGGTTCTATGCCGGCGTGCTGGATCGCGCCCTCGTCTTGACCATCGACCGGGCGTATTTCCGGCTGACCGGCGGGATCGAGCGCTGGCTTTATCGCCTCGTGCGCAAGCACGGCGGGCACCAGCCGGAGGGTTGGCAATTCGACTTCAGGCACCTGCACCGAAAGTCTGGCAGTGCTGCCCGCTACTCGGACTTTGCCCTCGATCTTCGTGCACTGGTCTCCCGCCAGTCCCTGCCCGGCTACCAGCTGGACATCGTGCGGATGGAGCCTTCCACCGAGCTGCTGGCGTTCAGGCCCGTGCCGTAGGCGGCACGGGGATAAGCCGGGGACAAGCTGTGAAACCCGTCGTGCTATCAGGCGCAAATGCACTCGTGCCATCAGGCGCAGGGCTATCGTGCTATCAGGCGCACCGAATTGGTCGCAGGCCAGTGAACTCGGGGCCTGCGGCGTGCCTTAACTTAACTAACTCAAGATCTCTAACTTGTTGTTGTAGGTTCGAGGCTATCCAGGCGATCCATGCCCGCCGGCATGCACGTGTGGAGGCCGGGTCATGATCCTCGCCCTGCTCAACCAGAAAGGCGGGGTTGGCAAGACCACCCTGGCCACCCATATCGCCGGCGAGCTGGCACGGCGCGGCAAGACCGTGATCCTGCTCGATGCCGACCCGCAAGGTTCCGCGCTGGACTGGGTGCAACGGCGCGCCCAGCAAGGCTTGGCCAGGCTGTTCGGCGCGGTCGGTTTGCCACGCGAGACACTCCATCAGGAGGCACCTGAGCTGGCCCGACGTGCCGACCACCTGATCATCGACGGGCCGCCGCGCATTGCTGCGTTGGCCCGATCAACGTTGATGGCAGCCGACCGGGTACTGGTACCGGTGCAGCCGGGCCCCTTCGACTTCTGGGCCAGCGCCGAGATGGTCGACCTGATCCGCGAGGCACAGGTTTTCCGTCCAGCGCTGCGCGCGGCGTTCGCGATCAACAGGCGTGTCAGCACTACGGTGATCGGACGCGAAGCCCGCGAGGCACTGGCCGACCAGCCGCTTCCGGCGCTTCGCGCCGAAGTGCGCCAGCGCATTGTATTCGCTGACAGTGCGGCAGCTGGCCGCCTGGTCCACGAGCTCATTCCCGATGGTGCCGCGGCCCGGGAGATCAGCACGCTGGTCGACGAGCTGCTCGGGTGGGCGCCATGAGCGCGAAGCGCGTCGGCATAGGCGCGCGTCCAATGGCCGATGCCCAGGCCCGGGCATGGATCCGCCAGGCGTCGGGGCAGTTAACTGCCAAAGGCAGCGTCTACACGGCGCGCCTTACGCTCGACGTCACACCCGGCCTGCGGGCTCGGATCAAGGTGGCGGCGTTCCAGGAAGGCATCACGGTGGCCCAGATGCTGCGCGAGCTGCTCGAGGCGCGTTTTCCGGAGCGCGAGGCATGAGGCGCCGCGCGGCAGGCCTCCTGCTGGCGATCATCGGCACTGCATGGGTGGCGTCGTCGGGCCTGTTCGAGCTACCGGTGAGGGTCGTCTACAACCCTTCGGACAGCGTGCCACCCGGCTGGTACCGCATCGACCCGGACGCGCTGCCAAGGGTCGGGGACCTGGTCCTGGTACGCCTGCCAAGCGAGGCGGCCCGGCTTGCATCTCGCCGCGGATACCTTCCGATTGAGGTACCGATGCTCAAGCCGGTCTTCGCAGGGCCGCCACAGCGCGCCTGCGCGATCGGCTCGCGTCTACTGGTGGATGGCGCTACGGCAGTAGAGGTGCGTGCATACGACCGCCGCGGCCGTCCCATGCCGCAGTGGAGAGGATGCCGCCCTCTGGTGGATGACGAACTCCTGCTGCTCTCCCCGCGCCATGCCGACTCGTTCGACAGCCGCTACTTCGGTCCCGTCAGCACGCATGCCGTGCTGGGCACGGCACATCGTTTGTTTGCCGATTAGTGGCGAATGGGGCTCCGAGAGGCGTGAGGGGCGGAGGGCAAGATAAAAGGGAACCCTACGCCCTGGCAGGCGAGTCCAGTCTGCACGTGGGTTGGAAGCGGCACGGACGTTGCGGTCCGGGGTGCCTGTCAGCGCAGGGCGCGCACCGGCTGTGCGGCCA
>Ga0315336_1002321_pt1 | contig 29722 bp, 15 predicted proteins | sample ASW5metaG_FD_204512 | JGI IMG/M metagenome (GOLD analysis project Ga0315336, IMG submission 204512) | Ammonia-oxidizing marine archaeal communities from Monterey Bay, California, United States - ASW #5 | ecosystem: Environmental > Aquatic > Marine > Intertidal zone | place: USA: California... | reverse complement strand
ATGCGGGGTGGCATTCTCGCAGGATCGGTTTTGTTGATTGCGATTGTTGGATACTCCGTCCTGAGAGCGGCAGGAATCGGCCCTTTCGCGTCCCTGATTACTTCTGGAGAATTGGACGACCAAGGAGTCATCATCGTAACCACGTTTGAAAATCTGACAGAAGAAAGCGATCTCGGATCTACAGTTTCCGAGGCTCTCCGGATTGACCTATCTCAATCCACCGCCGTGCGCCTCATGGACCGGTCTGCCATTAAGTCTTCGTTCGAACGAATGGGGCTCAATCCGGACACGCTCCTGTCTGCGAGTCTCGGATTGCAGGTTGCACAACGCGAAGGTGTGAAAGCCATTGTGGAGGGCGAAGTGTCGTCGATCGGAGAGGCATTCCAGATCACAGCAAGACTGCTGTCGGCTGAGTCGGGCGAACAACTGGCTGGTTTCAGGGAAAGTGCTGCCAATGCTGCGGAGACATTGCCTGCCATTGACCGACTCTCGGCCAATCTGCGTCAGGAAATTGGCGAATCACTGGTGGACATTCGGGGCAATCCGCCGCTGGATCAGGTGTCCACTTCATCCCTCGAAGCCCTCAGGCACTACACGAAAGCCAACGATTTACAATTGGTAGAACGGCTGGCCGATGCAATTGATGAAGCGGAACGAGCCATAGAGCTGGATTCGCTTTTTGGTATGGCATATCGGAAGGCGGCCGTTTTGCGTCAGAACGCAGGACTCAACTGGGATCGCGCAGATTCGCTCAGAAAGAGAGCCTATGATCTTCGCCATCGGATGACAGAAAGGGAACGCCTTACGACAGAAGGAACGGTGTATTATTATGGTGCCGGAGATATAGATCAGGATCGGGAGCGGGCGGCGCAGGCCTATGAACAGATGCTCGAGAAATGGCCTGATGACCAGACCGCTCTCAACAATCTGGGCCTGCTCAGGAACGGTCAGGAACGATTCGAAGAAGCAGCGGAGCTGTTCCGACGAGCGCTGGAACTGGGAGACTCACAATTCAGACGCAGCGCCTTCGTGAACAATATTCTGCGCCAAGGAAAGTTCGAGGAATTTGAAAGAGAGGCTGACAGATACGACGAGCTTTATCCGGAAAGCGCCTACATGCCAACGCTGAGAAGGCATCACGCGTATTCCCTGGACCGATTGGACGAAGCCGCACGCTGGAACGCTGTGGTCGATTCTATCTATCGTGCAGATAACGATCACACGACTCTTCCTGACCCGAGCAGACGCATTAGTTTGTTGTTGGTCCAGGGTCGATATGAGGAAGCGACGGCGCTATCAAACGCGTGGATTGCGGGCCCGGAGTTTCAGCCATTTTTGGACCGTATGAATTTTCCAGATTCGTTGCGCCACGTGGGACCTTTGATGATGCAAAGTCAAATTCCTCAGGCAATGGGGGATGCAACGGGAGATTACTCAGAGTATGATTCGCTCGATGCAATCCTGGATGAGGCGTTTCAAAATGATGATCGCAATTTCGTTGAGGATGGGAAACTGACTGGTTGGTTTGGCTATGGAGTGTACGATCTATTCAGAGATAAACGCTTCGAAGAAGCTGACAGTTTGATGGCACATGTGGATTCGCTCGTGGCCACAGGAATGGAATTTCGATCTGATAATTCAGAACAGAATTATCGAAGAACCCGCGCTTACATCGACGGCATGCTGGGCCGAGATCCAGATTCTGCCACACAACGTCTGCATGATGCCATCCGTCAAAAATTCTATCGCTTTGACTACGATTGGATCGGTGAAATCTGGGACCTCGCAGGAAACAGCGAAAAGGCGATCGAAGCGTATACATCTTACGTAACGGGGATAGACTACACGATGGGTGGCTCTGACGGGGGTAGAGGAGCCCTCATTCATTTCCGCCTCGGTGAGCTCCACGAACAACAAGGCAACATTGACCTGGCTATCACCCACTACGGGAAGATGATTGAGCGGTGGAAGGATGCAGACGAGATTCTCCAACCACAGGTTACTGAAGCTCGGCGTCGGGTTGACCAGTTGCTTGACCGCAAAGCCCAGGAATCGAATTGAGTAAGACCGGCACCACCATATCCCACTACGAAATTCTCGACGAGCTCGGTCGAGGCGGTATGGGTGTGGTGTATCGCGCGAAGGATACTAAACTGGATCGTGTGGTAGCGCTCAAATTTCTCCCCGATACGCTGGTAGACAATGAGTTGTCGCGGGAACGATTCATGATCGAGGCCAGGGCCTCAGCGAAACTCACGCATGCGAACATCTGTGCCATTCACGAGGTGGATGAGCAGGAGGGCAAGATGTTCATGGTCATGGAGTGTATCGAGGGCGTCACGCTAAAAGAGCGACTTGCAGAAGGTGCGCTTTCTATTGATACCGCCATTTCCTTTGCAGCCCAGATTGCTAGAGGCCTGGACCGCGCACACGAAGCGAGCATCACGCACCGTGATATCAAGCCCGCCAACATCATGGTCACAAACCGTGATGAGATCAAGGTCCTGGATTTTGGACTGGCCAAGTTTGCAGGCGGGGTGGACATCACGAAGACTGGCTCGACGATGGGCACGGCCGCCTACATGAGCCCAGAGCAGATGCGTGGCGAGGAGATCGATCACCGCGCCGATATTTGGGCACTTGGAGCGGTGTTCTATGAGATGCTTGCGGGTCAGCGCCCTTTTGGTGGTGACTACGAGGCCGCCGTCGGGTACGCCATTCTGAATGAAACACCGGACGCGCTGCTCACTGACTTGCCGGACGGTCTTGAAGACGTCGCGCTTCGCTGTCTCTCCAAGAAGGCAGATGACCGATATCAGTCGGCCCGAGAGTTTCTCGCCGACTTGGCGCCTCTGACTACTGGAATTTCAACTACTTCAAGCCGGGCTGTTTCACCTGCAGAAAGCAAGCGTCCTAACATGGGCCTCATCGCTTTCGGCGTATTGATGATTGCTGCCCTCGCGTGGTTTTTCATGCCATCAGGATCATCCACAGAAGAAGCCACCTCAGAAGCAATCGCTGTATTCCCTTTCAATATCCAAGGAAACACCGAGCTCGACTTCCTCCGCGCTGGTCTAGTCTTTGAGATCTCCAACAAAATGGACGGTGTTGGATCGATTAAAACGGTGGACCCTCACCGCGTGCTCGCCAGGATTCCTAGTGAGGAGAATTCATTCTTCGATCCGGATGAAAGTGGGGTGAGAGCTGCGGGAATGTCAGCCAACCGATTCGTCATCGGGTCTGTCGTCCAAAGCGGAACGGGTGCCGAAATGGTTGCGACTCTGTACGATCTGGATGGGAATGAGATTGGTGAGGCGAATGCTTCCTTCGCAGAAGAAAGTGAAATATCCAACGCGATCAACGACTTGGCTCTTAAGCTGAGTCGAATCCAACTGGAAGGCACAAGCATGCAGAGCGCTGAACTTATCACGCCAACGACGACTTCCTTTGAGGCACTCAGATACCTAATCGAAGCTGAGACAGCAGTTAGGGAAGGACGTCAATTCGAGGCAAGAGAACCATCTGAGTTGGCAATCGCTGAGGACTCGACGCTTGCCGCAGCATGGTTCGTGAGATATCGAGCCTATGCCGGGTCATCTGGTAACTTCAGGTCGCAGTACGATGACGTCGAGCCGTACAAAACATCCCTGCCGCCCAGATTACAGCGTCTGTACAAACTGAGCGATTTTTACAGGGGCACTCGTGAAGAACAAATTCTGGCGTTTCTCAGAGAATACCCAGGAGATGTGCAGGGAATGGGAATCCACGGTGACATTCTGTATCACTACAATGCTGAAGAGTACCGGTCTGCTTCTGAAGCAATTCCTGTCTTTCAGGAAATACTGGAGCTCGATCCAACCAATCAGGAATATGGCAATCATTTGTACATGCAATTGTTGCGGGATCGGCGAAATGAAGATGCAAATGAGTTTCGTCAACAATATCATCCCGACGACGCGGCGATGAAAAATGTGCGGGCACTGATTGAACAAGACTCTGTCGCGATCGCAAATCTGATCGGCGAAATACGGCAAATGGGGCGCTTGGGTTTTGGGATGCCATTCTATTTACAACCATCTGATCGTTGGAACGACCTGGACATGCTGGATGACAGTCTAAATGATGGGCCGAACGGTATCATTCGTGCGTCGGGATCGAGTATCTCCGCGAAGATGGCTGTTGGTAAGATTGACAGGGCTAAAGAGTACGTGTCTTCATTTGGCTGGCCCTATCAGTTTTTCGACGCACAAATTTCCCTATTACCTGACTCTGAATTGAATCGTGAGTATCTCCTCGAAACGGAAGCTGAACTTATGTCACGGCGGATGGCACCGGATTCTATTCGGACTTTGTTTTCTCAGGCTTCGTTTGTGGAGGAGTTCGAGCTCGATGATGTTCTTCTTTATCTCTCTTCACTGATCCGCATAAAGCTTCAGGATGAAACTACCCTGGCTGCCTACTACTCCGAACTCAGCGAGCGCGCAGATAGCCAAGGAGAAGAAGGCCTCGCATATCATCTTGTTCGAAGACTCGACGGTCTTAGACACTATCGTGCGAATGAGTTGGAACCAGCTCTGGAAGCTCTCACAGAAGGATTGGACATTCGTATTCGCGGGACTTCTGTCCAGGTGACGCTACTGACTCACGACGCGATTGCTCGATCGACGCGAGCTGAAATTCTAGCTCGATTGGGTCGATATGAAGAAGCAATTGCCACGTACAGATCGCTCAATGACGGATTTGAAAAGATTGATGCAGGCTGGGTCGGACCTGGATTCTTGAGGCGCGCCCAGTGGTACGAAGAACTCGGTGACATCGACTCGGCAATTGATTATTATGGACGCTTCGTTGAATTATGGGCGGAGGCGGATCCACATCTGCAGCCGCAAGTCGAAGACGCTCGCACAAGACTTGACGAGCTTGTGATTCAACAAGCAGGAGAACCCCAGTAGCAACCGTGTTCAGACCATGATTGGAAAAACTATAGCCCAGTACGAAATCCTTGAGCAGCTCGGTGCGGGCGGCATGGGTATCGTGTACAAAGCTCGAGACACGAAGCTGGGACGCATCGTTGCCCTCAAGTTTCTACCGGCACAATTCAGTTCGGACGAAGACGCAAAACAGCGCTTCATGCAGGAAGCACAGGCGGCGTCTGCTCTCGATGATCCGCACATCTGCACGATTCACGATATAGCTGAAGCAGACGATGGACAGTTGTTTATCGTTATGGCATTCTACGATGGGTCAACACTGAAGTACGTGATCGACTCGGAAGATCTTCCCGTAGAAAAAGCCTGCAGCATTGCGAGACAGATTGCCTTAGGCCTTGGAACGGCTCATGAAAATGGTATCGTTCACCGGGATGTGAAGCCCGCCAATATTATGGTCACCGAAAAGGGTCTTGTCAAGATCCTTGATTTCGGTGTAGCCAAACTTGGCCAGTCTTCGGACCTCACCCAGGCTGGATCCACCATTGGAACGGCGGCCTATATGAGCCCTGAACAGGCTCGCGGTGAGTCTGTTGATTTTCGTTCCGACGTCTGGTCCATTGGAGCAGTACTCTACGAAATGCTTTCTGGAGATCGCCCTTTCGGTGGTGGATACGAAGCGGCTGTGGCCTACTCCATCCTGAACGAAGATCCTCCAGCGCTTACCAATGTCCCTGCTGAGCTGGCAGCGATCGTTTCGTCTGCTTTGTCGAAAGACGCGGCCAACCGACCTACATCTGCAGTCGATCTTGCAAACTCCCTGGCTGAATATGCGGGCGCATCACAGGTGCATACTGGAGAACGTCCGGCTTTCGCGCCTGCCGCTGCTCCAGTTGCTCAGAACCAACAGGGCATCGTCCTGAAATTCGTTCTCACTGCTGCCGTGTTGCTCGGCGGACTTTATGCGGCCATGATCGCACTCGGACTCCCAGGGTGGGTCTTCCCGACAGGTGTTCTTCTTGCGCTAGCCGGGCTTCCCGTAATTCTGTACGGCGCATCGCTGGATCGTGAGCGAGCAAACCTGGACACAGGAGAACGGGCGAGCCAGACCGGCTTGAAGGCGTGGCTAACGACGAAACGTGCGTATCAGGGCGGTATGATGGCAGGTGGCGGGCTCGTCGCCGTCGTTATTCTGTTCGTCATTCTGAGATCTGCCGGTATTGGTCCGTTTGCGACGCTAATAAGCGGCGGGACGCTGAGTGAACAAGATCTGATTGTCGTCGCCGATTTCTCAAATGCCACAAATGATCCGTCTCTGGGATTTACTGTTACCGAAGCCTTCCGCATTGATCTGTCTCAATCATCTGCCGTCCGCTTGATGGACAAGTCGTCCGTACAGTCCACCCTACAACGGATGGAAATTAATGCTGACACGACGCTGACAACGAGTCTTGCACTCCAGGTCGCTGAACGAGAGGGAGCGAAGGCTATCATTGAAGGCGATATCAATTCTGCAGGTGCCGGCTTTATTCTTAATGCTCGAATCTTGTCCGGAAGTGATGGATCCCAATTAGCAGCCTTCCGGGAAAGTGCGCGTTCGGACGCAGACATTCTCGAAGCAATTGACAACCTTTCTGCCAGCCTGAGAGAAGGTGTTGGGGAATCCCTGGTCGACATTCGCGCAGAAAAACCCTTGCAGCAAGTGACCACCTCCGATACCGAAGCTCTTCGTGCATACTCGCAAGCAGAAGAATTCTCAAATCGTGGTCAGTCGGAAGACGCGCTACGCATGTTCAGACGGTCCATTTCACTCGATTCGACCTTCGCGATGGGGTATCGAAAAATGGCCGTCATCATGAATAATCTGGGGTATCCCAATGATTCTAGTGAAGTGTTTGTCGAAAAGGGGTACTCCCTGAGGGACAATCTGCCGCTTCGCGAACGGCTGTTGATGGAAGCTTATTACCAAAACGAAATAGCAGAAGATTTCGACGAAGAGGCCCGAATCTACGAAGAGGTCTTAAGGAGGTATCCATACGAAGTCGTTGCCCTCAACAATTTGTCGTTGATCTACAATGGTCAGCGGCGTTACGACGAAGTGGAACCGCTGCTTCGGCGCGCTCTGGAAGTTCAAGAGGGTCAGGTGTTCCGGCAGAATCTGTTGGTCAACCTGATTAATCGCGGACTCCTCGACCAAGCAGAAGAAGAAGTCATTATTGCAGGCTCGATCTATCCTAACAGCACCATTGTGGCGCAATTTAGTGTTACCAACAGCTACCTCCGAGATGATTTTGAATCCGCAGAAGCCTGGGTAGACTCGATGGCTGCGCACTCGAATGGGACCTTTGATCAGATTCAGGTTGCTGATATGGCAGATAATATCCGCATAGCGCAAGGCAAAATTGAGGAGTCTCAGAGCTATCGCACTGAGCTGCGAAGAATCCAGGAAGAGCGCTTTCCCGAGACAGATCCGGTTTTGAAAAAGGGAGGTGAGCTGAGCAATGCGATGGACCGTGCGTGGGAGATTGCTCTGCTAACTGGAGACACGAGAGAGTGGCGTTCTGCTTTCGATGAGACTGTTGTTTTTCTGGAGTCAGAAGAGTTTCGTCAACACGAAGATTTTGATGACTCTGATTTTTATGGCTTTTTTGCGAACGTACTCACAACCATGGGTTATCCCGAAGAGGCCGTCACTTGGGACGACAAGCACATAGCATATCACGAACGCAATGGAGGCGAGATGACCGAGTATGGTCGGTTGTCGGGAGCATACGCTCGCGGAAGTACTGGGGCCAACATCCGCGAAAACATTGAGATAATCGAAACGGAGCTCGAAGAGTTCGGCTGCTCAGGATGTTTTCGAAATCTGCTCGGAGATCTCGAGATGATGGACGGCAATTTGGATGCTGCCATCGATTACTATGTCACCTTCACTTCAACTATCGAGTTATCGAGCCTTAGTACGGACGAGGGCACGATCGCTGTCGGACTGTTCCGACTTGGAGACCTGTATGAACAACGTGGCGATATTGACGAAGCAATCGAAGCGTACACCAGAATGGCAAATCGCTGGAAAGATGCCGACGCCGTTCTACAGCCACAGGTGGCGGAAGCTCACCGACGCATTCAGACACTTCTTGACAGAAAAGCGACCGAAAATTAGCCCACGGTTTATCGAGGGATCCCACGTCCTGTCGCGGAGTCTAATCAGAAACTAGTACCCCTTAGTACTATTTCTCAATGGAAAACAATCGAGACAAATTGATTCAGGTTGCTGCCGGCATGTTCATGCGCGGTGGATATCACGGAACAAGCATTGACGACATCCTAGATGAAAGTGGTGTCGCGAAGTCCAATTTCTATTACCATTTTCCAAAGAAGGAAGCGTTGGCCGAATCAGTCACTGACTTCTGGGTTGCGGACTATGAAGTGAACCTTGTGGAGGCAGCACTGGGAGATGAGCGCCTTAAAGTGTGGGAACGACTCGAAACGCTCTTTAAGAGAGCAGCGGCGAGCCAGGACGGAGAAAACGGCTTAATTGGGTGCCCATTAGCGCGAATTAGCTCGGAATTGGCCAACGAGCTGCCTGTCGTGCAGCGCAAACTGGATAAATACTTCGGTGAATTACGCCAGCGCATCGCCGGGCTACTTCAAACGGCGGAGGGAAGTTGCCTCAGAGAAGATGCAGCGTATCGAATTGCGGGCACTGTCGTCACGGTTCTTGAGGGCGGCCTTCTCCTGAGTGGCTTACGCAGAAACGGAGACGAAGTATCTGGCCCAGGATCGACTCTCGTAGAGCTCATTCGAGCCAGCCAGGCGCGGGTTTTCTAGAAATCGAAAAGATTTGGATTGTGGTGTAACGCGTTAGTACTATTTAGTACTAACGGTGGTAAATCATTTATTCTAATCGATTCCAAACCATGAAATCCACCTTCCGTCATCTACTGGCCATTCTACTATTCGCGGCTGCAAGCTTTCAATCGGCTCAGGCTCAGCTCCCAGAAACTTCCATTCATTTCGATCCAGAACGAACAGCTGTAGTCGTCACAGATCCTCAGAACGATTTTCTGCACGAAAGCGGAGTCGCCTGGGGAGTCGTTGGTGCCAGTGTCGTTGAGAACGATACTCGAAATCACCTCGAAGAGTTAATGGCGGGCGCCAAAGACTCCGGCATTCCCCTCTTCGTTTCACCACACTATTACTACCCAACCGATCACGGATGGAAGTTTGAAGGCCCACTCGAAGTGTTGATGCATAACATCGGAATGTTCGATCGTCCGCATCCTCTCAGTGTCGATGGTTTTGAAGGCTCAGGAGCCGATTGGCTCGAACGATACAAGCCATACATTGAGGATGGCGAAACGGTCGTTTCCAACCCTCATAAGGTATATGGACCAGAAACTAACGATTTGGTGCTTCAGCTCAGAAAGCGAGGTATCGACACCGTCATTCTTGCAGGAATGTCTGCAAACCTGTGCACGGAATCTCATCTTCGTGAGCTCTTGGAGCAAGGATTTGATGTTGGTGTCGTCTATGACGCCACCGCGGCTGCCGTTCTTCCGGGAATGGATGGGTATCTCTCTGCCACCACTAATTTCAAGTTTATCGCGAATCAGGTGATGACGACTGATGAAGCCGTCGCGCTGATGGCTGGGACAAACTAACCGACCGTGCTCGGAAGCGTCGAAAGGGGGATCGCTCGAAAGAGTGGTCCCCCTTTTTATATCGCTCGAACTTCAAGCCTAGATCCTTCTCGCTCATTAACCGCGTTCAATCCTTTCAACCAGCGAGACACTCTACCCACGCCATCGAGAACTCGTGGACTCACGCGCTGCAACAGGATTTCCGAAAGCGGTTCTTCATCGGATACTTTGGCCACCTCTTGAAGAGCGAGCGCGCCATCGAAGTCTACATAGGAAAGCCTGAGAACCAGCTCGTCCGCTGGACACCCAAACGCCACTCCTGGCAACATCGCCACTCCTGTATCCCTGAGCAGATGCTCCGCCAGTTCATTCGAATCTGTAATTCCGATCTTATTCAGCGCCGAGCGATGAGAGTTGAACTCAATAAATAGATAGAATCCTCCTTCTGGATCTGGTACCCTCACCTTGCTCTCCCGGAAAACGCCCGCGATGTGATTCCCGAGAGCAGCCAAAAAACGCTGTGATAGCTTCAAATACTCCTGAATGTCTGGGCCTCGCTCAAATGCTGTAATTGCGGCATATTGAATCGGAGCAGACGTTGACGTGAACGTCTCGCTGGCAACCGCCGCCATAGCATCAAGCAGCCATTGAAGTGACGGTGGGAAAGCAAACGTACCGAGTCTCCAGCCGCCAGCTCCACACCACTTGCTAAGACCTGCACTCACGATCGTGCCCTCCGGGTAAAACTCCGCCACGGAGCGATGCTTTCCTTCATGATGTAGATCGGCGTAGATCTCATCTGAAATCAACAAGATCCTGTGCTTTCGTGCGAGATCAGCGAATGCTCTAAGCGTCAGTTCGTCGAACGTTCGCCCCGTCGGATTCGAAGGATAGTTCAAAAGCACACTTCGCGAGCCTTCAGACGATTCAAGAGCTTCTTCCAGAAATTCGGGTGTCAACATCCAGTCATCTTTGGATCTTGTGTGTATCCACCTCACGGGCCGACCAACGATTTTGGCTTGAGGCGCATAGGACACCCATCCGGGACGGGGGATCATCAGTTCTGTGTCGGAAACCAACTGCAATAGAAACAGAAGCTCTTTCGAGCCAGGTCCGATCAGAATATCATCACTTCTGAAACGCAGACCATGTTCACGCTCGTGAAAATCTGCCACAGCAGAACACAAAGCAGGAAGGCCTTTGACTGGCAAATAGTCCTTTTCTCTCGCGTGCGCTCGCAGGCTTGCGACTACGCTTTCAGGAACCGGAAACGGCGATTGTCCGAGGCCGAACTTGATGATATCTCGGCCGTCTGCCACGAGGGCGTTACTTGCTTCATTAATCGCCAGCGTAGGCGATTGCCCGAGACCACTAACCGTGGAATAGAGTCTGATGTCTGGAGGCGAACCGTTATCGCTGGACATATTCAGTCTTGGTACCAGGTAGAACCTACCCCAAGTTTAAAACCTCATGGGCGATAATCCAACGAAGAGTTATGCACGATCATTCGCGTCCTTCGGGCGCCCTATCACTTCATCTTTTTAGCTTCGATTTCCTCAAAGAAGATATCCTCGTTGGGCACGCTAAAGGAAATTCCGATCACTTCGCGCTTGTGGTTCGACTCGAATTGGACCGTCCCAAAATCAAACCAGGAATGTTTGACGTCCCATTTGATTTCATAGGTGTCGTAGTGGAAGTGTTCGAGCGTCGCATTCAGGCCTTCGGCTCTAGGAAAGAGGAGTCGCAGCGTATCGCCTTCCATCCGAACCTCGAAGTCTCCGTACAGATCGTCGTGGTAGGTGCCCTCAATATCCGCTGTGCTCAATGCAGGCGTCGTGCCTTCCACACGAGCGTCTCGAAACTCGTTCATCCGGGCGGCGAAGGCTGCTTTGCCTCGGTTGTCCCCTTCAAGTCCATAAGCACTCCAATCACGAACGGAATCACCGAGGAAGGCATCAACGATGTCGTAGATCAGCCACGTCGAGATTCCTTTCATTGTGTTGGTGAGCACAACCACTCCCAGCTCTTCATCTGGAACCATGGCTACTCTGGAGTACATCCCATCGTAGGCTCCGCCATGAGCGGCCATGAAGTGACCACGATATTCTGAGGTGCCCCAGGCCAATCCATATCCTGAAAAATTCCGACCTGGATACGTCTCTCGGGTTGAGGGAGTGACGGAATAGTTGAAATGCGGGTGCCACATCTGCTGTTGGGCAGCTTCGGAGAAGATCACCTCGCCATCATGAGTGCCTTCGTTCAATTGGAGATTCACCCATTTAGCCATATCCGTCGCCGTCGACATGATGCCGGCAGCCGCTCCAGATCCCATGGCCGTCCAGCTTACAAGCTCTAACGACTGATTCTCTCCATTCGAAATCTTGTGTGGTGTGGCCGCGTTGTTTCCCGCTTCATCCGCATCAGTGATTGAATTGCGCATCTCGAGGGGAGTAAAAATGTGGCGCTCAATGTATTCATCCCAAGACAACCCCGAAGCTGCTCTAATCACCTCTCCGGCCGCGATAAACATGAGATTCGAATAGCCATACCCCGATCTGAATTCAAATGCGGGTTCAAGATGTGCGGCATGTCGCAGTATTTCTTCGGCGGTATGGTCGCTGTTGTACCAGATCACATCGCCGCTGTAGGTGCCAAGACCGGTTGCATGACTTAGCGCATCTCGCACCGTAGCTCTCTGAGTTGCCACTTCATCTACGAGCTGGAAATAGGGCAGATGCTTTTTGATCGGATCATCCCATGAAATCTTTCCCTGATCGACGAGCGAAGCCAACGAGGCTGCAATAAATGCTTTTGTATTGGACGCAATCGCGAACTGGGTGTTGGCATCTACCTCTTCGGCGCCCCCTTTTTTGAGAACCCCATATCCGCCGACGTGAACTATTTCGCCGTCTTTAACGATGGCAACTGCCATTCCTGGAATGTCCCATTCAGCACGGGCCTCCTCGAAATAGGCCTCCAGGTCAGAGAGATCAGCTTGGGCGTTGGCCGTGACCGGAAACAGGACGAGAAGGAGCAGTGCGAAGGCCAGGCGGTGATGCTTCATGATCGGCGAATCGTTGAGTTGATGGGCGCAAGATAGACTTTGGCAATCAAGAAATGGCGAGGAGTGGTTATCGCAAACGTAGGCCGGTGTCTTACAGATCGGAACTCATGAACAAACATGTGGTAAGGAATATGGTAAGTTTCATTACCATGAGTAAGGAAATGCCAGTTTCCAAGCTGACCAGCAAAGGTCAAACGACCATCCCGAAAGAAATACGGGATAAACTTGATCTGAAGCCAGGGGATCGAATTCGGTTTTTTATCGAGAATAATAGTCGAGTCGTTCTAGAGCCTATCAAGAACGACCTCAGTGCTTTGGCGGGAATGCTGTACGATCCAGATCGGAAGCCACTAACGAACGAAGAAATAAATGAAGCAATCGCGCAAGCTGCGGTTGAAAGATACCTTCGAAGCAAATGATCGGAATTGATACGAATATCCTGGTCCGTTTTATAACGCAGGACAATAGTCGCCTGTATCAGAAAGCACACCATTTATTGTTTTCAAGATGCTCCCGGTCACGGCCAGGATATATCAATCTCGTTGTTCTTTGCGAGTTGATTTGGGTGTTGAAGACCGGCTACAATTTGAACAGAACCACCATCGAGAAAGTCGTAGTGCAACTACTCAGCACCGAGCAATTAGAATTGGAGAACGACAATCTTATTGTTGCAGCTCTGGGAGACTTTCGGAGTTCCAAGGCTGACCTGGCCGATTGCATAATCGGGAGGATCAACAGTTCGGCCGGGTGCGAGGAAACTCTCACATTAGACAAATCAGCGTCAAAACTGGACGTCTTTAAACTCCTAAGCTGAGGCTGGAAGCGTTATCACAAATTCAGCTCCGCCACCCTTAGCGTCGCGGACTACCATCGTTCCGCCGTGCCCTTTCGTGACGATGTCGTGACTTAGGCTAAGTCCAAGACCCGTGCCCTCGCCTGATCCTTTCGTAGTGAAGAACGGCTCGAAGATTTTTTCGCGGTTCTCGTCTGGAATTCCATGACCGTTGTCTGCCACGATTATTGCCACACCATCTACGCTCCGATTAGCACTTACACTCACGTTCGCGCCCTCGACTCCGCTCACAGCATCAAACGCGTTGTTAAGCAGGTTCAGAATGACCCTACCCATTTCCATCGGCTGAATCCGCACTTCGCCCACGTTATCAGCCAAATCCCTGACGACGTCGGCCTGGAAGGACTGATCTTTCGCGCGGCGGCCGTGCCACGCAAGATTGATATTTTCTTCGAGGAACGCAGCCACGTCAACTTGCTCGTGCACCGACGTGCCGCCGCGCGCATGCTGCATCATGGACCGAACGATGGAATCAGCACGCTTGCCGTGCTTGGCAATCTGACCTGAATTCTCCATCATCTCCTTCAGAATGGCCTTGGCCTCATCGGGGTCGCCGGCTTCAAGAGCATCAATGACCTCCTGAGTCATCTCGACCCCAACTTCCGCGAAGTTGTTGACGAAGTTGAGCGGATTTTTAATTTCATGGGCGATTCCGGCGGTCAACGAGCCGAGGGATGCCAGTTTTTCCTGCTGAACCAATTGAGCTTGTGTGGCATGAAGATCTTCGAGAGACCTGGAGAGCTCTTCCGTCCTCCGCGCAACCCGGTCTTCGAGCTCCTGCGTCGCTCCTTTGAGCGACACGGTCATTTCATTAAAATGCTCCGTGAGCAAGCCTATTTCGTCACTGGATTGGACAGCAACCGTGGATTCATAATCGCCTTCGTTCACGCGGCGAACTCCGGACAGCAATCGGTCTAGCGGCGAAAGGATGCTCGTCTTAAATAAGAATGGAAAGACGCCCATCACTATCAAGCAGGAAACAAGCATGATGATCAGAAGAGGAATAGCTTGCTCATGCTCCAGATTCTTCGACACGTAGTACTTGGTCTCCATCAGCGGAGATGTGGCGACAGCGCGCAAAGGAAGGTCTTCTTCGAAATTCACTGATGAAGCAAAGGATTCTCGATTTCCTGGATAAATACCTCTGAAGGAAGGCTGATATTCGAGGTTCTGATAATAAAAGAACACCTCTCCAGAGGAGGTCAGCTTCAGTTGGGCAGACACACTCTGTGCTTCCGCGGAATCGGAGTCGGGTGAAAACATATCCGCCCAGGTTAAAACAAACGTGCTGTCTGTGCGATTAATCCATAGCGAACCACTCTCCAAAGACACGTTTCCCGCGTGCAACGCGATTCCTGGATGAGAGTCAAAAAATCCTCGTGGATGGTCGAGCGTCCCCATACTGACATCGGGATCAGAAAGAGGCGGAAACCGGGTCGACCCATCAAACCCTACCATGCCTAGAGAACTAACGAATACGGAGTCGTAGGATGCCCCATAGAATGGAAATTCGAATCCTATTGTCTCGGGGTGATAGTTAAAATCAACCGACTCCACCTCAAATCCAGCGCCCATAACAATCGATCCAGAATCCGCCTCCGCAACATAACCACCGCCGGTTTGGGGTCGAAAGGCGATTCCTGTCAGACTTGATGTCACCTTGAAGTCTTCTTTATTTCTCGTGGACGGAGCGGTTGGATAAATCGTGCTAAATCCTGACGCAAGAATGGTCACAACCGTCGCGAGTGTGATCGCGAGAAGCTTGACCTGAACGGTTATCCGTGTCCGTGAATAGTGCACGTAGCCAACAATTAAGGTCAGGATAAAACTCGTATTTGCAACGGTATCGGATATGAGCGCACCTTGAAGCCCTATTATGTGCTCGCGAGCTAGGTAACGGGTAAATCCCGAAAAGCTGGCAATCAAAGGAATGATCAAATAGGGTAAAAAGGACGCAGCGACTCGTGCTTCCCCCGCCAACTTCATGACTCTGCGTTTTCGAAGAAGTACAACAAGGGCCCAGATCCACGCTGGAGATGTGAGCATGGCGGCTAATATTTCTTGGTCCGACGTCGTCTGATCGACAATCAGATTCTGGATCACGATCAGCGCGACGATGAAGGCCATTAGAATTCCAGCGATTTGTCGCTCGCGAGGATAAACGTCTTTTTGGTAAACATAAAAAAACTGGACCACGCAGAGGATTCCGAAGACCATTACTGGGATGATACTCTTCGCAAATAGTGGCCAAATCGGAGAACGTACATCCACCGCGGTCGAGACGACGATCATAAACCACATGATCGACCATGACGCCATCATCCATGAAAACCAGCGATGTTCAGTGCTCTTGTCCTTCTGGACAAAGAGATATACCGCAAATACCGTCGTCAGAATCCACAATCCGACGCGATTTACAGAATAGACTGTTAGAAAGATCTCCGGCATAGCGATTCCCTAAGCTCGTAGTATGATTGTGAACATCGCTCCAGATCCACTCGCCTGATCGACCGTCAGACGGCCGCCGTGCCCTTTCGTCACAATATCGTGGCTCATACTCAAGCCTAGGCCCGTGCCTTCTCCCGTTTCCTTCGTAGTGAAGAAGGGTTCGAAGATTTTCTCGCGGATGTCTTCGGGGATTCCTGGCCCGTTGTCCAAGACTGAAATCGTGACCTCGTCTTCGCTCCGTGCTGCTTTCACCGTCACTTTTCCACCTTCAGCGCTAGACACCGCATCGAACGCATTGTTGAGCAGGTTTAGAATTACGCGCCCCATTTCCATCGGCTGAATCCGAGCCTCGCCTAGGTCTTCCGTAAAGTCCCGAATGACCTCTGCCTGGAACGTCTGGTCTTTTGCCCGTCGGCCATGCCACGCCAGATTGATGTTCTCTTCAAGGAACGCGGCGACATCAACATTCTCACGCACCGACGTGCCGCCGCGCGCGTGCTGCATCATCGAACGGACTATGGAGTCAGCACGCTTGCCGTGTTTAGCGATCTGATCAGAATTTTCCTCCATCTCGTCGAGTATGGACGATGCCTCCTCTAAGTTACCTGCTTTTATCGCCTCCTTAATCTCGCGTGTCATCTCCACACTTACTTCAGCGAAGTTGTTGACGAAGTTCAACGGGTTTTTAATCTCGTGCGCAATGCCGGCCGTGAGCGATCCGAGAGATGCCAGTTTTTCCTGCTGAACGAGTTGTGACTGGGTGGCCTTGAGATCTGAAAGAGCACCTTCCAAATCGGCGGTTCTCTCCTCCACTTTTTGCTCCAGCTCATCTGCGTGCGCCTGCAATTCGTCCTTGGCTGTACTCAGCGAAGACGCCATGTTGTTAAAACCCATCGAAAGACGACCGAACTCGTCCAACGTCTCTACCTCAACTCTGGAGTCTAAATTGCCATCTTCAATTTGCTGAATGCCAGTCGTCAATCGTTCGAGTGGCCTGAGAAGAGTCCGGCGAAACAATAAGGGAGATCCAAAGATGGTGATGGCAAACAACAGAAACATAAATCCGAACAGTGGACGCGAATACTCTGTGCCTTGCTGACCGAAAGATGCCAGGTCACTTTCAACAACAGGTGCCCCGACGACGTACGTACTGTCAGCATTGTCATTGAAGAAGTGTGATTCGGGAATTTCGTCAACATCTCCCGGAACAATCCCGCGGTAAGATGGCAAGTTCAGTGGGTCGTCGGACCACTGATAATTGAAGTCAATCGCTCCAGAGCTACTCAACACTACCTGGACGATACTCTCGGAATCGGATATGTTCTTGGTCGCGAGCTGCCACGTGACTACTAGAGAAGAGTCAGATTCTCCAACAAATACCCTTGATCCGACAGTTCTAGAACTAGAATAGAACGGTGAAATAGTTGGATGATCGCTCCAAAAATTTCTGAAGTGAGTCGCCTTACTCACTATTGGGTCCTGCAGGTCTCTGCGTTCACCGGGAGAAAAAAACTTCACCACTCCATATTCTGACACGAATACCCTGTCGTACGATTCGCTGAAGAACGGAAAAGAAAAAGACAGGTCAACAGAGTGGTATTGTAGGTATTCTATCTCAATTTCAGTTCCATATGAAGAGAGCGCACGCGACCTCTTTTGATGTCTTTGGTAACCGCCTGAACCCGCGAGTTTGAAATGAACGGACTCGTTGTTGGTGATGAGCCGCTCGTCATTGCTCCCGTGGTATTCTTCTAGTTTGGGAAAGGTAACCTGAATCACAACGGTCATGATGAACGCGATGCCACCGAGGGAGACAACCACTAGCTTTGACAGTACCGAAAACTCAATTCCCGCATGATGGATGTACGTCAGAATCAGGACGAGGACAAATAGAGTTGTAAAGAGAGCAAATCCGATTAGGAAGATTTCTGGGCTAACACTCATGAGTTGCGTCAAAATATTCCAGAATATAAACAGCACCCATCCTGAGATTGCCAGACACATCGCGTTCAATGCACGAGCATCTTTTTCTTCTCCTTGTTTCAAGCAGACTTGGCGTTTTCGCCAAGCCACTACCAGCGCCACAACTGTAAATGCCGCACCCATCCAAGGCAGTATATCTATGTTCTGGATAGTGATTGACCCGAAGTAGTACCGGAGTGTCTGAATGCTCTCAAGAACAGGGATCATGAACGCCACAACGCTAACAATCTTGCGTTCCGTGGGAAAGAAGTCGCCTTTAAATTGGTATATAAAAACAATCAGAAACGCCAACCAGAATCCATGCGAGATCCAGCTGAGTAAGATCTTAAGCAGATGGATTTCGGAGCGTATATCGAATCCACTGGTCCAGCAAAGAAAGGTGAGGGATAGGAAGTACAACGCCAGGTAGAGCCATTTCGACTCAGGGGGTTTGTCGCGGCGTAGGTGCAGATACACCGCACCCAACAGGGCAAGAATCGCATTCCCGTACAAGCTCAAATCAACCGGGTTCAGGTAGTAGGTCATACTGGTGTCCCCACATTTAGGAGGATGGAGAATTCAGCGCCGCCCGCAGGTCCTGTGCCTACCTTCATCGAGCCGCCGTGCCCTTTCGTCACGATGTCGTGACTCATGCTCAATCCCAGACCCGTGCCTTCGCCGGTAGACTTTGTCGTGAAAAACGGTTCGAAAATCTTCTCGCGAATCTCGTCGGGGATTCCTGGCCCGTTGTCTGACACCGATATCGTCACACCTGCTTTGTCACGCTTAGCCCTAACTGTCACCGCTCCGCTGGCACCGCCCGCCACCGCATCGAAGGCATTATTGAGCAGATTCAGCACAACACGCCCCATCTCCATGGGCTGAATGCGCGCTTCGCCCACGTCCTCTGCGAAATCCCGAATGACGTCAGCCTGAAAGGACTGATCTTTCGCGCGGCGGCCGTGCCACGCCAAGTTGATGTTCTCTTCTAAGAAGGCGGCCACATCCACATTCTCGTGCACCGACGTGCCGCCGCGCGCATGCTGCATCATCGAACGAACGATGGAATCAGCGCGCTTGCCATGTTTTGCAATCTGGGAGGCATTTTCGGTCATTTCTGTTATCAGCGATTGCGCCTCATCCGTATTGCCCGCCGCCACAGCCTCCTGTAGCTCTTCCATCATCTCCACACTCACCTCCGCGAAATTATTGACGAAGTTGAGGGGGTTCTTAATCTCATGCGCGATCCCGGCTGTGAGTGATCCGAGCGAAGCCAATTTCTCTTGCTGCACTAGCTGAGCTTGAGTAGCATGGAGGTCATCAAGAGACTTAGAGAGCTGCGCCGTTCTTCGCTCCACACGGTTCTCGAGCTCCTGGGTCGCACCTTTCAGAGACTCTGTCATCTCGTTAAACTGGCCCGTCAACTGTCCGATTTCATCGTTGGTCCCAATCTCGACTGAAGACTCCAGGTTGCCGTCGTTAACCTTCTGAACCCCAAGAAGCAAGGTGTGAAGGGGCGCCAATATGCTGCGATTAAACAGAACCGGAAATCCAACAAGCACAAATACAAACGACGCGAGGAAGAGCCACATGAATGGAACCACGGCCTCGTGAAGATCCTTATCAACTAAAGTCCTGTGCGTTTCGAGGACGGACTGTGACGGTGTTGTTCGAAAGGGCGTATCCTCTAGAAAATTGAGCTCGGTGTTGACGGAGGCCTCACCAAGTTCACCTCCCAAGTAGAGGCCGCGGTGGGGTGGTACATCTGTCAGATTCTCATACAGTAATTGCACCGTTCCAGACCTATGCAACCGTAGCTGTACACTGGTGGGATTGGCTATAGATGCGGATCCGATGGGTCTGAAAAACGAATCCCAGGTGAGCGTTATCGTGCTATCTGTTCTTCCGACGAAAAGACGACCTTCAGAAGCGATACTTGCGTAACCCATAACAGCGATTTTGGGACGCTCATCCGAAAATTGCCTCAGCGTAATAAATATATTTGAGGCAATGCGCATGTCAAATCCCGTCATCTCACTACAGTCGCAATCGAATGAAACGCGGCCCACCGGGTTGATATAGAGCGTTTTCACTACGCGATCGAAGAACGGAAACTCGAAGCCAATTGGAAGGGAAATGAAGGAGAGATCCGAAGTGTCAAGTGACTCCGCCTCAGGTCGCTCGAGTCTGGAGTCATCCGATAATACCTCGTAACCTCCCTCTTCCAAGGGAGTGAATAGGAGTCCCATGTTGCCAGACTCAGGCATGAAGTCCTGCTTGAACGGACTGTCTTCTCCGAGAGGAAAGGCTATCTGCATGAAACTGCTTGTGACTACCAGCAGAAAACCCATCGTTATTCCCACCAGTTTAACTAGCAAGGTGGTTGAGGAATCGGAATAATGGAGTTTTCCAATACAAAGCGTGAGCAAAATGGCAGTCAGTTGAAATGACATCCAAACATTTTTAATCACCGCCGAGAGAGCTTCGTTCACGAACGGGATGAAGCTAATAGTGCCAGCTAGGAGGAGCCCAAGCACGATCAAATACGGAATTAAACTACTGCTTCGCTCGTGTTGACCGGTGCGATTAAGATGCCTGCGTTTTCTAAAAACCAGCATGAATATCCAGAAATATGCAAGCCCAAACACGGCATTGACGTCTTGAGTCATTTCTGTCCCCTCCAAACCTCGTGCTGAGTCCTGAACTCTGAAACTCGCCCAGACTACCCAGGCCACAGACAGAACAGCGGCAACTACCCGCTCTTTCGGAAAGGAATTGCCTTGGTGGACATATATAAACTGGGCGAAGAAGCCCATCATCAACGCGAACGAAACGACCACTACGGGGAATAAAAGCGAGGCGATCGCGGAGGCCGGATCTACTACGGTCATGTAAGCGATATCAAAGAGACTTACGGTCCAGGTGCCGATCATCAAAATGAACCACGTATCATCCTCTTTGCCCGTTCTGACTCGAATGAGTTGCAGAAGAAGCAAGAAGCTCATCAGCGCGAGACCGAGCCTCTCGATGGTTTGGGGGAGCAGTGGGAATTCAGAGATCATGCTTCTTCACACGGTAAAGTAATTTCGAAAACAGCTCCACCTTCATCGCCTGAGAGAACTACCAGCGTTCCACCGTGCCCTTTCGTCACGATGTCGTGACTGAGGCTGAGCCCAAGGCCTGTTCCTTCGCCGGTCTCTTTCGTGGTGAAAAACGGCTCGAAGATTTTCTCTCGGATATCCTCGGGAATCCCGGGGCCGTTGTCTTCCACGAGGATGATCACACTGTCTTTCTTCCTCAAAGTCCGCACCGAAACGGAGCCGTTTGTGACCTCACTCACAGCGTCAAATGCGTTATTGAGCAAATTCAAAATCACCCGGCCCATTTCCATCGGCTGAATCCGGACTTCGCCTAGGTCTTCGGCGAAGTATCGCGCGACATCAGCCTGGAAAGACTGATCTTTCGCGCGGCGGCCGTGCCACGCCAGGTTGATATTTTCTTCCAGGAATGCAGCCACATCCACATTTTCATGCACCGACGTGCCGCCGCGCGCATGCTGCATCATCGAACGAACGATGGAATCAGCGCGCTTGCCGTGCTTGGCGATCTGGCCTGAATTCTCCTCTATCTCCTCAAGGATCGAAGTTGCTTCTTCAAGGTCACCACTCTTGATGGCATCCTTCACTTCCTGGGTCATTTCCACGCTCACCTCAGCAAAGTTGTTCACGAAATTGAGGGGATTCTTGATCTCGTGGGCGATACCGGCGGTGAGTGATCCAAGGGATGCCAGTTTTTCCTGTTGCACCAATTGCTCTTTGGACACTTTGAGCTGTTCATACGCCGATTCAATTTCTTTTGCCTGCTCCAATTCGCGCTCGCGTGCCGCTTCGCGCTCCTTCCGAACAATTCGAGCTCGCTGATTCCTATCGACTGCATAAACCAGACCGATGAATAGCAGACCGTAAACAAAATATGCGTAATACGAGAACCACCAAGGCCCGTTTACCATGATCGTCAGCGTGGCACCTTCTTCATTCCACTTGCCATCTGAATTTGCTCCTTTTACGCGAAATGTGTACGTGCCCGGGGAGAGATTGGTGTAGGAAGCCTCCCTCCGATCCCCAGGATCAATCCACTCGCTCTGCATCGGCTCGAGCATGTACCGAAGCTTGTTTTCAGCCGGGCGTTTGTAGTGCATTGCTGCGAATGAAATCGAAATATCATTCTGGTCATGCGAAAGTGTGACTTCTTCCGCGCGCGTGATGCTGGTACTCAAAGGTGAAGACTCGCCCGGCTCGACCGATTTGTTGGACAGTTTGAAGTCGGTGAGGGCAACAAACGGTTCTGTATCATTCGATCTCGCATTCAGTGGGTCGATTTCGACTAAACCGCCTGTGGTACCGAAATAGATCAGACCTGACGCTGATTTCTCATAGACGGTATTGACCTGTTCCAATGACGGGAGTCCTGATTTACCGTCGAATCGTCTGAATGAACCAGTCTCAGGATCGAATCTGTGTACGCCACTGTTTGTGCCGAACCACATTTTTCCTGAATTGTCAAACACAGATTCATACGTGTACAGATTGGAAAGCCCATCTTCTTTTCCGTAGTACCTGAACGAGCCTGTAGACACGTCTAGCTCTGCAACCCCGAAGCCCATCGTCGTCAGATACACGATGTTCAGATCTGTTGGATGGGATCGAATTGACATGGTGGGGATGCCGCCAGCCCACGATGTAGGATCGCTCGGGTCGTGTCGAAATACCGTGTAGTCGTCTGTGACCAGGTCATACATCACGAGGGAGTTCGTGCCGACTTGAGTAGTGATTCTGAACCAGACACGACCATAGTCGTCAGCATAGAGGTTTTGAAAACTTCTCACGTCGTCTGCCTCGAGTACGTTTTTACCCTTAGCATGCTCAACGATTGACACCACTTCTCCTGTGTCTGGATTCACGCGAATCAGATTGGAACTACGACTACCACCATACGCCCAAATTCCGCCTTCGGTATCCTCGACGATCCACACAAATGAGCTGTCACTGATGGCAGGGTGCGAATCATCCCAGATCTGTTTGTGGCCGGTGTCATGGTTGTACTTGACAAGGCCATCACTTGTCGCCAGCCAGATCGACCCGTCGTCCGTTGGATGAATAGAGCGTATTCCACCGGGCAACAATCCAGTTTTCGTATCCAATACCTTGACCAGGTCACCAATTCGATCGTCATAGAGGTACAAACCCTCATATGAATATCTCTGATCATCAGCTGCGCTGACCCAAACACGGTCTCTAGCATCGACCGCCATTCCCCGAGGCCATCCATAATTCATTCCCCACGCCTGAATGTCTCCCGAATTTTTCTCCACTCGATTTAGAAAAGCATTATTGATTGAGCCATCATCCATGCCAATCCAGATTGTAGATTCATTTTCCGAAAACACGAACCAGGCCTGCTCATCGCCTTGAAGAACAGCGTTCTCTTTGGAACCACCGACATAACTCTTAAACCGTTGCTCGCTGGTATCGAAATGAAACATCCCGTCATTTTTTCCAACCCAGAGAATGTCGGTCTTGTCTGCGTGGATACTGAATACACTTTCCATTGAGACTTCTGAGCGATCAGCTGATACGCCCGGCAGGGATTCGACAGTCTCAGACTCAGTATTGAACGTTTCCAATCGCCCGTTGATGTCCAGCCAGAGTCTGTCTGGAAAGTTCGGGTCGAATACGAGAGCCTTGGCCGGGGAATTGCTGAGCGTGTTCGAAAAGGACCGCCTCACGCCTGTCAAGAGATTGATTTTCTGCAGTTCGGTCCCGAGAGTCCATAGAATAGACGCGTCTCGCGGATTGAAGGCCAACGCACCGCCTGCATCAGAGCTCAGTTGGTCAAAAGAAGACGCTTCAGGATCAAAAGCATACACGCCAGAAGAGGTCGACACATACAGCTGTCCATCAGGAGACTGTATCATTGCTCTCGGCTCGCCTATTGCTCCTCCATTCCAATCTCCCGTGCCGTACAAGGTGACGTTTCCTGTGGTACCATCCACCAGTTGAACTCCCCTCCCAGCCCTTGGGGATATAATCCAAACTCGATCGCGACTATCGACAAATACTTCGTTTACCCCCCTTTGACCGCCGCCAATACCAGTTTCCATATAGAAAACGGTACTGTCTAACTCGTTTTCGTTAAAGACAGTGAAGCGATCCATCGTCCGGTCATAGTGGGCAAGTGAACCCACAAACATCAACCAGAGATCGCCTTTCGAATCTTCTTGAATGCTCATGAGAGCACGTTCTGGCATAGCCGTCGAATCGAAGGGGTTGATCGAAAACGATTTCATCTCACGCCCGTCATAACGATTCAATCCGGATTGCGTACCAAACCACATAAAACCGTCACGACTCTGAAGAATGGAGTAGACGATTCCTTGAGACAGACCATCTTCCAGCCCAATGTGTTCGTACGCGAAATCGGTCCCATAATTCGCCGCTTCCATAGAACTGGAAACGGTTTGAGCGAGGGTCACGTTGAGCGCTCCGGTCAATACCCAGGCGATCAAGCTCAACGCGGTTAAGCGAGGCGAGCGCAGATTTGTCGATGAGGAACGGCGCATCTCAATTCTCCAGATAATTCTCCTGCCTTATTAACGACATTCAATGCCGGGGTGGCTCACGCAGGCAGCGTGATTACGAATTCGGCGCCGCCTTCGGGGCCCGTACCGACGGTCATCGTACCGCGATGCCCTTTCGTGATGATGTCGTAGCTGAGGCTCAGGCCCAGTCCCGTTCCTTCGCCAGTAGCCTTCGTGGTGAAGAAAGGTTCGAATACGCGATCCCGAATGTCTTCGGGAATGCCGGGGCCATTGTCAGATAGCCGTATTTCGATTCCGGACGCTGTCTGGGCTGTTGAAATGGTCAACTGCGCATCACCCTGCTCTTTGAGGGCATCAAAAGAGTTGTTGATCAGGTTCAATAGCACGCGGCCCAGCTCCTGCTGCATCACCCGAACCATTCCGACATCATCGGAAAACTCGCGTATGACTTCGGCTTGAAAACCATGATCACGAGCTCTCATTCCGTGCCATGCGAGGTTTGCGTACTCTTCCAGGAATGCGTTTATATCGACTTCTTCCCACTCCGATTCCCCACCTCGCGCATGCTGCATCATCGATTTCACGATGCTATCTGCACGTTTTCCGTGTTTAGCAATCTGAGTAGCGTTTTCAGAGATCTCCGTCAGTAAACTGGATGCGTCTTCTGACTTGCCAAATGCGATGGCTTCTCGAAGCTCTTCGACCAGTTCAGATCCTACTTCTGCGAAGTTGTTGACGAAGTTGAGCGGGTTCTTGATCTCGTGGGCGATACCAGCGGTAAGAGCTCCGAGGGACGCCATTTTTTCCTGTTGGACAAGCTGCTGCTGAGTCGCTTTCAACTCTTCTAGCGATTGCTCCAGCGCTTTGTTGACCTGCTCAACAGCATCACGCTTTTCTTCCAGTTCGGTCACCGACTCGTCCAAGAATATGGCGGTCGTGCGCTTTATTTTTTCGGAGCGCTGGAGACGGAACTCCAGCATGTCAAGGTCGCTTTGAGCCGACTTTAATGCTTTACGAATCGCTTCAACGGATTCAAATCCTGCATCTTCGAGAAGGCTAAGAATATGGGCGATGTGCTTGTTCAATTCTCCTTGAGCACCACGCAGCACGAAGTAATATTGTTGAGCTCCAGTCGGCCGCCGGTCGCGCGAGCCATTTCGCCCGTCGAGAAGAATCCTGCAAGCGGCACATCCCAAAGTTCTTGCACTGAATCAATTTCGCGCTTCATGAGAGGCCCCAGAGAAAACATGCGGCCGGCACAGGAAAAGTACACGATCGCGTCGGCCTCTGGACTGCGTTCCTGTAGTGTTTGGCACCCTTCAATTACGCGGTCAATAACATCATCTTCTGGAGGAAGAGAAAAACGAACTTGTGAGCCCTCGGGCACGCTTCCATTACACATCACGGATCTGGATTCGACATCATAGACCAGTGATGGTCTCATAACGGTTGCACCCTCCTCTCTCAAGAGTTGCATGGGCAAAGACGTCGCAAACTCGCTGAACCACATTTCCGGGGTGAGCGTCTCAGAATCAGTGATTCCGCCGTACTTCAGTATCAGGTCCAGCGCAGGTTCTCCGTCGATCTCGTGCACCCACATACCGTCGCTTTTTGTGATCGTTTTTATCGAACCAACAGCTCTCCAACCGCATGTCGCAATTCCGTCGACAGCCACTTTGTCTCCATCCATGACCAGAATGATCATTCCTCGATCCATGACCCGCCCACAAGAAGCAACGCTGCTTGAATGGTTTTCCATATTCATACCAGCCGTTGCGCCGAACACGTTTGCGTCAACTCCGATGATGGATTCTATTCCTCTCAGAAGCGCTTCGGCATTCGTTTCGACGTGACTGGCCGTTAGAAAAAACACTGGATTGGTAAATCGTTCTTTTGCTTGCTGAGCCGCCTGAGCCGAAATCCCAAATTCGGCTCCTTCCGACAATTCATGCGTGTCCATATAAAAAGCGGATTGAGGAAGATCCAGAAGCAACACAGCTATCGCACCACTGCTCAGTTCGCCGTCAATGAACTCGCCGTTCGAAGTGGCTCCAAAAACCGCAATATCTCGTGCCTCGAACGGAGCCAATGCCATCTTGAAATCAGGGCCTTCAGTCATGAAGACGAACGCCAGAGTGGGTGCATACCCGTCCGACAATTCTCCGGCAAGTGCTTCCTCGATTTCGTCTATTGACTCAACTCTGAACGACTTTGCTTTCATGCCTTGGTTATAGCGTGATTATGAATTCTGCACCACCATTTTCGCTGGTATCCACGCGCATCTTACCGCCGTGTCCCTTGGTGATAATATCGTAACTAAGGCTCAGACCCAAGCCCGTTCCTTCACCTGTTGCTTTGGTCGTGAAGAAAGGCTCGAAGATCTTCTCGCGGATGTCGCTTGGGATACCGGGGCCATTGTCAGAGACGAAGATCTCGACTGAGTCTTGCGCCGCGCGAGTGCCGATGGTGACTTCAGCGCCTGCTGTTGAGCGCACCGCATCGAACGCATTGTTGAGCAGATTCAAGATTACTCTACCGAGCTCCTGCGGCATCACCGAAACGACGCCAACGTCCCCACTGAAGTCCCGCTTCAGCTCTGCCTGAAATCCGTGGTCTTTTGCGCGCATTCCATGCCAGGCTAGGTTGGCATATTCCTCGAGGAAAGCATTGACCGCAATCTCTTCGCGCTCACTCACGCCGCCGCGCGCGTGCTGCATCATCGATTTCACGATGTCATCGGCTCGGCGGCCGTGTTTGGTAATCTGCTCTGAATTTGCTTGGAGCTCATCCAGAATAGACTGCGCTTCCTCGTTCTTGCCGGCTACGATGGCTTCGCGAAGCTCGTCGGCCAGTTCGCCCCCAACTTCCGCAAAGTTGTTCACGAAGTTGAGTGGGTTCTTGATCTCATGCGCAATGCCCGCGGTAAGCGAGCCCAACGACGCCAACTTCTCCTGTTCGATTAGCTGTGCCTGTGTAGCCTTCAGCTCTGCCGTACGCTCATCGACCAGATCTTCCATCTTATCCTGATACGTCTCGAGGGTGGTCGTCATCGAATTGAAATGATCTGAAATCGCACCCAGTTCGTTTCGCTCTTCCACCTTTAATCGTACTTCCAGATTGCCTTTTTCTACGTCCTGTAATCCACCAAGCACTGATTCCAACTGTCGAACCAATCCAACACGATAGAACAGAAATCCAATTCCTCCAGATATCAGGAGGCCAAACAGGCCAACCCACAACAACGGACGGGATTCATCTGACATCAACGTCAAATATCCTTCTTTGTCATTGACTTCCTCCATCACTGATCCGGACTCGCCAGAAGCAAGGGGAAGTGTGGCAAAAGAGACCATCGAGTTTCCTTTTCCGGATGCGATACCTCTTATCCTGTGCTCGGGGAGGGCAGTGTGATCACCGTAGTGATACTCGACAGATCCATCCGGGTATAGCACTGCCTGGAATGTGACCAACAGCCCGGGCATATCATATCGGCTGACCCGCTCCCACGACACAACGAAGGTAGATTCCGTTGGATGAATCCGAATTCCCATCGCTGGATCGAAAGGGGCCAGGTCCGCATAAAGTGGAAGTATGGCTGGCGTATCGTTCATGCGCTCAACACCATTGATCCAACCGAATCCGAGATTCACAGGGCGGCCAAACGTAATAATACCATTGAGCCCGATCCAGGCCTTGTCAAACGATTCACCTCCAATAGGAAACGAGAAAGGCAGCTCAAATTCCTGTTGGATTTCTTCGTGCCATCGAGAATACAAACGACCTCCCGTGCGCCAGTTCGATTCTGTTTCTTCCACCAAATAGCCACCCACACCATCTGCGGCGAGGACCAAAGAATGCAACTCGATCTCACCCTGATAGTCTTTCAGATAGTCCAGTGGGGCTCTCGATACGGTTACTGACAGGGCAAAAACGAGGGTAAAGACGGCAGCGAGGAATCCTAACAATTTTGCTTGGATGGAGTGACGATCATCCCCGAATAGCAAGACGCCCATGAATAGGGCAATTGAGAAGGCGAAATTTCCGACCAAGTCAATGAGACCGGCCCATTCCGCCGGGATCACCTTGAAGGCAGGGAGTGAACCCCCGGCACTTGAGAAGAGTCTAATGAAGAGCCCGATTGCAAAAAATGTGATGATGCTTCTTTGCCTTTTCGAACCGTCAGTTTTAGCAAGAAACCGGTGCTTTCTGGCAAGCACTATCAGAACCCAGATCACAAAAATCAAGAAACTGACCCCGCCCAATTGGAGGTCTTGCGATAGATTTGGTCCAACGAACATTGTGTAAAGCGTTCTTCCCACAAAATAAGTCGCCAAAGCACCGATAAGGGTGGTAACGATCATTTCTTCAGCCCGTCGATACACAAACCCAAGCCGGTACACCGTCCGCAGCCCGGTAATAATCACTAATGGAAAAGACACAAATGCCACCGCCATCAGTATGGGAGCTTCGTGATAACCCTCGCTGCTGAGTAGAAGTATGCCCTGCCCTGTGTACGCCACCACGGACATGATTCCAATCCAGTTGAGCATCAGCAGAAACAAGGCAATCCGCCTGGCATCACTTCCTTTTTCGGATATACCGAGGAGATACACCAGCCCAACCAGTAGCGCGATGAAGTAAACAATCTGGACGATCTGTTCAGGTGACCAATACATGCTCAAGACACTGGAATGGTTAGGGTGAATTCAGCGCCACCGTTCATGCTTTTGCCGACCGTCATCGTGCCTCCGTGACCCTTCGTGATGATGTCGTAGCTCAGGGAGAGTCCGAGACCCGTGCCTTCACCTGTTGCCTTGGTCGTGAAGAACGGTTCGAAAATCTTCTCGCGAATGTCTTCCGGAATACCCGGGCCGTTGTCGGATACGAAGATTTCGACTGAGTCTTGCGCCGCGCGAGTGCCGATGCTGACTTCAGCGGCTGCTGTTGAGCGCACCGCATCGAACGCATTGTTGAGCAGGTTGAGGATCACGCGGCCCAATTCCTGCGGCATCGCGGTTACCGCGCCCACATCTGCACTAAAATCCCGCTTGAGTTCAGCCTGAAAACCATGGTCTTTCGCCCGCATCCCGTGCCAGGCCAGGTTGGCATATTCCTCGAGGAAAGCATTGACCGCAATCTCTTCGCGCTCACTCACGCCGCCGCGCGCGTGCTGCATCATCGATTTCACGATGTCATCGGCTCGGCGGCCGTGTTTGGTAATCTGCT
>Ga0315336_1002320_pt1 | contig 29729 bp, 24 predicted proteins | sample ASW5metaG_FD_204512 | JGI IMG/M metagenome (GOLD analysis project Ga0315336, IMG submission 204512) | Ammonia-oxidizing marine archaeal communities from Monterey Bay, California, United States - ASW #5 | ecosystem: Environmental > Aquatic > Marine > Intertidal zone | place: USA: California... | reverse complement strand
TGCCTATTGCCTCAAGATTACAGATGTTGATCCGCTTGAGTTTGACCTTATATTTGAAAGGTTTCTTAATCCTGAGCGTATAACACTTCCCGATATAGATATTGACTTCTGCGAACGTAGGCGTGGGGAGGTTATTGAATATGTTACACGCAAGTATGGCCAAGAGAACGTTGCCCAGATTATAACTTTCGGAACGATGAAGGCTCGTGCAGTTGTGCGTGATGTTGGTCGTACATTAGGCATGTCGTATGCCGATGTAGATCGGGTAGCAAAGCAAATTCCACCAGTTCTTGATATGACGCTTGATCGTGCAGTTAAAGAGAATCCAAATCTTAAGGAGCTTTGTCTTAAAGATTCCCGTGTTAAAGAATTAATTTCAGTTGCCAAACGGTTAGAAGGCTTTACGCGACATGCCTCGGTTCACGCAGCTGGTGTTGTTATAGCACCTAAGCCAATTATTGAATTCGTTCCTTTATATAAGAACCAGAGAGATGAAATTACTACTCAGTGGGCAATGAAGGAACTCGAACGAGTCGGGTTGCTTAAGATGGATTTTCTTGGTTTAAGCACTCTGACTTTGTTAGATGATGCCGTGAAGCATCTACGGGAACAAACAGGCACTGAACTTATCTTAGATAAGATTCCTTTGGATGACGAAAAAACCTATAAGTTATTCTGTGACGGACAAACGCTAGGCGTTTTTCAGTTCGAGAGTTCTGGCATGCGTGAAACTTTAAGGAAGTTACAGCCTAAACGAATAACTGATTTAATTGCGCTTAACGCTTTATATCGTCCAGGTCCACTTAGGGGAGGAGTGATCGATGACTTTATTGCCCGCAAGCATGGAAAAGTGGGAATAGCTTATGAGGTCCCTGAACTCGAGCCAATACTTAGTGATACGTACGGTGTTATTGCATATCAAGAACAAGTTATGCGCATAGCTGTCGAGTTGGCTGGTTTCACGATGGGCGAAGCCGATATATTGCGAAAAGGAATGGGAAAAAAGGATTCGTCCGTTATGAAAGCCCAAAAAGATCGTTTTATAAAAGGTGCGGTCGAACAGAATATTCAGAAAAGAAAAGCATCAAAGATTTTTAATTTTATCGAACATTTTGCTGGTTATGGTTTTAATAAAAGTCATTCCACGACCTATGCGTTGTTGGCTTATCAGACTGCCTACTTAAAAGCTAATTATCCATGGTATTTCATGGCCGCTCTGTTAACAATTGAGAGTCAAAATACCGATAAGCTATCTTTGTATCTTGGTGAATGTCGGGATATGAAAATTCCAATCTTGTCTCCTGATGTTAATACAAGCGGTCTCCGTTTTGCTGTTACTGATAAAGGTGTTCAATTCGGATTAGCTGCTATTAAGAATGTAGGAGAGGCAGCCATTGCATCTATTCTTAAGACAAGGTCCAAACAAGGAAATGTTAAGTCGCTTGATCGATTATGTGAAGAAATCGATCTTCGATTAGTGAATAAGCGCGTTTTAGAGAGTCTGACTAAAGCAGGAGCCTTCGATTCTATATTTACTCCAACGCCTGGGTTCTCAGCAGCTGTCGGACGGGCTCGATTGCTGAAAGCAGTTGATCGGGCGATTGAACATGGTGGACGAAGACAACTAAACAGAGACAGAGGGCAGACAGAATTATTTGGAGATTCGAACACGAACAAAGAAGATAATGATGCTATGTGGTTGCCTGAGGCTAAGCCCTTAACTGAGGAGCAGCAACTTGCATTTGAGAAGGAAGCTCTTGGATTATATTTTAGCGGTCATCCAATCGATCGTTTAACCGGACAACTTAAACTAACCGGAATTAAAAGAATAGAAGAATTAGAGTCAGGTGAATCATTAGTATCTATTATTGGAATCATAAGCAACCTTAGGTCTCTTAAGACGCGTAAGGGAATGCCAATGGCTGTTATTACTCTTGAGGATCGGGGTGGCAGTATTGAAGTAGTAATATTTCCAGATGTGTATAAGAGTCACGCTTCGCTGCTCGAGGAGGAGAGTCTAATTATTGCAACAGGGCGTTTTGAAAAGGATGACGAAACAGCTCGACTTATAGCTGCTAAATTGCAACAAGTTGAGATACTGTTTAAAGGAGGCATGGCTGTGCGTTTAGCTTCTCCTCCTCATGATCGATCCACATTGGAAGCTTTGGCCAGAGTATTTGATCAGCATCGAGGGAATGAGAATGTTTCTATTGAGCTTGAACTTCGAAAGACAAACAAGCCACTTCTATTGAAGGCATCTCTTCCAGGAACTCGCATCCATCCTTCCAAGAAATTAATTGAGAAAATCGAACAGCTGTGCGGCAAGGGCACTGTCTCTTGGTTTTAAGATGAAAATAGAAACACTTGATTTTGAAGAACCGATAGCTCTGCTGCTAAAAGAGATCGAAGCCTTAAGGCTTCTTTCCCATACTCCAGAACGACACAAAGAGATTAAAAGTATCCAGCAGCGTATCGATTCGGTTCGACGAGAAATTTATTCTCGCTTAACTCCATGGCAACAGGTTTTAGTCGCGCGTCACCCGAACAGGCCTAACACGCTCGATTATGTAGAGCGCCTTTTTTCTGACTTTACTGAGCTTCACGGAGATCGGCGCTTCTCTGACGATCCTGCAATAGTAACGGGGTTTGCTAAATTCGGCGATGATCAAATTCTTGTTGTTGGTCATCAAAAGGGTCGTGGAACTCGAGAAAAAATTCAACGAAACTTTGGATATACGAGACCAGAGGGTTTTCGTAAAGCACTGCGGACCATGAAGTTCGCACAAAAATTTAATAGGCCAATAATTATTTTCATCGATACACCAGCAGCTTATCCAGGGATCGAATCAGAGGAACGTGGAGTGGCTGAGGCAATTGCATTGAATTTACGAGAGATGGCCCTACTAGAAGTCCCAATTATTGTGATGGTCACTGGCGAGGGAGGGAGCGGTGGAGCCTTAGGTATCGCAATAGGAGACAGTGTCCTTATCCAAGAGCATGCAATTTATAGTGTAATTCCACCAGAGGGATGTGCAGCAATTCTCTGGCGAGATGCTGGTAAAAAAATAGAAGCCGCAGAAGCGCTTAAAATTAAAGGAAGTGACTTGCTAAAGATGGAGATCGTTGACGAAATAATTCCTGAACCTAATGGGGGCGCGCATACAGATATGAATTTAGCTGCCGATCTTTTAGCAAAACCTCTTCGAATTGCTCTAGAAAAGAACTTAAAACTTTCGGTGAGTGAACGTCTTGAGTATAGGTATGAAAAATTTCGTCGAATGGGAAACATTGGAATTGAAACAATAAAGTTTTCAGAAACAGTATCAGATAACAAGTTTAATAATGGTACCATCTCTACCCAAGAGTCAAAAGATTGACAATCAGTTCAGCAGTTTGGAAGCAGCGCGTATGTAATGAATCTGATGTTTCCGCTATTGCGAGGGAGCTTGATGTTGATCCAGTGATTGCTCGTTTATTGGTCCTGCGTGGATTAGTTACGCCTGAGGAAGCATCAAAGTTTCTTTATCCTTCTCTTGATCAGTTACATGATCCATTCTTACTGACCGATCTTCGCCTGGTTACGGATCGAGTGCTAGAAGCAATTAAACGACGAGAGAAAATAGCAGTCCATGGCGACTACGACGTTGATGGGGTAACGTCGACTGTAATGCTTCGTCGAATGATTGAGCTGCTAGGGGGAGATGTTTTACATTTTATTCCTGATCGATTCCGTGATGGATATGGTCTTCAACCAGAAGCGATAAATCAACTTAAATCTAAAAATGTTAATGTGGTTGTTTCTGTTGATTGTGGAATTAGGAGTCAGGAAGCAGCTGAAAGGGCTAAAGAAGTTGGAATTGATCTTATTATCACTGATCATCACGAACCGCAACGGGTACTTCCTCCCGCTTTTGCAGTAGTGAATCCTAGGCGTCACGACTGTCTTTATCCTAACAAGGATCTAGCTGGTGTTGGCGTTACACTTAAATTGGTTCATGCCTTATGTCTTAGGACTGGTCAAATGCAGTGGTTGCCAGGATTTTTAAAGATGGCTGCAATCGGCACTGTTGCTGATGTTGTTCCGCTAAAAGGTGAAAATAGAATTATTGCACGATTAGGACTTGAGCAGTTAACTTGTGGACCCAATACAGTGGGTCTACAGGCGCTTTTGGATGCTAGTGGGCTTTCAGGAAAGAAGATCGGCAGTTACGAGGTTAGTTTTGTGTTAGCTCCGCGAGTTAATGCCGCCGGTCGGATGAGCACGCCAGACTTAGCAACAAGGCTTTTGCTGGCTGTTGATAAATCACGCAAAGAAGAAGCGAAATATTTAGCAGAGCAGCTTGATGCAGAGAACACTCGTCGACGTCATGAAGAGAGAGAGGTTTTTCTTAAGGCAACAAATTTAATAAAAACTAATCCTAACATTAACACTCACAATGCCTTGGTAGTTTGGGGCGAAAATTGGCACCGTGGGGTAATTGGTATTGTTGCTTCGAAACTCGCCGAAAAATTTTCAAAACCAGCAGTTGTGTTGTCTGTTTTAGGCGAAGCAGCTTATGGATCGGCTAGAAGCATTGCAGGTTTTAACTTGTTGGCTAGTCTTGAAAGTTGTTCAGAATTATTTGATCGATTCGGGGGACATAAGTATGCTGCTGGTCTTTCTATGCGAACAGACAGGCTTAATGAGTTCAGGAGACGTTTTACTGAATATGCTAATAATTTCTTAAGTTCAGATGATTTATTAAGTAAGATTTCTATTGATGCGCCACTATCGCTTTCTAGTATTAATAGGCATCTTCTTGAGGCTCTCGAAGCGCTCGAACCATTCGGTTTAGGCAATCCCAGACCTATTTTCCAAGCGAATGGCGTTGAGGTTGTTGACGGTCCCCATAAGATTAAAGATCGTCATTTGCGAATGACTCTCCGCCAGGGACGAAGTAGATTTAGAGCCGTTGCTTGGCAAGCAGCCGATCGTGAAAATTTTATCTGTGACAGACGCGACGCAATAGATTTAGCCTTTTCTCTAAGCGAGAACACATACCGTGGTGAGTCACATATCGAACTATCTATTGCTGATGTAAAGTGATATTAAGGCATGTATATATGATGGCTTTGCCACGCATTCTTCGTCTGTCTCTTTTGCTATTTATTGGCGTGCTGCTCTTTACGGTCTGGTTTAGTCGAAGCGATCGCTCAGAATCGGCTCGGGCTGTTGTTGTTGAACGTGTAGATCCAGAAGTAGTGATTCAAACACGTGAAAGTCAGATAGTCCAGGCAGATTTAGGCGGTGAAAAATTTCGTGTAATAGCCAATCAGCATTTGACATATTCAGATGGAACTCTTCGAATGATTGACGGAGTGGAAGTAACAGTTAAAGAACGATCAGATCGAAAAGGTTTTACTTTAATTGGAAATGAAGCATCTGTTAGTGAAAATAAGACAAAAATCGAGATAGATGGCGATGTTCAAATGATATCCGATGATGGCTTAAAAGCGTCGAGTGAACATGCAACATACATTGATGCTGAGGGTATCGTTCGAATGCCAAGAGCGACCAGAGTGGCAAGAGACGGAATGGATGCCTTCGGTGGGAAGGCAGAATATCACCAGGATAATAATTTGCTCAAACTTTTTGAGACGGCAGAGGTCGATCTTGATGCTGATGGTGTTCCGACTCGAATTCTTTCGAATAGGGCTACGTTAGCTCAATCGAACGGACATATGAATTTTTTTGGTGGAGTGACTGTTAGAGTCTCTGGTCAGAACATGACATCCGAATGGGCGAGCGCTCACTTGGATAGTGAGCAATCTGTTTTGAACGTGTTGGAACTCGGGGGTGAGGCTCATGTTGAGAGAACGGATATTAAGGAATCTCAACTTAGAGAAATGTTAGCCAATAGAATTGTTTTGCATTACGGAAAAGCATCGCATCAGATTGAGAAAGCTAGTTTGACAGGTCAAGTTATTATTCAACTAAATAATTTAGAAGAGATGCCCGGTGCTCGTATTATGGGTCAATCTATAGATATTGATTACGCTCCTGATGGCTCTGGACTTTCTGGGTTGTTTGCGCGTGGAGCAGTGATATTGGAATTGCCTCAAGAAACAGATCAACCGTTTCTTCGTATAGGTTCGGACGAATTAAGGGTTATATCTAAGAATGGAAGTGAGCTAAACCACGCTTTGTTTAACGGTGCGATTGAGTATAGAGAAGTACCCTCAGATAGTTTTCAAGCCCTTCGAATTATAAAGGCAGACCAGCTTGAAGCGGGACTCGCGAATAGATTCTCGACCTTTGAGGAAGCACGTTTTCGAGGAAATGTCACCATAGCTGATGGTGATGATGTGCGTGGTGAGGCTGACGAAGCTCTTTATAGTGTAAAAGAGGGACTTGCTGAACTAATGACAGTTGGTCTTGAGGGTAAAACTCCTAGAATTATCGATAAAAGGAGTTGGATTCAGAGTGAGACACTTCTGTTAGTTTTAGATAGTGACATGATTAAGGCTTCGGGAAATGTCGAAAGTGTACTTACTTCTGGAACTAGCGATTTGCCGTCCTCGGGAAAGTCAAAGAGACCAAATTTGCTGAACAAAGAAAAAGGTGCTTTGGTTACCTCTGAGAGTTTTTCTTGGGTTTCAAAAACTTTAACTGCAATTTATAAAGGAGATGCACATATTTGGCAGGAAGAGTTTGATCTTTATGGGGATGAAATTATTCTTGACGAAAATATCGGAAACATTCGTAGCATAGGAAATGTTAAAACACGGACTCTAGTGAATCAGTTTCAGCACAATTTAGGCATAAATAAAGAAGAGGTTGTACTTGGAAGCTCTGCATTAATGGAGTATTCCAATGACAAAGGAGTTCTTACTTATACATCTAATGCTGCACTGGACGGTCCTCTCGGTTTGCTCAATAGCGATAAAATTGAATTGCATCTTCAGCCTGATGGTCGAACGCTTGAACTTCTTAAAGCCTTTGGAAATGTTGTACTTAAAACATCCGATCGCATTATATCTGGAACTTCCTTGATCTATTACGATTCAGAGGGTAGATATGAAATGCGAGGAAGGCCAGTAAGTCTTATCGAGAAAGTGCAGAGTGATCAAGAAGGTGGGGCCGAAGCAATTCCATCAACTGGCGTGACCAAATGTCGAAAAACAACCGGTAGAGCGCTCACATTTTTTGTTTCTGGGCATGAGGTTTTAATTGATGGGCAATCTGAAGTTCGTGCTCAGACTTCTAGTAGTGAGTGCTGGAACTAATAGAAGAGTGAATGGCAACACTCCGAGCAGATCATCTGACTAAGTCCTATAGTGGTAGGACTGTTGTTCGAGACATCGATCTCGAGGTGAAGTCTGGTGAAATCATAGGGTTGCTCGGTCCTAATGGTGCTGGAAAAACAACTACGTTTTATATGGTAGTTGGATTAACGACTCCTGACCGAGGTAACGTTACGATAGATGGAAAGGATGTCACTAACGAGCCAATGTACCTTCGAGCTCGGAAAGGTATTGGATATCTTCCCCAGGAACCTTCAATATTTCGTGGTTTGACGGTTGAACAAAACATTCTTGCAATTGTCGAAACGCTTGGATTAAATCGTAACGAACGCCGTATAAGGGTCCAAGAATTACTCAGCGAATTAAACTTAGAGTCACTTGCGAAGTCGCCGGCACATACGTTATCTGGCGGCGAAAGACGCCGGGTGGAAATAACCAGGGCGCTTGTTATTTCGCCTTTATTTATTCTTCTTGATGAACCATTTTCTGGAATAGATCCAATTGCAGTTACTGATATTCAAACTATAATTTTTCAACTTAAGAAACGTGGCATTGGGGTTCTAATTACAGATCACAATGTTAGAGAAACACTTCGAATTACTGATCGTGCTTATATCATTCACGACGGCGGAATGTTTCGTGGTGGAACGCCAGCTGAACTAGCTAATGATGAAGATGTTAAGAAAATTTATTTAGGTTCAGAGTTTCGTTTAGATTGAATATTGTTAAAAAATAAAGATAAGTCAGCATGTCAATTCAGCAGAGAATTCAAGTAGGAGTAACCCGGAGGCTCATTTTAACGCCGGCGATGCAGCAATCCATTAAATTGTTGCCAATGTCGACTGTCGAATTAGCAGAGATGCTTAATCAAGAAGCTGTCACAAATCCTTTACTTGAGGAAGTTTCTGCAGACGAACTTCAAGCCGTTGACAATCCTTCTGAGAAAGAAAAAAGCGACGAAGGTATTCAGGTGAGCAATGACGAGTTCCTTTCTGGAGAAGATTCAGACTATGAGTACTTCTTTAGCGAGTATTTAGACGATGGGTACCGGCCTCAAGCTTCAAAGGAAGTTAAAAGTAATTTTCCAATTGAGAATATCCTGTCTACGGGTTCTTCTCTTACAGAACACTTGGAATGGCAACTATCTTCGTCTATTAGCGATCGTCTTCTTAGAGGCATTGCTTCAGCTATTATTGGGAACCTAGACGATGCTGGTTACCTTGTGGCATCAATTCAAGAGATAGCTGCGATGGGTGAGTGGCCAGAGCCTGAGGTTAGACGTGGTTTGCTTTTGGTTCAGTCGTTTGACCCAATTGGTGTAGCTGCTAGAGATCTTCAGGAGTGTCTTCTTTTGCAACTACGTAATCTTGATTACAAAAACACATCAACCGAGTTGATTATTAAAGAGCACCTCAGGCTCCTTGAAAGCAATCAGTTGGTTGAGCTTTCGCAAAAACTTAATTTGTCAATAAAGGAAACAATAGAGCATACGAAGCTTATTCGTCAGCTTGATCCTAAGCCTGGCGCAAGATATAACCGATCACTTTCCCAATATGTTATTCCTGATGTGTACATTAGCAAAGTCGACAACAAGTACGTAGTGGTGCTTAATGAAGATGGACTTCCTCGTCTCAGAATTAGTCCGACTTATAAAAAAATACTAGACAAAAGCAACAAGAACTCTTCTGAAACTCGTTCCTATGTAAGAGAAAAGTTTCAGTCTGCTCTGTGGTTGCTCAAGTCAGTCGATCAAAGACAGAAAACAATCTACAAGGTTGCGATGAGCATTCTAGGTTTTCAGAGCGCTTTTTTTGATCATGGAATCGAACACTTGCGACCGCTTGTTCTTCGTGATGTTGCTAATGACATCGATATGCATGAGTCAACGGTTAGTCGTGTAGTAAATAATAAGTATATTCACACGCCTCAGGGTGTCTTTGAGATGAAGTACTTCTTTCACGGCGGATTCCACAGTTCTCGTGGAGAAAGTGTTTCTTCAGTTGTTATTAAGCAACACATTCGAAAGATTATTGAATCAGAGAATTTAAAAAAACCGCTAAGCGATGCTCTGATTGTTCAGGTTCTCGAAAAACAGGGGTTAATGCTAGCTCGTCGGACAATTGCTAAGTACCGCGAGGAATTAAAGATTCCAACGTCTAGGCGAAGGAAGGTTCGTTATTGATTGTTAAGTTTTGAATTCAAATTGTATTGAATTTAAATTCCAAGAAACACGGATTGGAATATGTAGTAGTTATGTTTTTACGCTTTTAGGATATCTTGTAACAGTTAGAGTTATAGAGCAGCTCCTTTTAGGAAGCTGTAGAAGGTTGACAGGAGGCATCGTGAATGGGTCGGATGTTATTCGAGTTGAAAAACCCTGGGGGTATGAACTTCATTGGGCTAAAACAGATCGATATGTAGGTAAAATTATTCACGTTAATGCAGGTCATGCTTTAAGTCTCCAGTACCATGAGTTAAAAGACGAGACCATTTTTTTATGGGCCGGTCAATTAGAATTTGAGATTAGAGATGGTGATGAGGTTAAGGTTTGGAAAATGAACGAAGGTGAGACTGTTCGAATTACCCCTAAGACTATTCATAGGATGAAAGCCCTAAAAGACTGTGATGTTATTGAGGTCTCGACCCCTGAACTTGACGACGTTATAAGACTAGAGGATAGATATGGAAGAGCAGGTTCGTAATGCTATTCGACAGTTTATATGTTTGTCATAATTGTTTAAAACGTAATCTAGAAAGGAATGTCGTCTTCGGTTAGCTCAGTAGCCGGTTCTTCTGGTTGAGTTGTTTGGGTTTGCACGTCCTGCGTTTCTTTCTGGTCGTCGCCTGGGAAAGTTCCGCGGCCGCCAAGCAAGACAAGTTTGTCCGATCTTATTTCTGTGGTGTACCGTTTGTTTCCATCTTTGTCATCCCATTGACGAGTTTGGAGACGACCTTCAATATAGATTTGTCTTCCTTTAACGAGATATTCGGATAATGATTCGGCAGTTTTCCCCCATAGAACAACTCGATGCCATTCAGTTTTTTCCTGGCGTTGACCGGTTTTGTCGTTCCATACGTCAGTCGTCGCCATACTTAGTGTTGCAACAGCTGTTCCCGTCGAGGTATATCTGAGTTCAATATCACGCCCAAGATTACCAATAAGAATCACTTTATTAACGCTGGCCATGGAGATAACCTTTCACATTTTATGTCAAACGACGTATTGCCTTTTTAGTTAATTATTCGGGTTGACTTAATCGGTTAAGTGCTTGCTGTGCTAGGGTTGCCATTACGTTGTCTGGAAAATTTTGCACAATTAGTTCGAAAGCTTGTTTAGCCCTATCTTTTGAGCCGAGACGATCTAGCGCCAACCCACGTTTATACGATGCCTCTGGAAGGATATCGCCATCAGGGTAGTTAAGTACTACTTGCTCGAACGCTTGAACGGCTTCTTCGAATTTTCCTTCGGCATAGTATGTTTGTCCTATGTAGAACTGTGCATCATCTGTAAATTCTGAGCGTGGAAAAGTCTTCATGTATGCTTCGAATCCTTGAATGGCAAGAGTCCATTGACCGTTTGTATAGTCGGCCCAGGCGGTGTCGTACATGCGCCGAGGTGATACGCCAGGGCTAAGAGCCCCGACTACTGGAACTGTAGATAATAAAGGTGTTTCCAGTGGGAGTCCTGTTTCAGGATCAATAGTAAGTTCTGTAAACTCTTGGGTTGTTGGCGGTATCGATACTCTTAGAGCTTCTACTTCCTGCGACAGTGAGGAGATTCGAATGTTGCTGTCATCGAGTTTTTCTCGAAGAATACGAACTCCGCCTCCAATACTGTCAAGCGTTAAACGTTGGTCAACCAGCGTTTGTCGTGCTGCATCAGTTTGCGAGTCCATTTTGTCTGAAATTTTTTGAAGCGCTTCATCTAGCGATGCCATCAGCAATTGAAGTCGAACTGTTTGTTCCTGCAGCATCCGGATGTCTGCCATGATTTGTTGATGCTCTCGATCTGCACCGGACATGCTTACTGGTGTGATAAGTAGACTCACAATAATAATCAACCGGAGTAGGTTGAAACGTATCATTTAAAAACTCCTCTGAAAATTTTACTAAACATTAGATTTAGCAACAAATATACTTCGCTAATTACAGAAATTATTTAGCTGTGATTACGAAGTGTGCTCGTCGATTACTTGCCCAAGCGGATTCATCGTGGTTGGGATCGAATGGAAATTCCTTTCCGTAACTAACGGTACGCAAACGGTTCTGTTCGAGACCGAGTTCTACAAGGTAATTTCGTGCTGCTAAGGCTCGTCGCTCACCAAGTCCGAGGTTGTACTCGGGTGTTCCGCGTTCGTCGCAGTGACCTTCTATTGTTACAACCCAGTTTTGATAGCGGTTTAGAATATTAGCACTAGTTTCTAAAATGCCTCGACTTATTTCATTTAGTTCCGAACTGTCGTATTCAAAAAAAGCTGGTTCAAGAGGAGATTCTCGATTTAGTTCTTCCAGTGTTCTTGTTAAAAATAAATCCTCTTCCACAATGGTTGGAAGTTCTGGTAGTCGTTCTGGGAGAGTAGTAGGCGTTGGTGGTGTTGTTGGTTTTGAACTTGCAGCAGTTTCCGTGTCTGAAGGTTGGGTAGGATTGTCAGGTTGAGCTAGAGGGGGATTGCGAACACAAGCAACGGTCAAAACGCCAATAAATAGTATTAACAGTCTTGTTGGTGTACCTGTCGAGTTCCATTTAAGCATTTAAATTTCTCCAAGCTTCAGAAATGCAAGAGACTAGTCGATATTTAATTCGACCAGTTTGGCATTTCGTTGTTGCCTACACTTGTTAGTCGGCGAAGCCCTCGTCCGTCACGACCTACAACCCAAATGTGTTTATTGCCACTTCCACGTGTCGAGGTAAATGCGATATGTCTGCCATTCGGTGAATAACTTGGACTCTCATTTGTGCCTAAACCAAATGTCAACTGACGAACTTCATTCGTGGCAAGATCGACGACTTTTATGTCGTGTCCAGGACCTGTTCGTGATGAGTAAGCAATCTCGTTGTACGGTGATGGTGACCATGTTGGACGATCGCAGTATGACTCAAAAGTGATACGACGAAGTCCAGTTCCATCCACTCCGAGGACATAGATTTGGGGGCTGCCTGTTCTGTCAGATGTAAATGCAATTTGATGTCCCTGAGGTGACCAAGTGGGCGTTGTGTCGATACTAGGATGATTTGTGAGACGTTGTAAGTTGCTTCCATCTGCATTCATTATGTACAGTTCCGAGTTTCCGTCTCTGTTTGATGTAAATGCGAGTTGTGATCCATTTGGTGACCAAGCTGGAAGCCAATTATGCACTTCTGTAGTTCCACCAGCTGGAGATTCCAAGTTTCCTCTATAAATGTGCGAGATGAACACATCAGGATAACCGCGTCGCCACGACGTGTAGGCTATCGCTCGGGCGTTTGGCGACCAAGCGGGCGTAATGTTTAACGATCGAGTTACCGTTACACGTTTGACATTTGCACCATCATAGTCCGAAAAATAAACTTCTTTGGTCTGGCGATCACTAGTTGATCCCAATATTCCTTCGTTATCTCGATCAGAAGAAAAGGAAATTTTAGTCCGTGCCACACCGTCTAAGGCGCGTTGGTGACGGTGGAGTTCGTCCGATAATTGATGCGCATAGACTCGAGCATTTTCAAACGAACCGGTGTATTCAACCCCAAATGCCGATGAAGACGATTGCACATTAAAGAGTCTTGCTGTTACTTTAATCTGTTCGTTATTTGAACGTTCAACAGAACAGCTTATGACTCCGTCGGCCCCCAGTTCTCTCCAGCGGTCTAATGGTATATTGATCAAGGTTCTCGCTTGAGGAATAGTGCTATAGGTGTCACGAGCAAGCATTCGAAACTCTCGTTCAAATTCAAGATCAGACCATAACACTTCAGCAATTGTTCTGGCGGCGCCTACTGTTTCAGCGTCATTTGTTAGGGCTAAGCAATCAGGAACGGCAAATGAGGGTTGAGCTCCTATGTTGTCTCCAATTATAAGTTCAACTTGCGAAGGCTGTTGGGTTTGTTCATTCTGTGGAGTTGATGGAGCTTGAGGGTTAGCGAGCAAGACTGCGCTAGTGATTAAAATAATGCTCGCAATTACTCTAAAAGATAAACTCATCGTCGGTACTCGAACGTTAAACGAACAGTTAGATTGGTTTCTATGAAATTGCTTGGAAGGGGGGGGAGTTGGCGTGTTAGCAAGATAGCACGTTGAGCACTCATATCTAACGCAAAATAACCGCTACCACGATCTATGCTCACATCTTCAATTATTCCACTACGATCAATAGAAAATCTAACCACGGCAGAACCAGGAACTTGTTGTTTGGAATCCCAACGTTGGCGAATTAATTCAATCATTGTTGCCAGGTAGTCCGGGCAGCAAAAATCACCGATGCTGATTTCGCTACTATTCCCTCCAAGGCCACCAGTTGAAAGTCCAACCCCTATTCCAGATATTCCGGTGTCTGACATTGCTGTGCCTTCTAGCAGTTGAGGTCCTCGTGTTTGGGTTCGCCCACGCGCTTCATCGGGAGTTTTTGATAACTCGGTGTCTGGTTCCAGTCGAGGAGCCTTCTCTTTGACTGGAATGATCGTTTGAGGTTGAATTTTTGTTGGTGGCTGAATCCATTGTGGGCGATTAATTTCGTCAAGAGGAAGTATCTCTTGAATGGGTCGGCCTCCAAGAGGTGTTGCACCTCCTTCGCCTGGACCATCCGGGCCACCAAGACGAATGCTCATTACAGAATCAATGGAATCATTATCTTCACCGCTTACCCAAGAGGCAGGGCCAAAGAGCGTTATCGCAAGTGCAATGATATGAGTACAAAGTGAGATTATGAATGTACGTTTAAATCCATTCGGTTCACGTGCTCGCTCCGAGAGGATCTGTGAGGAGGCTTCTCTCAATTTAAACCCGTTATTTTTATTAAAAGTTTGCGTTCATTGCTAGGGGGTTTGTGGAAGATCTGTTACTAATCCAACTTCCTCGACACCGCCCATCTTTAACTCGTCTATTACACTCATAAGTTCTTGGTACGTAATATTGCCGTCTCCACGCAAAAAAACGTTCCGTTCTGTTCTGCCTTCTAGTTCGCTTTCTATCCGTTCATGCAGTAATTCAAATCGAACCTGTTCCTCTCCAACGCTGACGATACCATCCGTTCTGTAGCTTAGTGGTATCGTTACAAATATTCGTTCGGCTACGATTGGTTCAACGCGACGAGCTCTAGGAAGGCTCACATCTAGTCCTTGCTGAATCATAGGCGCTGTTACCATAAAAATTATTAACAGGACAAGCATTACGTCTACAAGCGGAACGACATTTATTTCTGACAGCGCTGTGCCAATTCTTACGCCGCGCCTGCGTTGTCTAGTATAGCCTTCGATGTTTTCTGCTGATTGAATCTTTGGCAAATAAATATCCTTCGGGCACTAAGAGAAGTTTCTCTCTGCTATGTTGAGAAATTCAAGTGAGAAATCGTCCATTGTCGATGCTAATTCTTTAATCTTTTGTGTTAGATGGTTATAAAAGTACACTGCAGGAATTGCTGCAAAGAGTCCTGCAGCAGTGGCGATTAAAGCTTCAGCAATTCCAGGAGCCACGACTGCTAAGCTGGTTGAGCCTATTTCACCGATTCCTGTGAAGGCACCCATTATGCCCCATACCGTTCCAAAAAGTCCGATAAAAGGGGTGATGCTTGCCGTGGTTGCTAGAAATGGCACACGCTTTTCTAGTTTATTTACTTCTATACTTGATGCGCGCAAGAGTGCCCGATCAAGAGCGTTTAGACTTTTAAGTTCTTTGGTTGTCGGGGAATCATTTGCTCGACTTTGGTTGTCCTGAAGATCTGTTGGATTAAGTTGAGAGTTCAGTTCAACGTATCCGGCCTGAAAAACGCCTACGAGTGGACTATTTGGAAGTGATTTGCATACTGACTGAACCTCTGAGAATTTACTGCTTCGACGAAAAACATTAAGGAAGCTCTTTGTTTCAGAATCTACTTTTCGAAACTGGTGGAGTTTCAAAAGAACAATTGCCCAAGAGGTAATAGAAAAAAAGATTAGGAGTAGTAAAATACTCTTCGACAGTGGCGAGGATCTCTGGATTAGTCCGAAGATATCACTGCCAAAGTAGCCCTCCGACGCGTTAAGCTCTGTCGTCTGGAGGAGTGTTAAAGCGTAGTAGAACAAGTTACTCACTGAACTCTCCGCAGCCTGAAAATGGCGCGCCGCTGGGACAGCGCAGTAGCGTCAGAATAACATGTTAGCTCTAATCCTATCAAACATATGATACGATCAGGCCTCCTGTATTTCTTTCCTCATATTTTATTGTTAGATACGTTGCGGTGTTTATTTTTTATTTTTTTTAAGTATAAGGCTTAAAGCAGAAGAGACAGGAAGCCCGCTAGGCAAATAAAAAGCGAAGGGGCGAAAGGCGAAAGCGAAGGGGCGAAAGAGTGGCAAGAAAGGCTTTTATTGAAACATTCGGCTGTCAAATGAATGTCCATGATTCAGAGAGAATTGCTGGCTTGCTCGAGCAGGCAGGGTATGAGCTTACGCAGGATGTCAGCGAGAGCGATCTTGCAGTAATTAATACATGTAGTGTTCGTGAGCGTGCTGAAGAGAGACTTTTTACTCGATTAGAAAATTTAAATGGGTCGTTTAAAAATAGTCGTCCTACTATTGTTGTTGCTGGATGTGTAGCCCAGCAGGAAGGTTCTCATTTATTTAAAAGAAATAAATCCATCAATGTAGTAGTGGGAACGCACGGTCTTAAGCGTTTACCGCTTCTTGCAGAGCAAGCTTCTTCAACGGGGCTAAAGCAGCTCGATATAAATCCATACGACGATGTGTCGTTCCCGCTTGGAATTGCAGTAAGAAGCGATCCATTAAAAGCATTCGTAACAATAATTGAAGGTTGTAACGATTTTTGCTCGTTTTGTGTCGTGCCCTATACGCGCGGAAAAGAGCGCATGCGTCCTTTGAAGGATATTTTGACAGAAATTGATCTTGCAGTATCTGATGGGCATTGTGAAATTCAGCTATTGGGTCAGATAGTTAACCACTATAAGGCCCCAGATTTTCCTGACTGTGATTTTGCAGGCTTATTAGAACGTGTGCATGAAGTTCCAGGAGTGAAACGCATTCGCTTCGCTAGTCCCCATCCTCGGCATGTTACACCAAGGATGGTGTATGTGATGCGCGACTTGCCAATGATATGTAAGCACATGCATCTTCCTGTTCAGTCTGGATCTACTCGAACTCTGAAGGCTATGCGGCGGCGGTATACTAGGAAAGAGTACTTTGACCTTGTGAGCATGATCCGTAAAAATATTCCTGATGTTTCATTGTCCACAGATTTAATAGTCGGCTTTCCAGGGGAATCATCAGAGGACTTTAAAGAGACTCTTTCTTTGGTTCGAAATGTTAGATTTCATAGTATTTTTTCATTTAAATATTCAGAACGTCCAAACACTTTAGCCTCCAAGCGAATGCCTGATACAGTTTCTGAAATTGAAAAAAGCGAGAGACTTGTCCAGCTGCAGACCCTGCAAAAGAAGATTCAATTAGAAATAAATCAGGAAGTAGTCGGTAAGGCTGTTGAGGTTCTCGTTGATTCAAGAAGTAGAAAAAGAACAGAAGAACTATCAGGCCGTACAAGTCAAAACGTGGTAGTCAACTTTCCAGGCAAGAGTGACTGGATTGGTCGCATGTTAAAGATTGAGATTAAGCGAGCGGGTCAAAATAGTCTTTGGGGAGAGGCTATCAATTAAAACTTGTCGTTTATAATGAGGTAACCAATGCAAATAGAGATGACGATCAAAGGGTTGATCGTTGATCCAATTACGAACATGCCAATTGTTGTTCTTCATGATGAAGAAGGGCAGTGCACTCTTCCTATTTGGGTTGGAATTTTTGAAGCGAACGCGATCGCTCTTCAGATTGAGAACGTTTCAGCTTCCAGGCCCATGACTCACGATCTACTGAGGAATATAATTAGAGATCTAAAAGGTTCTGTTGAAAAAATTGTTATCTCAGACGTTGAGGATAAAACTTTTTACGCTTTAATTCAGCTGCGAGTCAAAGGGGAGCTCGTTGCTGTTGATGCACGCCCTAGTGATGCGATTGCGTTAGCTTTAAGGGTTCGTGCTCCTATCTTTGTCGAAGAGAAGGTTATTGAGAGCTCAAAGGCGATTGATTTTTCTCCAGACAAGGAAGACTCTGAGCGCTTAGCTAGTTGGCTTAAGAGTTTAGATGCTGAGGATCTGGGTAAATATAAGATGTGAGCAATGTCGGCCGGCCGACATTGACACTAATTTGGGTCTAATTTAAAATACCAAAGTTTTGAAGTTTCGTGCTTCTGTTAACCGTTCTTTTTTCAAAGCTGCTAAAGTAGGGGCTTTCAGCCAATGATCGTAGCCATTGCCAATCAAAAAGGTGGTGTTGGAAAAACCACAACTGCGATTAACCTAGCTTCGGCTTTGGCCCTCCATGGAAAAGCAACTCTTTTAATAGATCTTGATCCACAGGCAAATAGCACTCTATCGTTTGTCGAAAGAGAAAATGTTCAAAAAACAGTTTATGATGTTATTTCAGATAGCGCTTGCGTGCTTAAAGATGTTATCCAAAAGACGAAACAAGACAACTTATGGGTTGTGCCGTCTCATATTTCTCTTGCAAAGCTTGAAGCTAATTTAGTGGGGGAGCTTGATTCGCATTTTAGATTAAAGGATAAAATAAGCGCTATTAGAAAGAAATTTTCTTATGTTGTTATTGATTGTCCGCCAACGTTAGGGTTGTTGACTGTAAACGCTCTTGTTTCGGCGACTCATTTGCTTATTCCGATACAATCTTCGTACTTTGCTCTTGAGGGCACTGATGATCTTTTAGAAACTATTGAAAAAGTTAGAATAAGAGCGAATCCCCGTCTTAAGATACTAGGTGTGCTTATAACTATGTTTGATAAACGAACCTCCCTTTCTAGGGATATTAAATCTCAGATTAGTAAAGTCTTTGGAAATAAAGTTTTTAAGACTGTAATTTCAAAAAACGTTCGTCTTGAAGAGAGTCCTGCTTATAAAGAGGCTATTTTTGATTTCGCCCCTGAGTCATCTGGGGCTATAGATTATTACAGTCTTTGCGAGGAGGTTATGGATCGTGGGTAGACGTGGACTCCCTCAGGCTGCAAAGATGCGACACGATTTACACTATGTAGATACCCTGGCTGCGTCTTCGGGTTCTCCAGTTGGTCGCTTTGTATCAATTGATCGTTTAGACCCAAATCCAAATCAGCCCAGGCAGGTCATGGGTGACCTTTCTGAGTTGATTTCGTCAATAAACGAAAAGGGAATTATAGAGCCGCTGATTGTTCGTCAACGTCGTGACAGATTCCAGATCATTGCTGGAGAAAGAAGATATCAGGCTGCTATCCAGGCTGGGCTTGATGAGATTCCAGTTGTAATTAAAGATGTTGATGAAGGCGAAGTGATTGAAATTGCTCTTATTGAAAACATTCAGCGTAAGCAGCTGACACCATTTGAAGAATCAGAAGCTTTGCAGTCATTGGTTGATCAGTTTAGCTATACACATGAAGAGATTGCTCGTCGTCTTGGAAAGTCTCGAACTTCGGTTACTGAGGCGCTTGCTCTTAATTCAATGCCTTCAGAGGTTAAAAATCTTTGTAGGCTGGCTGATATTAATTCAAAATCAGTGCTTTTGCAGATTGTTAGACAGTCCGATCCGGCTAAGATGATTGAGCTTGTAGAACGACTGACTCTTTCTGGTAACGCTACCAGGGTAGAGGCTCGCAAAGGTTCAAAGGCTTTGACGAAGAGCTCAAGACGTTCGAAACCTTTTAGTTTTAAATTTTCACCAGAATCAAAGGCTTTTAGTGTTCAAGTTAAATTTAAAAAGTCTTATGTGGATCGAGGGGAGATAGTAAAGGCTTGCGAGCAGGCTATAGCGGAGATTAAGAGCCGAATAAATATTAGTTAACATAACAACCCTTATTGGACCCATTAAAAAACCCTTAAAATTAAAATATTTATCTCACCATCTACGTGCTGAGCATTGCTAGTCGTTACATCCTGCGTGAAGTTTTAAGGCCTTTTGCCTTGGCCCTCGTAATCTTCACTTTTCTTTTAATGATTCCCCCTATGATGGAAGTGGCGGAAGAGTTAATAGTTAAAGGTGTTGACGGGCTAACGATTCTAAAATTAATGGGAACGCTGGTACCTCAAGCTCTCGCCATTACCATTCCGATTGCACTTCTTGTTGGTGTTTTAATGGGACTCGGTCGTCTTTGCAGCGACCGTGAGATGGTTGCCTTCCAGGCATGCGGTTTTAGCGTGTATCGAATCCTTTTCGCACTGCTTCCGTTGGCTGTTGTTAGTTGTTTGATTACTTGCTATATCTTCTTGGTTCCCCTCCCTAATGCTAATCAGGCATTTCGTGAAATAAGTTTTAAAACAGTGGCGCAGACTACTGAAGGAGAAATAAAGCCTCGTATTTTCTATGAGGGGTTTCAAAATGTAATGTTGTACGTAAGGGAGACCTCACCAAATGGTTGGGTTGATGTGTTTCTTGCAGATTTACGTAACTCTGAGCAGCCAGATATTTATGTAGCCAAAGAGGGGCAAGTAATACTTGATCCTCAGGCGAATCGTGTTGATATTGTGCTTCGGACTGGAACAGGGCATCAAGTTGATTCCAAAGAGCCTAGTTCTTACAGTGTGCATGCATTTGACGAGATAGTAATTGGCTTAGAACCGGACACTGTATTTCTTACTGATGGTCAAAATCGAGGTTATGCCGAACTTTCCATTCCCCAGTTATTCAATGAAGCAGAGCGGTTACGCGATACCGGCTTACCTTCGCATCGACCGATCATGGAAATCCATAGAAAATTCTCCATTCCCATAGCTTGTTTTGTTTTTATTTTGATTGGTGTTGGACTTGGACTTACTAATCGAAAAGATAGCAAGTTGTCTAGCTTCGCTCTCGGAATTGCCGTTGTTTTTTCGTACTACGTGCTGATGTATGGTTCTGAGGCAGTTGCTGCTGCATCGCTACTCTCTCCCCATCTTGCTATGTGGCTTCCAAATATCATTCTAGGTTTCGTTGGAGTTTTTCTTGTAATGTGGCGTTCATCTTTAGTTGAGTGGAAGGGCGCGGTTCCATTCCTTGCTCGTCAGATCAAAGGCTTAGCATTGAAACGAAAATCCAATGCAACTTCAATTCAAGGTCAAAGATTAAACATAAATCTTCTTGATTGGTATATCACTAAACTGTACATGAGAGTAGTTTTCTTGGCCTTTGTTGGCTTCTTGGGTGTTTTCTATATCTCTACTTTTATAGATCGCTCCAATGAACTTTATACGGGGCAAACAACGGGTTGGAAGTTGTTAGAATATTTTTGGTATGCGACACCACAGTTTTCCTATTATGTTCTTCCTGTCTCTGTATTGGTGGCAACTCTTATAACCATTGGCCTTCTTTCTAAGACTAGCGAATTAATAGTGATGAAAGCGTGCGGAATCAGTATTTACCGAGCTGCTTTTCCTCTTGTATTTATCAGTCTGATGTGGAGTGGATTATTGTTCGGAATGAGTGAGAGTGTTCTAGCAGGTGCTAATCGTCGAGCTGAGACGCTAGATGATGAGATTCGCAACAAAGTTCCTAGAACTATTGATGGACTTAATCGTAAATGGCTTGTTGGTAAATCTGGTTCTATTTATCACTATCTTTTCTTTGAGCCAGATCGTAATGAACTAGGAAACTTGTCTATCTATGAGTTTGAGGGGCATCCATGGACTCTTTCTCGGCGTTCCTTTGTTAAGCACGCTGCATATGATAATGGGTGGGAGGGAAACGATATTTGGGTTCGAGAGTTTAATGAAAGGGATGTTGGCTTTGTGAAATTTAGTTCAGCTGAAAATCAACTACTTTCCTCTCTCGAATCTCCTGAGTACTTTAAGACCGATCAACCCGATGCTCAATTAATGAACGTAGGTCAGCTTAACAGGTACATAAAAGAAATACAGACGAGCGGGTTTGATGTTGTAGAACTAATGGTTGGTTTTCATCGTAAAATATCTTTTCCATTTATAACTCTCATCCTAACTCTTATAGCAGTTCCTTTTGCGGTTACTACGGGTCCTCGAGGGGCACTTTATGGGGTGAGTATTGGAATTTCAGTAGCGTGTCTTTACTGGATCGTCATTAGCTTTTTTGCGGCAATTGGCAGCGCTGGTATTCTCCCACCTGTTTTGGCTGCATGGGCTCCGAATCTGCTCTTTGGGGCCTTTGCGGTATGGTTATTGTTGTCAGTTAAAACCTAGAGCAAAAGATAGTCACGCGGATGTGCGGAGCCCTTGTCGACGATGTCGATAGCAATTAATTTAAAAGCAACTTCTCTTTTATAGAACTACACTCCTGATGCAGACCTAAGTTCTTCTGCCTTGTCTGTAGCCTCCCATGTGAAGTCTGATTCCGTTCGACCGAAGTGTCCAAAAGCAGCTGTTTGTCTATAGATTGGTCTCCGAAGGTTTAGCGATTTAATTATGCCTCGTGGAGTTAATTCGAAGTGTTCACGTACTAATTTAGAAATTGTTTGTTCGTTTATTTTTCCTGTGCCGAATGTTTCGACGAGAACTGATACTGGGTCTGCTACGCCAATAGCGTACGCTAGTTGAACTTGCACACGATCAGCCAAGCCAGAAGCCACTAGGTTTTTAGCGATATATCGAGCCATATAAGATGCTGAGCGGTCCACCTTTGTTGGATCTTTTCCAGAGAAGGCTCCCCCACCATGCGGAGCCATTCCGCCATAAGTATCTACAATAATTTTTCGGCCAGTTAGTCCTGAATCTCCGTGAGGTCCACCGGTAACAAATCTTCCTGTAGGGTTTACGTAGATATGTGTTTTTTCGTCGAGCAGGCTCTTTGGTACAACTTTTTTAATTATTTTTTCTGTAATATCCGCACGGAGCGTCTCGATAGAGATGTCATCGCTGTGTTGACTTGATACAACTACTGCATCTACTCGTACTGGTGTGTCATCCTGGTATTCAATTGTTACTTGTGATTTTCCATCAGGTCTTAGATAAGTCAATTCTCCGGCACGGCGTTTCATTGATAAGGCCTGCACAAGACGATGCGCAAGCATAATAGGGAGTGGCATGAGTTCTTCCGTTTCAGAACAGGCGTAGCCAAACATAAGGCCTTGATCTCCGGCCCCTCCTGGGTCTACTCCCATGGCAATATCTGGAGATTGTCCATGCAGCGATGAAAGAACCGCACAGGTGTCGGCATCAAATCCATATTTTGCACGTGTGTAGCCAACATCACGGACTGCCTCTCTAGCTATGTCCGAGAAACCACCCTTGAATTTTGTCGTGATCTCCCCTGCTAATACAATCAGTCCGGTCGTTAGAAGAGTTTCACATGCGACTCGACTTAATGGATCTACGGCCAATACTGCATCAAGTACAGCATCTGATACCTGATCCGCGATTTTATCCGGATGTCCTTCAGTGACTGATTCAGATGTAAATAGATATCGACCCGAACGGCGCATACGTGTCACACTCCTTTGGTCTTTATTTAACGTTAGACTCCAAATATTCAGGTTAACAGTTATTTTTAGTTTTTCTGGGGCAACAGTATGCTCCATTAAACTTGATGATACATCCTAGCCACTAAAAGTAGTAGATGTCCACTGGAAGGCTCGATTAAGAACGTCTAAATATTTAAAATGCTGTTGATTTGATTAATTATGTTCTTGGGTGAAGCTCATCGTAAACGGCTTTCAGACGTGTTTCGAGAACATGTGTATAGATTTGGGTGGTTGAAAGATCTGCATGCCCAAGCAGTATTTGAATTGAACGAAGATCCGCTCCTCGTTCAAGTAAATGAGTAGCAAAAGAGTGTCTGACGGCATGCGGACTAATAGTAGAAGGGAGTCCAGCTTGCAATGAGTATTTTTTGAGAATTTTCCAGAACCCAACTCGACTGAGCCTGCTGCCTCTAGTATTAACAAATAACCGATCACAGGAACGCCCAGATAAAAATTTTCCTCGTGCTAATTCTATATAGCGTCTGACCCACAAAATTGCTGGACGTCCCATTGGAATAAGACGTTCCTTCGAACCCTTTCCCATGCACGTTAAATAGCCTCTGCGTAGGTTAAGATCGCTGGGGCGAAGCGAAACCAGTTCAGTTACTCGCATTCCAGTGGCGTATAGTACTTCGATTAGTGCACGGTCTCTAATTCCGATAGGTTTAGTTATGTCTGGTTGAGCAAGGAGTTTGTCTACTTGTTGACTAGACAAGAAATTTGGCAATGAAGGCCAGGCTTTCGGGGCGCGCAGATCATCTGCTGGATTAATCTTGGTATGTCCGCTTCTAAGAAGAAAGCGATAAAACCCTCGAACGGAAGCTACGTGTCTTGCGACAGAGCGAGGCGAAAGTCCGGAAGTCATAAGCTTTCGAACGAATGTTTCCAGCTGAGAGCGTGATAATAAGTCGAGGCGTAGACTCTTTTGATTTGTAAATTTTATTAGGGAAACAAGATCTCGACTGTAACTTTCAACAGTGTTTTGAGATAAACGCCTAACGAGGCGTAATTCGTTCAAATAGGCATCGGCAAGAGATTCATTCAGCGAGGCCTTGGTAGTTTTTTTTGCTATTTTGAACTCCTTAGTGCTGTAGTTTAATATCGGCTAGAGTGATATTTTAGTATAGTCACGTTATATCGCACGGTCCGTTTAACGTGCAGCCTGACAGTCATTGTAGCTTTGTTATTTCAAGTTATATACTAGAGTTCTTTATGGGCCTATTGCACTTTTGGTGTCTTTCGCTCAAAGGATGTGCCTGTGCGTAGGATAAAGGTTCAATTTTTTTACGGGCTTCTCTCTGTTGCCGTCCTTTCTTCATGTATCAGTAAAGTACCCTTTGAGGTTAGATCTGAAGAACCACAAAAAAAACGAGAAATTCTAAACATTGAAAGCAGCAGCAATCCTGTTTCTCTTGCTGCACAGTTAGCTAGTTATGTTGTTGTTCAAGAAGCTTTAGCAGCAGATAACTATAACGACGCTAAAGTGGCACTGGAGTCTCTAATGTTTTTGGTGGAGCCTGAAGTTAAACCCTTGGTTGATTCTGCGGTCAATGCTGACGATATAGAGATTATGCGTTCGAATTTTAAAGAACTCTCAGAACACTTTTCAACGATGCAGCTTCTCAAGGGCTTTTCTCGGGCATATTGTCCAATGTATCGAGGCGGTTCTAATTGGATTCAGCGGGATGGTCCTATAAGAAATCCTTACCACGGCTCTGAAATGCTTACTTGTGGTGTTATAGATTCTGCTCCAGATGCTCACATGGATCACTCATCACATCATGGTGGAATAGTTTTTATGGCACCCGATGGTTTTCATCATGTCGAAGGGGTCTATCCTGCCAAGGGGGTGTTTCGTCTTTACGTTACGAATAATTATCGCGAGCCAGTCGATGTAAAAATGTGGGCTGGTCGAGTTGTTCTCGAAGAATCTTACGATGAGGTCATAGACGAAATTTTCGACGTAAGGACTGTCGATTTGCGTCCCTCTTCTGATGGAAACTTTTTAGAAGCGTCAGTTAGCGATTTACCGATGCCAGCCGAATTAATTGCCAAGGTGTCTTTCGGATCTAATTTTCCAGAGGAGCGCTTTGATTTTATTTTTGCTGAGCACTCTGTCGATTTCAAAAGCAATAACGATGATTCAGCGAAAGTTCTTTTATTTATTCCTTTGGCTGAGCGTATTCGACCGATTATTCCAAGCTTAACGACTGAAATTGTTTCCAGTATTAAGATGCGAAACCTTGAATTGCAGGATCTCATAAAAAGGGGTGCCTTCTCAGAGATCTTTATTCCTGCTTTACAGGCTAAGGAATTAGGTCTCAGTTTAAATGAGCGAGCTGATGGTCTATCGGAGTCATCTCGCAATAGTGCTCGAATTGCTATTCGGAATCTCGTTCGATCGGCTTGGCTTCTTGATTGGTACGGTGACCTTGGCAATGGACAGAAGGTAAGTAATGCGTACGTGATTTTCAGTTTAGCGGTAGATGAAATATCAAAAAGCTTTTCAGAATAAATATTTTTATGCAATGAAACGGCATACAGGGTTTTTAACTACAATTGTTGTTGGACTTTTAGTTCTTCTTGGTTTAAACCCAAGCGGTCATGAACCGATTGCTTCTCGATGGAACTATAATGAGCATCTTTTTCCTGTCTTCAGAGATCGATGCGGTAGTTGTCATATTGAGGGTGGCATAGCCCCTATGTCGTTGGTAGATTACCAGAAGGCCTTTCCTTGGGCTCAATCCATTCGGGAAGAAGTGCTTAACCTCCGCATGCCTCCTTGGCAGGCTGAAGATGGTTTTGGGAGCTTTTTAAATGGGCATGCCCTTTCTGTTAAGGAAATGGACATGATCCTTGAATGGTCAAGTGGCGGTTATCCTAGGGGGCCTCGAGATAGGACACCAATAGTTCCTGAGTTGTCGGTAGATTGGAGTTTTGGCAAACCTTCGATCGAATTAAAACTGTCAGAACCATATTTTATCGACAGAAACACAGATGAAATTGTACGTTATTTCATAATTTTAAATAACACAGATAAAGACCAATGGATTGAAGGTATTGATTTTAAGCCTGGCGCTCAATCACTCGTGCGTGGCATTTCATTATTTGTTGATACTTCTGGTTTGGCTAGGTCTCTCGACGCGCAGGATGCATCATTAGGCTTTACCGAAAAAGTAGGACAATCCTTCCCTACTGCTCCACCAATCGCAATTTGGAGACCTGGACAGATTCCTCTTGTTAAGCGTGGCATTAGCCATTACTTATCAGAAGGTTCGGATCTTGTTCTTCGAGTGCACTATAAGAAGACGTGGCTTACCAAGGGATATGAATTTTTTGATCGCACAAGGGTCGGTCTCTACTTTTCCGAAAGGAGCGATCAAATTAGATCGATCGTCGTGACATCACCGGAAAAATTTGAAAATCGTGAATCTTCTTTTCACTATGAGATAAAAGAAAGCATTGCCCTGCTTGCTCTGTTTCCAGAAGTAGTTGTCGGATCTTCAATGCTAAAAGTAGAGGCGGTTATGTCTGATGGTTCACATGTTCCACTTCTATTTCTACGCGAGCCTAGTTTAGGGTGGCCAACGCGATTTTGGTTAGATAAGCCCACTGTGCTTCCAGCTGGTAGCCAGATCAAGATAACTGCTCTTTTAGAGGCTAACGCGATTCGCCTAAATGAAATCTCGTTGCTTGGAGTAAATACAAACGCTCCAATTCGCTTGGCCATCGATTTCGTAAACGGTGGGTTCTAAAAGATTCGAATAATTAATCTAGGTCTATTTAATGTGTAGAGGTAGTTGTTATTAGCCTGACCAGTTTCATTTGTTAAACGTGGCTTAAATTAACTATGGTTTAAACAATTAAACCATCAACATGCATCAGTTCTGCATTAAGAAGAGCTGCGCCTGCTGCGCCTCTTATTGTGTTGTGTCCAAGAACAACAAATTTATAATCTAGCACTGAACACGGACGAAGCCGACTAACGGTCACACTCATTCCGTTGTTAATGTCAACGTCGAGCCTTGGTTGCGGTCGATCAGGCATATCTGTATAGACTATTGGATGCGTTGGGGCGCTAGGCAAGCGTTTTGTCTGAGGCTGACCTGTAAACGTTTTGAATGCTTCAATTAGTTCGTTTTGGTTTGGTGTGGTTTGAAATCCTACAGATATCATTAAGATGTGTCCGTGAAGCACGCCTACTCGAGTAGTGTGTGCGCTGACTAAAATTGGAGATGACTCCACCTTTCTCTCTTTAAGAGAGCCGAAAATCTTTTGTGCTTCTGTTTCAATCTTTTCTTCTTCTCCACTAATAAATGGAATTACATTGCCTACCATATCGAAAGATGAAAGCCCAGGGTAACCTGCCCCTGATACAGCTTGAAGTGTCGTCACGTTTACAGATTTTATTCCGAACGGTTGCAGCGGAGCTAAAGCTAGGGTTAGGATAATAGTAGAGCAGTTCGGATTAGTTACTATTTGTCCGGACCATCCTCTTTCAGTAGCTTGTCTAGGTAAAAGTTCTAAATGTTCAGGGTTTATCTCTGGAACGAGTAGAGGAACATCCGATTCCATTCGGTAGTTACGAGCATTACTTATTACAGTATGACCAGCGTTAGCAAATTCGGCCTCGATTTTACCTGCCACAGAAGCATCTAGCCCAGAGAAGATCAATTTTGGTGCTCGGTCTGGCACTGATGCATTCACTATTAAATCCGAAACAGCAGGAGGTTGCGGGGTTGATAGATGCCACTTCGCAGCGTCTTTGTAGCAGATTCCCTCTGACCGTTGACTAGCTGCTAGCCAAACAAGGTTAAACCAGGGATGTGAGTCTAGCTGAGAAATGAATTCCTGTCCTACTATTCCAGTAGCACCAAGGATACCAACGTCAATACGTTTTAGGCTCATCGTTATTTTCTTTCAGAATTTTCAGTAGATTTCACATTCTTGTTTTCTGGAAAGAATTCATCGTGAACTGCTTTGACGGCTTGGTCAAGTTCTTCCTCAGAAATAACGCAGGCTACTTTCATCTCTGAGGAACTAATGCAGTCGATGTTTATTCCCTTGCGTGCTAATGCTGAAAACATCTGTGCAGCTAATCCAGGTGTCGAAGCTAGCCTAGATCCAACAATAGAAATCTTTGCAACGTTTCGTTCTACTATTCCCTCTTTCGCGACTCCTTCTTTTTTCCAGTGCTCAATAAGTTTGCCGGCGCGATCCACATAATCTTCATCTAAGACGAATGTAATTCGTCCATGTTCGTCTGAGCTCGAGCTTTGAATTATGAGACGAACATTGACATCCTCTACTGCTAGATCCTGAAAAACTTGCGCAGCCAATCCGGGTCGATCAGGTAAATCTAATAAAGTAATTTTTGCGACCTTTCGATTGCTGGCAATGCCTACTACAGCGGCCTGTTCCATAGTCATTTCATCACCTCTCCGAATCCATGTTCCGTCTCTCATATGAAAACTCGATCGAATATGGATAGGAATATCGTAAGCTTTACAGACCTCAGCTGCACGTGGATGTAGCACTTTTGCTCCACTGGAAGTCATTTCGATTGCTTCTTCGTAAGTTATTTCTAACCACAATTTTGCACTTGGCACAATGTTAGGATCTGCTGAGAACACGCCGTCAACATCAGTGTAGATTTCACACACATCAGCTTTAATTGCTGCTGCTACGGCAGAGCCTGTAATGTCGCTACCTCCTCGACCTAATGTTGTTATCTCGTGATTGGCAGTTGCACCTTGAAAGCCTGTTACGATCACGACACGTCGTTGTGCAAGTTCAGCCTGAATGCGTTCAGTGTTAATAGACTGAATTTTTGCAATGTTAAATGTGTTATCAGTCTTAATCCCACACTGTATCGCTGTGAGAGATACCGCAGGAATTCCTCGAGCCTGTAATGCAAGACCTAGAAGGGATACTGAAACCTGTTCGCCAGTTGAAAGCAGGAGATCCATTTCTCGACCTTTAGGATTTTCTGTAACTTCATTGGCAAGACTAACCAGATTGTCTGTGGTGCTTCCCATTGCGGATAATACGATTACAAGTCCCTTAACTTCTTTATATTGTCCAACAATACGATCGGCTATCTTGCAAATATGTGCTGGAGTCGCAATAGATGTTCCTCCATACTTTTGCACAACTAAAGAATCTTGAGTAAGGGTAGAATTAGTCATACTTTTCACAAAGCAGTTTTCTTGTTCGAAACGTGAAGATGTTGAACAGTCTGTTCGTCGTTGGTTTTGTTTAATCCTAATTGTGTGGAGAGTTGGTGAAGGAAGAGTCCGACATCTGTGACGATTCCAACTGTTTGCGAAGATCCTCTGTCGCTCAGTTTTGTTACAACTGCTGGATTAATGTCAACGCATACCACTTTAACGTGTGAGGGCAACATATTGCCTACACCTATGCTATGCAACATAGTGGAAAGCATGACGACCATCTTTATATCCTTAAGCGCTTCTGCATACTTATCTTGAGCTTCAATTAGGTCCATCAGCGTATCTGGTATTGGACCGTCATCACGAATACTTCCGGCCAATACAAACTTAACCCCTCGGGTAATCAATTCGTACATTATTCCAGAACACACGATGCCTCGTTCGACGGCCTGCTTTAAACCTCCGTTTCTATTGATAGTATTAATTGCGCGCATGTGATTTTGGTGACCTTCTTCTGTTGCGTTTCCAGCCTCAAGATCAATGCCTAGAGATGTTCCAAACAATGCGTACTCGACATCATGCACGGCCAATG
>Ga0315336_1002319_pt1 | contig 29757 bp, 29 predicted proteins | sample ASW5metaG_FD_204512 | JGI IMG/M metagenome (GOLD analysis project Ga0315336, IMG submission 204512) | Ammonia-oxidizing marine archaeal communities from Monterey Bay, California, United States - ASW #5 | ecosystem: Environmental > Aquatic > Marine > Intertidal zone | place: USA: California... | reverse complement strand
GCCTACCTCGACCTGTCGCCTGGGTTGGATTTCGAGACCAAGATCTTTTTCAAGACCAACGTGCGAGAACGCCTGTTAGACGAGCTCAGCAAACCAGCGTACGAGTGCAGCACCCTGGCGCTTGGTACCAACACGGACCCGTACCAGCCGCTGGAGAAAAACAAGCGGGTGATGCGCGAGGTGTTAGAGACGCTTCTCGAGCTGCGCCACCCTGTCAGCATCGTCACCAAGAGCAGCCTGATTCTGCGCGATCTCGACCTGCTGGCGGAGCTTGCACGGTTGGATCTCACGCATGTATTTCTGAGCGTCACCACCCTCGACAACACGCTGAAAACCAAGTTGGAGCCGCGGACCGCAGCGCCATCGGCGCGACTTCGCACCATCTCCGCGCTGGTCGATTCTGGCGTCCCTACCGGAGCGATGCTGGCGCCGATCATCCCGTTCATCAACGATCACGAAATAGAAGCGTTAGTCCAGGCGAGTAGCGCTGCAGGCGCGCAGACGCTGGCCTACATTTTAGTGCGCCTGCCGTTGGAGGTTCGGCCCCTGTTCGAAGAATGGTTGCAGCAGCACTACCCGCTCAAGGCCGACCGCGTTATGGCGGCCATACGCAGTACCCGTGGCGGACGCGCATATCGATCACAATGGCACAAGCGCATGGTTGGCGAAGGCCAGATTGCCATATTGATTGGTCAACGCTTTGCCAATGCGGTAGCCAGGACAGGCGTGGGCAGCGATTTTTCCAGAGACTTGCGCACCGATCTGTTTGTCCCACCTGCCAGGCCCGGAGACAACCAGCTACAGTTGTTTTAGCCAATCCAAGGTAAGCTTACGCCCGTACAACCCGGGAGAGTGTGAGTGGACCTGACGTTCTGGTCATGGATTTTTTTGGCCGCATATATATTGATGATGGTTGGTTTCGGCGTGCTCGGCCAGCGTAAGGTTGGCAACGCGGATGACTTCGCCACTGCAAGAAATACCTATGGCCCGGTGTTTCTGGCCTTCGCGTTTGCCGCCACTACCGCCAGCGGCGCCACTTTTGTTGGCTTCCCGGGCATTGGTTACAACTCCGGCATGGCCGCGATATGGTCGGTCTTCCTGTATCCGGTAGGCGTGTACCTGGGCGTACTGCTGTGTCTGCGACTCGTAAGCGATAGCGGCAATGAATTCGGCAGTCGCTCGATACCCGAATACCTGGGATTGCGTTACCAGTCTGATCTGATTCGCATTGCGGTGTCGCTGTTCTCGCTGTCTCTGTTCTTTTACCTGGCGGGTCAGCTGGTATCCGGAATTGTGATGTTCGAGATCATGTTGGGGCTGTCGCCCGCGGTTGCTTTGGGCGTTACCGCCGCTGTGCTGATGATTTATGTCGTTCTCGGGGGTGCGCACGCAGACATTCTTACCGACGGCGTTCAGGGATTCATCATGGTGGCCGTGGGCGCTCTGGTGGCTGTGATGTTTTTTACCGGTTACGGTATCGAAGGCGGTTTCGGCGGGATGCTTGATCAGCTGCGCGCCAAAGACGAAGACCTGGTCGGTTGGTTGAACAAAAAAGATGTGCTGTACCACTCGTGGTGGTCGATCCTGGCGGTGCTCTTGGCGCATATCCCGCTGGGAATGCTGCCGCACATCGGCAACAAATTGTGGGCCCTGAAAGACCCGCGGCAAAAGCGCAGCTTCATCCGCCTGGCGTTCAGCTTCGGCCTGATTCTCGGCATGTTGGGCCTCGGTGGCATCATGGCGCGGGTGATCCTGGGCGAAGGCATCAACGGTAATCAGGCGTTGGCACTCTTGTTCATCGAATTGTTTCCGAGCTGGCTGGCGGCGCTGCTGGGAGTTGGGATCCTGGCTGCGGTCATGTCCACGGCGGACGGTCTGGTCGTGTCTTCGTCGCAGATCATCGCCAATGACCTGTACCGGTTGACCTTCGTGCCACGCTTCCGCAGCGACCTGGACGAGGGCGAGATCGAGCGCAGGGTGCTCAACATCAGTCGTATCAGTACCGTGGTGGTCATGCTGCTGTGTACCGCGCTTGCATGGTCCATGCTGGACATGAACGTCACCATCATCGTGTGGATAGGCACTGGCTGCATGATGGCGGCGTTTGCCGGCCCGCTTATTCTGGGATCGGTCTGGAAGGGAGTGACCAAGGCAGGTGCATTTGCAGGGCTGATCACCGGCGGGGTGGTGTTCATCGTCACCTTCAATGCCATGATCAAACCGGAATGGTTCGACCCGGGTGCGCTGCAGAATGCGGCCATCTGGTTGCGCATAGAAGCACCCAATCCGTGGTCCTGCGCTGCCATGGGCGAGCTGGTGTCGCTCGCTGTAACGGTGATCGTTTCCCGCTTAACCCAACCTTTGCCGCAAGCCCACGTGCAGAGGCTATTTCCGGCTTAAAACCTGTTGGCCCAGTACGAGAGCACCGAGCAGTGTCCACACTAAAATGGTTAGCCATTCATCCGGCCAGGCCAGGGCGCTGTCACTCCATGGCAGGAACGCGGTCAACAGGCCGATCGACAGGAAAACGGCGCCGAAGCCCACAAGGTTGGGGTGGGAAACGCGAAACGGCCTTGGCATGTCAGGCTCGGTACGGCGCAGAACCAGAAAGGAAATGGCGACGAACACGAATGCAATGGTGACGGCAAAGCTACCACTGTTGACCAGCCACACCAGGATCGTGCGGCCGAACAAGGGCGCCAGTATCGACAACACGCCGATAACAATAATGCCGACGTATGGCGTTTGATGTGTGGGGTGCAGCCGGGCAAACGCAGCAGGTAAATAGCCGGACTCTGCCAACGCGAACATTACTCTGGACGCACCGACAATAAAGGCGTTCCAACTGGTGAGGATGCCGCCGATCCCCCCGAGTACCAAAATGGTGCCTGCCCACTTGCCTTGCCACAAAGCGGTTGCCGCATCTGCCGTGGCCATCTCCGCCACATCAAGCTGGTCCGCAGGGATCGCAAATCCTACCGATGCGGTAATGAGGATGTACCAGGCCACCGCGGCGCAGACCGATATCACCAGCAATCGGCCGATACGATTCGGCGGCAGGTTGATCTCTTCGGCAGACTGGGGAATGACGTCGAACCCCACCAGCAGAGCCGGCACCATGATCAATACCACCAGCATGCCGCTGGCGGGTGTGGCGATCCAGGGCTCCGCATGCTGTGCCTGACCGTTGAAGGCAGCGCCGGTGATCAGCAGCAAGCCTGCCAGAATAATGAGGACGGTCACCACCGTTTGCACCAGCGCGGCCGTGCGTATGCCGAGGTAGTTCACCCAGGTCATGACGGCTGCGCCCAATGCGCCCACGGCGACGAAGCCGATGTCGACGTCCGCACCGAGCACATTCCACAGCGTGCCCATGCGAATCTGCGGTACCAGGTATTCTACGGCAGTGGGCAGGGCTACGGATTCGTAGAGACATACGTTGAGATAGGAAAACAACAGTGCCCACGTGCACACGAAGCTCCAGTTGGGCCCCAGCGCGCGGCGGGTATAGATGTGCTCGCCGCCGGCGCGCGGCATGGCGGACGCTAACTCGCTGTAGGTCAGGCCGATCAGCGTGATGGCCAGGCCGCCCACGGCGAATGCGATGAGGGTGCCCAGCGTGCCGGCGCTGGTCAGCCACACGCCGGTGAGCAGTACCCAACTCCAGCCGATCATGGCGCCGAAGGAAAGCGTGATGACCTCTGGCGCCTTGAGCACCTTAGCGAATCGGGGCGTGTCTTGCGTCAATGTTGTTTCCTTGTGATCCTACGCACAAGCTTACCGAATGTTGCTTCTTGAGTTCGTACAAAGGATGGGAAATTGGCGCACGTCGTAGAATTCGACCACAGGCACAAACAATTCGAACTACGCATTACCGATGATGGTGCGCTGGAGCTTTACCTGGATGATTGCCTGCGTAAACGGCGCGAGCGCGGTGAGCGTGAGCCGCAGTACGTATGGACGAATGTCGAGCTGGAATGGGAGGAGCACCACTACGTGGAGGTGCGCTACTGGGCCAGTAGCGGGGCACTCAAAATCGCCGTGAATGGCGACTCATTGCTCGAGGCCAACCTGGCGGAGCAAGCCTGACCTCGGACTAAGCCATCCAGGGGTCGACGAGCACCTTGGCGTACTGTTCCGGACTTTTGAGCGCGGTAAAGGTATCCGACACCTGCTCCAGTCCCACCACGTGGGAAACAAGATGGTCGACGTTGTACTTTCCTTCGCTGATCAGGCGTAGAGTGGTGGCGAATTCTTCCAGCGAATAGCCCAGAACGAATTGCAGGGAAAGCTCCTTGTTGATCGCGATCAGGGGTCGGATGTGATCGGTCTGTAGACATACGCCGACCACCACGATGCGGGTATCCGCGGGGGCATTCATGAATATATTGTCGAGAATGCCGGGGACGCCGACACACTCGAACACCACCACTTCCTTCTGTTTGAGCTCGGCCGCCGCAAACGGGTCCGCGGCGGCGGGATCGTAAACCGCGTCCGCGCCTTGCTTGATGGCGAAATCGCGCCGGCCGGATGAAAAATCCGCGGCCACGACTGGGGCGATGTTGTGCGCTTTCAGCGCCGTGATCACGGCAAGCCCCACAGGACCAGCGCCAATAACCAGGGCGGCCTCGTCGCCCTTCAACCGTGCCATGTTAACCGCGTGATGACCCACCGCGAGTGGTTCGGTGAGGGCGGCAGCGGTCGCCGGCGTGCCATTGGGAACTTCGATCATGAGCCGCTCCGAGAGCAGCATGTATTCGGCAAAACCACCTGGGATGTGTTCGCTGTAGCCCACGGCCTGGGGCGGTTTCCTGGTTAACATGGGCACCGAGCACACCAGTTGGCCCGGCTTGAATCTACCCTCGGTGCCAGGTCCGTTTTCTACCACCTCGGCACAGAATTCATGGCCCAGGACCACCGGGTTGAAGGTAGTGAGCTTGAAAGCGCCACCCGCTTCGCGGCTGGTGTTTACGAAATCTTCGGTGTGTTGCGCGGCGTGCAGATCTGAACCACAGATACCACAAGCGCGAGATTTGACCAGCACTTCACCCGGGCCAGGCTGGGGAGTGTCGACGTCTCCCACCCACAGTGACCCTCTTTCCATCAAAACAGCGCGCATAATTGACCCCATTGGTGAGTGGACATTATTACCTAAGATTACCCAAAATGCGGGGCTGGCGGGAATACTCGACAGCACAGTACAAAAGCACAAGGAGAAAACAGATGCAGGAGACCAGCAAAGACAGTATGCAGGCGGTATTGGACCGCCAGCGCAAAGCCTATTTAGCCGAAGGCGAAGTGTCCAACGCGACCCGGGTCGATCGCATCGAGCGCGCGGTGGACGTTCTGAAAAACAACGAAGCCAGATTTGTTGAAGCCATGCGCGAAGACTTTGGCCACCGCAGTGAGCACCAGTCGATGTTCACCGACGTGGCCGGCTCCATCGGGCCGCTACGCCACGCCCAGGCGAACCTGGCCAAGTGGAACCGTTCGGAAAAACGCAAAGTGGGACCGTTCCCGCTCAACCTGCTGGGCGCGAAAGCGCGCGTCGACTACCAGCCGCTTGGGGTCATAGGCGTGATCAGCCCATGGAATTTCCCGGTGAATCTCACGTTTACGCCGCTGGCAGGCATCCTGGCAGCGGGTAATCGATGCATGATCAAGCCAAGCGAGTACACGCCGGCAACGTCCGCGGCTATGGCCAAGGCTATCTCTGGCGCGTTCGATGAAGAAGAGATCGCGGTGATCATCGGTGGACCGCAAACCGGGGGCGATTTTTCCGGTCTGGCGTTCGATCATCTGCTGTTTACCGGTGCGACCGGTATTGCAAAGCACGTGATGCGTGCAGCGTCAGAGAATCTGGTGCCGGTCACGTTGGAGTTGGGCGGCAAGTCTCCGGTAGTCGTCAGCCGCAGCGCCGACATGGACAAAACCACCGACGCCATCATGGCAGGCAAGATGCTCAATGCCGGTCAGATATGCCTGGCGCCGGACTACGTTTTCGTGCCGACGGAACGTATGCGGGAGTTTGTCGAGTCCAGCGAACGCGCGGTGGCGAAGATGTTCCCCACTTTGCTGGATAACCCCGACTACACGTCGGTGATCAACGAGCGCCATTTCGAGCGCATCAATGGCTATGTTGACGAGGCACGAGACAAGGGCGTTGAAGTGGTAGAAATCAATCCTGCCAATGAAGATTTCCGGCAGCAGCCGCATCACAAAATTCCGCCCACCCTGGTGCTCGATCCAGGCGATGATCTGGCGGTTATGAAAGACGAGATATTTGGTCCCGTAATGCCGGTGAAGTCGTATGAAAAAGTCGACGAAACCATCAGCTACATCAATGACAATCCGCGTCCGCTGGGCCTGTACTATTTTGGTAAAGATGATGGCGAGCAACAGCAGGTAGTCGCCCACACGACCTCGGGCGGCGTGACCGTGAACGACGTGGTGATGCATGTGGCCCAGGAAGACCTGCCGTTCGGCGGCGTGGGTCCGTCCGGCATGGGTGCCTATCATGGACATGACGGTTTCAAGACCTTCAGTCATGCCAAGGCCGTGTTCACTCAGACCAAGCTCAACATAGCGGAGATGGCCGGATTGCGGCCGCCCTATGGTGAAAAGCTGATGAAGGCTGTGCGGCAGCAGATGCGTTGAATGGCATGAGCGGGTCTGCGGCAGTTAACGAACATGGCTCGGCGGCGTTCCAGCGCGATGGCTACGTCGTGCTGCGTGGCGTGTTGGACGCGGATCAGTGTGACGCCGCGGGCGCCTTCGTGCGGCAATCTCTGGACCCGTTAGTTGGCCCTGCGGAGTATGAAGCCGATGTCGGGTATCCCGGTGCGCCCAGCGACCGTGACGCGGTGGGCGGCGCAACCCCCAGGCGTTTACTGCACGCGTACGCGCGTTCGCCACTGTTGCAGCATCTGGCTTTGCATCCGCTGGTGTGTCGGGCTCTGCAGGAGCTGTTGGGTGGACCGAGTTTGCTGTCGCAGTGCCATCACAATTGTGTGATGACAAAACATCCCGGCTATAGCAGCGCCACCCTGTGGCATCAGGACATCCGCTACTGGTCATTTGACCTCCCGGAACTCATATCCGCGTGGTTTGCGCTGGGTGACGAACGCAAAGTGAACGGCGCGTTGCAGGTGATCCCGGGTACCCACGTGGTGGAACTCGACCGCGGGCGATTGGACGCGGACTTGTTTCTACGCCCGCAACTTGCGGAAAACGCCCGGATGATTGAGCAGGCGCGAGCGGTGGAGTTGGACGCTGGCGATGTGTTGCTGTTTCACTGTCGCCTGTTTCACGCCGCGGGGCGCAACCTGACGGATGAGGTAAAGCTGTCGCCGGTATTCACTTACCACCGTGCAGACAATCTGCCCATTCCCAGCACGCGCTCGGCCGCGTTTCCCAGCATCCCTCTACCCGGTTAGCCCGCATGACCTCGCACGGTGCAGGTGACGATGGGGACGAAGATGAGCTCTTCGCCGAGGCTATGCAGGACGTTGCGCCCATCAGCAAGGGTCGTAAGCAGCAGCGCCAATCGGGCGGTGGAGTCACCCAGACTCACCTGCAGCGGCGCGATGCCGCCCTGGGATTGAACGATGATCGCGCTGACCCGAATTTTCTGAGCCTGGGAGAGGTTGAGCCACGCGCTCCGCTGGAGGCGTTGGAGTGGAAAAAGAATGGCGTACAGAATGCGGTGTTTGCGCGCTTGCGCCGCGGCGGCTACCCGGTCGAGGCCAATCTGGATCTGCACCGCAAGACCGTTAAGGAAGCGCGCGACCTGGTGTTCAACTTCGTGAAGACAGCGAGCGCGCGGGGCCAACGAAGTCTGCTTATTGCGCCGGGCAAAGGAGAGTTCAGCAAAACACCCGGGCGACTCAAGAGTTATCTGGCGCATTGGCTGGAACAACACCCGGAGGTGATCGCGTATTGCTCTGCACAACGCCAGCATGGCGGGGTAGGCGCCGCGTATGTATTGGTGCGCAAATCACCTGCGAGCAAGGAGCTGAATCGAGAACATCACGGCTTGAAGAGCGACCCGGAGGCGCCTTGAGCTACTCGCAGAAGTAGGCGCGAAAGCGCTGGGCCCCGTCGAGCGGCTCGCCAATGGGAACAACCGCATTCGCACCAAGATGGGCCGCTTCATTGCGCGCCAGCACGGTGAGCTCTTCCGTCACCGCTTCGGCGGAACGTCCCAACACCACGCGATCCCGGGTCTGGGTGGAGACCACGCCTTTTACCTCACAGTTCGCGACGTCGCCACGGCCGAGCTGAGCCACCGTGGCGCCGGCGTCGCTGAGCTGCACGAACGTGCATCCAGACAGCAACAGCACCAGGGGCCACATCCAGGCATTCATTTCGCTATGCATGCGGTTCAGATCCGTCCTTTGCCGAGTTCCAGAATACCGCGCCCGATATTCAAGCGCAGCACATCGCTTGCGCCTTCTGCTAACCGCCATGCGCGTACCTGGCGATACAGGCGCTCCAGCGGATGCCCTTCTACCAGCGCCGTGCCGCCCACCAGTTGGATACCGGTGTCGACCAGCTCGCCAATGGCTTCCGTGGCGAACACTTTGCAGGCCATGGCTTCGTTTACGATGTTCTCGCCGCGATCGGCCAGGCGCGCGGTGCGATACAGCATGCTGCGGGCCGCAAATGCCTTGATGCGCAGGTCGGCATAGCGCATGCGCACGACGTCTTTGTCACCCCGGGGCGTACCACTCTTATCTGTGGCCAGCAGATGCTGGGTGAGTAGATCCAGCACCCACAACATGTAACCGCACGCGTGGGCAACGATCAGCAGGCGGGTATCGCCGATCTGGCGCATAGCGCGAGGCAGGCCCTTGCCAGGCTCGCCGATGATATGAGCCAGCGGCACGTGCACATTTTCGAAGCGGAACGCCGCGTGGTGAGACCCGTCCAGGGAGGAAAACTTGCGCTCGAGAATGACGCCATCCAGGGCCGTGTCGACCACCACCATGGACGGCCCGCGGGCCTCGACCTGCACCAGGGTATTGATGAAATCGGCGTCTGCGCCGCCTGTGACATAAGATTTCTGCCCGTTCACGACAAGCATGTCGCCTTCGATCGAGCCGTGTGTGGGTTGTGCTGCATCATCAGGCTCGGTAAAGCCGAAACTTGCGCGTTTGTCGCCTGCCATGAGCGGCATCAGGTGCGTACTTTTCAACGGCTCGCCTACGCTTGCGAGCACGCCGGGGCTGGATCCGAAAACGGCATCCATGAACGGTGGATTGTGGGCGGCGAGAGTTTCACGCGCGACGCACATCGCCAGCTGGCTGGCGGCGCTGCCGCCAAATTCCTGCGGCTGAGTCATTGCAAACAGACCGGCGTCTTTGGCGCCGTGACGGATGGCCGCGCGGGCGGCCACCGGGTTCGATGTATCGGCGCTGAGCATGATCTGGGTGGCAAAGTCGTTACAGGTCTCGGCTAGCGCGATGAGCTCTTCGCTCAGCGATTCAGGCACGTAGGCGGTCTCCTCACATATTCGGTGCGATTGTCAGCACGACGATGACCAGCATGGCTAGCACCATCAACCCGAAAGCGTACAGCAACAACGACTCGCGTTGCGCATATTTCAAAATGAGTGCTTCGGTTTCTTCCTCGGTGCGGGTGGAGGCACTGGTGGTGATTCGATAGCGCGTTATCCCGTCGCGCTTGGGCAGCTTGACGAACAGTTCCGGGGTCGCATCCAGACGCCGCGCTACCTCAGCAAAGCTGATACCGGTCTTGCGCGCGATTTGCGTGGGATGCAGCGCGATATTGCCTTCTTCCAGAAAACATACGTAGATGTCCAGAATGCGCTTCACCTTGCCGCGGAAACGGAAGTGAAATGGAATGATGCCGAACATATCGACCGGGCCGAGACTAAAGTAAGTACAAAGCTAACGCGGCCCGAGGACAGTTGCAAAGTGGCGCAGGTCGATTGGTCATGCGGGCCTGCGAGCGATAACGATGGCGCGAACCGGCGCGGGATACCCCTCGACGGTCTTGCTGGGGTCGTTTGCGTCCAGGCCTGCGCTTAGCGATTCGAACCGCATCCAGGGGGTGCTGCGCTGCTCATCTGGTGTGGTTGGGCTCACATCGACGGTTTCCGTGCTCTGCAAGCCTGCCTCGCTGAGCCACGCGTGCATGTCTGCGACACTGGGCACGCACCACACGTTACGCATGCGCGCGTAGCGGTCTTGCGGTATCAGGGTTGCGCCGTCGACCACCAGGGATTCGAGCACCACAGTGCCGCCTGGGCGCACGAGTCCCGCGAGCTGGCGCGTGTGTTCAACAGCGTCGCGGCGGTGATAGATCACGCCCATGCTGAACACGAGGTCGAACGAAACGGTAGCAGGTATTTCCTCGACCTGGAGTGGCAGCACCCAGTTGCGTGGATCCTGAGTGTAGTGCTGTATGGCCAGGTGCTGCATGCAGAACAAGAGCGTCGGGTCGATACCAACGACTTCGGCCGCCCCCTGGCCAAGCATACGCCAGCCGAAATATCCGTTGCCGCAACCGATGTCCAACACCCTGGCGTTGCGCAGATCACCCAGCGCCGCCGCCAAACGCTGCCATTTCCAATCCGAACGCCACTCGCTATCGATGTGAACGCTACCGATAGCAAACGGGCCTTTGCGCCAGGGGTGCAGTTGCTGCAATGCGGGCTGCAACTTTTCCGCATCGACCCTGCCGCGCACGGCCACCGTGGCATCGTAAACGCTGCGGGCATCGTGCATTTCAGGGAGTGCGGCTAAGGCATCTGCCCAGCTCGCATAATCGCCGTGGTGAGTGCTACTGAAGCGTTGGGCGACCAGGTCCATGGGCCAGTCGGTTAACCCTGCCGGCAGATCGCGCAACGCCACCGTTACGGGTACACCAGAAAGCTCGCCCAGTTCAGGCATCGATACCACTGCACCGCGCGCTGAAATCCGGCCGTGGTGAAGCGCTGACCATGCACCTCTTCAGTGTCGATGTGCATAACGTTCTCAAGCGCAGTCCGCTTCTGGCTGACCTCAAGCGCGGAGTATCCGTTTGCCTGTTTCCAGGCGAGGTGGGTGGAGTCGTACAGGTCATGTAGAAGGGGGTCGGTGTGGCGTACCTTTTCCGACACGATGAGCAGCCCATCTTCAGCGAGTTGAGATCGAATGCGGGTCAGGACGTCCAGCCGCCCGCCTGGATCTATGAACTGCAGCACCAGATTCAGCACCACCACCTTTGCGCCGGTCACGTCGGCTTCGCGCAAATCCTGTTCGATAAAGGTTGCACGTGAATCCACTACTGCCTTGCTGGCGGCGGCGATCATGGCGGCTGAACTGTCGATGCCGATAACCGCAATGTCTGGACTGGGGCTGTTCTGCAGGATGGCGAGGCTGGTGGCGCCCAGGGAGCACCCCAGGTCGAAGGCGCGACCACTGTCACCCAGATGGCGAGCAGCGATCAGCCCGGTGACCGGGACCATGGTCTCGTATCCTGGAACCGAGCGCCGGATCATGTCCGGGAAAACCGCGGCAACCTCTTCGGTGAATGCGAAGTCGACGATCTGCGCTTTGTTTTCGCGATAAACCTCATCGCGCATGGCTTTTGGCCTCTTCTAAATGTGTTTGCTGAGTAACATTTGGCTGCAGGTGTGCATGCTACCATCGTCAATTATGAATGTTGTGAGCACGCTGGATCCACACGACCTTGGCAACCCGGAGCTGTACATTAACCGGGAGTTGTCGCAGCTGCAGTTTGTGCGTCGTGTAGTCGCGCAAGCGAAGGATGGCGCTATTCCGCTGCTGGAGCGATTGCGTTTTCTATGCATCGCAAGTTCCGTGCTGGACGAATTCTTTGAGATCCGCGTAGCGGGCCTCAAGCAGCAGGAAGCCTATGGCAGCATGCAGCGCGGGCCTGACAATCTGTCGCCGGCTGATCAATTGCGTCAGATTGGGGCCGTGGTACAGGAACTCGTTGCCCACCAGTATGCGGTCTTGAACGACAGCCTGCTGCCGAAACTCGACCACCAGGGCATTCGCATCCTGCGCGCCGAAGACTGGAACAGTAAGCAGAAGGCGTGGCTGAAACGTTTCTTCGATCGAGAGCTGGCGCCCATTATCTCGCCTGTTGGTCTCGACCCCTCACATCCGTTTCCCGAGCCGTTGAACAAAAGCCTGGCGTTCATCGTGACCTTAGAAGGAAAAGATGCGTTCGGGCGCAACAGCGGCAAAGCCATCGTGCAGGCGCCGCGTTCCCTACCCAGGGTAGTGCGCCTTGACGAATCATCGACCACCTCCGGCAACGATTTCGTGCTCTTGTCGTCGATAGTGTCTGCGCACGTATCCGAGCTGTTTCCTGGCATGCGGGCAACGGGATGTTACCAATTTCGCGTCACCCGCAACTCGGATCTGTTTGTGGATGAAGAAGAGATCGATGACCTTCTGCGCGCCCTGGAAGGTGAGCTTTCCTCACGCCGCTATGGAGATGCGGTGCGGCTGGAGGTAGGCAGCGATTGCCCGGCGGAGCTCGCGGCGTTTCTTGCAGCACAGTTCCGCCTGGATAGGACCATGGTTTACCGCTGCGACGGACCCGTGAACCTGATGCGTCTCGCCGCGCTGTCTGATCTGGTGGAGCGGCCGGACCTGAAATATCCCGGCTTCACCCCGTCGATACCCAAGCGCGTGCGCAATCACGAGGCGATGTTTGATGCGATTCGCGCAGGAGAGATTCTTCTGCATCACCCGTTTGAATCGTTTGCCCCTTTTGTGGACTTTCTACGCCAGGCCGCGCGGGACCCGAACGTACTGTCTATACGCCAGACGCTTTACCGCACCGGTACGGAGTCTGCGGTGGTAGAGGCGCTGGTCGAGGCGGCGACCCGCGGCAAGGAAGTGCTGGTGGTGATCGAGTTGCGCGCTCGATTTGATGAAGAGGCCAACATCGAGCTGGCGACCAAGTTACAGAATGTTGGGGCACAGGTGGTATACGGCGTAGTCGGTCATAAGACCCACGCCAAAATGTGCCTGGTGATACGCCGCGAAGGCAAGTCCTTGAACCGCTACGTGCATCTGGGGACGGGCAACTACCACATGCGCACCACGCGTCTGTATACCGACTATGGGCTGTTCTCCTGTGATCCTGATCTGGCGAATGATGCGCAAAAGGTGTTTCAGCAACTCACCGTGATGGGCAAGGCGGGCAAACTACGCAAGATATTGCAGGCGCCGTTTTCTCTACACACTACGATGCTGGAGCTGATCGAGGCGGAAACCGCGAACGCGCGCAAGGACAAACCGGCCGCGATCTACGCCAAAATGAATTCACTGGTTGAGCCGCAGATTATTCAAGCGCTGTACGCCGCTTCGCAAGCTGGCGTGCAGGTGGAGCTCATCGTGCGCGGCATCTGCGCGCTCAAACCCGGCGTTGAAGGGATATCTGAGAACATAAGAGTGCGTTCCATCGTCGGGCGGTTTTTGGAACACACCCGCGTGTTCTGTTTTGAGAACGCGGGCGAGCGCCAGGTGTATCTGTCCAGCGCCGATTGGATGGGACGAAACTTCTTTTCTCGGGTAGAAACCTGTTTTCCGATACAAGGTGAAAAACTCAAACAGCGCGTGTTTCGTGAATCCATCGAGACCTATTTGAGTGACAACGCTCAGGCGTGGGAGCTGCGGGCGGACGGCACCTATGCGCGCAAAAAAACCAAGAAAGACCGCATCGCGGCCCAGGAGCTGTTGCTGCAGAAACTGGCGGAAGCCTAGCAGGCTGCTAGTGCGTCTTGACCTCCAGCGTGATGGCCAGCGCCTGTAGATACTCGCCTTCCGTGCGCAGATCGTCCGCCGTGAGGGGGTGATTGGCGAGCCATTTGCTGGGCAGCGACAGCGTGAGTTTTCCCGCTTTGGCATGCGCCTGCACATGCGGTAGCGAGTCATGACTGCGGCTGCGATGCAGTACCGAGGCGAGCCGCAGTATCGCCGCCAGGCGCATCAGATCCTCTTGTTCTTCGCCAAACAGGTCACCGCTGATTTTCCTGCGATGGGCGCGAACCAACGTCGCCAGGCGCCCCTGTTCTGAGCGGGAGAAGCCGGGTAGATCCATGTTCTCGAGCAGATAGCCGCCATGTTTGTGGAATCCGGAATGAGAGATGTCCATGCCGATCTCGTGCAGCGTTGCGGCCCAGGCGAGGCTCAGCTTGTGCCACGATTCGGTGAGGTCCCACGTCATCGCCACCTGGGACAGCAGGCTTATGGCGGTCTCGCGAACCTGGCGCGCGTGGGCTTCGTCGATGCGGTAGCGCTGCACCAGGCCCAGGACTGTATGGTCGCGGGCGTCGTCCTCATGGTGGCGGCCGAGCAGGTCGTAGATCAGGCCTTCGCGCAGCGCGCCTTGGGATACGGTCATAGCGCCAATGTTCAGTGCGTCGAAGATGGCGGAAAGAATTGCCACGCCGCCGGGAAATACTTGCTTGCGCTCATCGGCGAGCCCCGGCAGCGACAGCTGTGACAAGTCTTTTGCGTGAACCAGTTTATCTCTGATGCTTTCCAGGCCATCCGCGGTAACCACGTCGCCACCGCCGGCCTCGCTGATCACCTCGCGCACGGCGTTGATGGTTCCGGAAGCGCCGACTGACGATTCCCATCCGGCGCCGACATACTCGTGGGTGATAGGTTCCAACTCTACCAGCGCTTGATTGATGGCCGCGCGCATCGTTTGCTTGGTGATCTTGCCCTTGGCGAAGTGCTGGCGCGACATGGAAACGCAGCCCATGTACAGGCTCTCCAGGCGTTCCGGGGTGGTCTTGCGGCCCAGAATCAGCTCGGTGCTGCCGCCACCGATGTCCACCACCAGGCGCCGGTCGTTCTCACCGCCAAGGTCGTGACACACACCCATGAATATCAGACGTGCCTCTTCGCGGCCCGAGATGATGTCGATTTTGTGGCCGAGAATTTCCTCGGCGGCGTTCAGGAAAAGCATGTCGCCGGCGCTGCGCAGGGTATTGGTGCCGACGATCCGCACGTTGTCGGGCTCCAAAGGTCGCAGGCGTTGCGCGAAGCGCTCCAGGCATTCCAGCGCGCGCGCCACCACTTTTGCATCGAGCTCGCCGCCATCGTTCAAGCCGTCGGCCAGGCGAACCATTTCCTTGTACTTATCCAGTACCTGTACGCGGTCGTGGGATTCCTGGGCGATGAGGAGGTGGAAACTGTTGGAGCCGAGGTCCAGCGCGGCCAGCTGTTGACTGCGCGTATTGAAGGCCACTACCTGGCCGGCAGGTTCGGATTGGGTCAAGTCCAGTTCGCCTGACGGGAAAGGTCGATTCTAATACGTGTAGACGCCTTATGCAGCTGTCTGCTTATAAATGCTCGGCGGCAGAGGACAATCCAGCGTCGCCGCAACCCCCTGCAACAGCGCACCTTCGTGGGCAGTGACGTTGCCGTCGGCCAGTACGGTGGCGGCGCAGGCTTTGATTAACGTTGGTTTGACCAGGGGTTTCAACTTGCGCAGTTTGGCCAGCGCGTTGTTCATGCGTTGATAGTCGAAGCGTTCCTGCTTGGCAAACGCTGCGTCAATACCCAGTTCGTCAGCGCCCGCGGCGTAGGCGGCGAGCTGCGCGTTGGTGTCGGTGTGGCTGTGGCTGGCGATAATGGACAGCAGTTTAGCGGCTTCTTCTGCGACTTTCGCAATGTTGCCGATGCGGCCGTGATAGCTCTGGGGACCTTCGAAGTGTGGGTACAGTTCCTTGACCAACACGCGGTGCAGTACCCACTCGAACACGTCGACGTGGTCATCGGCGGTAATCAGCTCTGACGCGTTCTGCGTGAATTGTTTGTATTGGCTGTAACTCAGTTCTTTCAACGCCGGCATGCTCATCTCGAGCAGGGTCAGCAGATGCGCCTGATCGCTGTTGCGTACTTCATCGAGCAGGCGCGTGACGTGTGGTGCAACGCCCTGTTCTGCCTGGCGGACGACCAGCGCGACTTGCTTCTGCGCAATGGCGGGGTCGGAGTCGATCAGCATGGCGTAGATCAACGCGCGTGCCTCGAAGGGTTCGTGGGCGGCGTCGTTTAGACTCACGGAATTGTCCGCGATCAACCGCTGCGCCACGGCCAATCCGTCCTCTGTGACAGTGCCTACCTGCTCGACGATGTCGCCCGCGTCGATGGCATGCATGGCGACCGCGCCACTAAAGCTCGCGCTGCCGATCGCGGTGGTGGCTGTTGCGCCGGCCGCAGCGGTAGCGGCCACTGGGATAAAAATGCCATCCCAGCCGGGATCGATCGCGCGGATACGTTTATCCAGCGGCGGATGGGTAGACATCAGACTGGTGGCGAACTTTTTGCCGGCTGCGCCGAAAAACATGTGACTGGCCTGTTCGGCGGCCGCACTGGTCATGAATGAGCCGGCGGACAGCCCGCCGATCTTTTTCAGCGCGTCGGCAATGCCCCCGGGGTCGCGCGTGAACTGAACAGCCGAGGCATCCGCCAGATACTCGCGCTGTCGGCTTACGGCGGATTTGATCATGTTGCCGAAGAAGGTGCCGCCGTATCCAATGACAAGCAGGCCAACGCCGAGGGCTACAATGGGCAGACCATTCTTTCTGCTATACCCACCGGCGCGCGCGAGCCCATAGCCGATCATGCCGATGAACAGAATGCCGTGCAGGATGGCGATGAGGCGCAGGTTGATATTGGTGTCGCCGTTCAAGATGTGGCTGAACTCGTGTGCAATCACGCCTTGCAGCTCGGCGCGATCGAGATGATCGAGGGTGCCCTGATTGATACCGATGACCGCATCGTCGGCACTGAAGCCAGCTGCGAATGCGTTGATGCTGGGCTCGGGAATCAGGTAAACCGGCGGCACGGCAACGCCGGAGGCGATGGCCATTTCTTCTACCACATTCAGCAGGCGCCTTTGCTGTGGGTTCTGCGTGCTCTGACGTATCAAGCTTCCCCCCAGCGCTTCGGCAATGCTGCGGCCACCTCCGGATATAGTGAGATGCTTATATAAGATGGCGGTGCCGATGACACCGATGACGCCCACGCTGATGTATAGCCAACTCTGCGCGGGTATGTTCGCCAGGGTCTGTTCGAACGTCATGCCCACCTGGGTGCCGGTAACTCCAAATGTCAGCGCTACCAGAATGTTGGTGAGGACCACCAGGGTCAGAACCGCAGCGCCGAACATCGCCGCGAGCTGCCAGGTTTTACGCCTCGCCTTGTCTTGGGCCTGAAAAAAGTTCACCGGCAGGTTTAGCTGAATGAAACCTCGGGCGCCGCCTGAATCTCAGCGGAATCTTCGAATTCCAGCAGCTCGGCGTCGGTGGTGTGACCAAACACGTTGGCAAACAGCACCGGCGGGAAAGATTGGCGGTAGACGTTGTACTCGGTGACCTGGTCGTTGTAACCCTGCCGCGCAAACGCAACCTTGTTCTCAGTGGTGGTCAGCTCCTCGGTGAGCTGCATCATGTTCTGGTTGGCTTTGAGGTCTGGATAAGCCTCCATCACTACATTCAAACGCCCTAACGCACCGCCCAGCATGCCTTCTGCGCTGGCCAGTTCCTTAATCGCGCCGGCGTTGGTCGGGTCGGCCGCAGCAGCCTGCAAACCAGCCATGGCCTGATTTCGAGCCGCAATCACCGCTTCTAAGGTTTCGCGTTCGTGGCTCATATAACCCTTCGCGGTTTCGACCAGATTAGGGATAAGGTCGTAGCGTCGTTTCAGCTGAACCTCGATTTGCGCGAACGCGTTCTGAAACCTGTTTTTCAGGGCCACCAGCTTGTTGTAGATCGCAGCGATCCAGAAGCCGAGGGCGGCGAGAATGACAAGTACAATGATGGTTTCCATGGGGCTCCCGAATTTGTTGCGTAGCTATCCCCTATATTGGGGCAAATACCAATAATTTCAATGATTTAGGTCGCAACAACTGGTGAAGTAGTTTGCTCCGAGATTAATCGGGTAGTCCGAGCACGCGCTTGGCGATCACGTTCAGCTGCACTTCGCTGGTGCCGCCTTCGATGGAATTAGCTTTGGAGCGCAGCCACGCCGTGGTGGTGAACTGTTCTTTGTCGGTGAAGCCAGTGCCACCCCAGCCCACGGCTTGGGTGCCCATCAACTCCAGCATGCGCTCGTACTTGCGCTTGTTCTGCTCCGTGCCGTAGTACTTAAACATTGAAGCGAGATTGCCGTCCGCGGTGCCGGCCTTGGCCTCTTCGCCGCTGCGCGACATCGTCAATTGGAAAGCGACGTCGTTCATGCGGTGTTCTGTGACTGAGCTACGCATAGCGGGATTGCCAATGCGTCCGTCGACTTCGCCAACGTATTGCTTTGCAGCGTCTTCGAGCTTGCTGCCGCTACCGCCCAGGGCAGATACGCCGCCGATGCCTGAGACCATTTGCCGTTCGTGCTGTAGCAAGCGCTTGGCAATGGTCCAGCCTTTGTTCAGCTCACCCACTAAATGAGCTTTAGGCACTTTCACGTTGTCAAAAAACGTCTGACAGAACGGCGACGCACCGCTGATGAGCTGAATCGGACTGGTGCTCACGCCCTCGCTTTGCATGTCGAATAACACGAAGCTGATGCCTTCGTGCTTTGGGGCGTTGGAGTCCGTGCGGACCAGGCAGAATATCCAATCTGCTTCGTCGGCATACGAAGTCCAGATCTTAGAACCGTTCACCAGATAGTAGTCGCCCTGGTCTTCTGCCTTGGTTTGCAATCCCGCCAGGTCGGAACCGTAGCCGGGTTCTGAATACCCCTGACACCAGCGGATCTCGCCCCGGGCAATTTCCGGCAGGTACTTTAGTTTCTGTTCTTCGCTGGCGAACTCGAGCAATGCCGGGCCCAGCATCCAGATGCCAAAGCTTTGCAGGGGCGAGCGTGCCTTGATGCGGCGCAGCTCCTGCTGCAGGATTTTGTCCTCATCGGACGACAATCCGCCGCCGCCGTAGGCGACCGGCCAGCGCGGAACGGTCCAACCACGTTCCGCCATCCGATCCATCCAGACCTTAGACTCGGGATTGACCCATTGCTGGCCTCGCCCGCCCCAGACGACTTCGTTTTCAGGCGTGGAGGTGCGCATGGAAGCAGGACAGTTGTCTTCCAACCAGGCGCGTGTTTCGTCGCGGAATGTGTCTAGTTCGGTCATGGCCGGCCTCTGCTGTCGCTACTGAATATCGGGTAGCGGTGGATATAAAGGAGCGCCATTTAAGCAAACCAGGATGAGCAAACCAAGTCGCTTCGGTTATAGTGATGGGCTCGCTTATGCGGACAACAACAAAGGGAACATCGATGGGGGATTTCGACGACCGCGCGTTTCGCAACGCGATGGGGAACTTCTGCACTGGGGTGGTGATTGCCACCGGCGCTGTGGATGGTGCTCCCGCGGGCTTTGCCGCGCAGTCGTTTGTGTCGCTGTCGCTGGATCCCCCTTTAGTCGCGTTGTGCCCCGGCAAAAACTCTTCCAGTTGGCCGAAGCTGCGAGCGTCAGGTAGCTTTTGCATAAACATCCTGGCGGCGGATCAACATTCTATCTGCGACATCATGGCGCAGTCCGGGGGCGATAAATTCGCGGAGATGTCCTGGCGCGAGGGAGTGACCGGCTCACCGATATTGGCGGATGTATTAGGATATGTGGATTGCGAACTGGAAGCGGAGCACGACGCCGGCGATCACACCATCGCGATCGGGCGGGTGCGGGATTTTGACATTGCGAGCACGGGTAAGCGACCGTTACTGTTCTTCCGCGGCGGCTACGGTGAATTCGGAGATCTAACATGACGCTACACACACGAATATGCGAAATACTGCAGATCGAAAAGCCCATCGTCCTGGCCGGCATGGGCGGCGCCAGCTGTCCTGCCTTGGCGGCGGCGGTATCCAACGCCGGTGGTCTGGGCGTGCTGGGCGCGGCGGGCCTGGGACCAAAAATGCTGCGCGAGTGGATACTCGAAACCCGCGAGCTGACTGATAAACCGTTTGGTGTAGACACCTTGCTGCCCGCTTCCGTCCGCCGTGCCAACTACGACGATATGGAAGGACCGACGCCCCAGGATCTGTTGCCTGAGCGCAAAGAATTTGCTGCGGCGTTCATGGAGAAGGAGGGCATGGAGCCCGTCGATCCCGAGCAATTGCAGGCGCGGGTGGCGCCAGGAGAGCCGGCTGTGTTCAGCAAGGAATTCTTCGAAGCGCAGATGCAGGTGGTGATCGACGAACGCGTGCCCGTGTATGCCTCCGGTCTGGGCAATCCAGGGCCCTGGATGACCGAACTGCGCGCCAATGGCACGAAGGTGATGGCGGTGGTGGGCGCGGTTCGCCATGCGATACAGGTGAAGTCCTCCGGGTTGGACGTCATTGTCGCCCAAGGCCATGACGGCGGTGGACACAACTCACCGATTGGCACCATGGCATTGATTCCCCAGGTGGTCGATGCCGTAGGGGATACGCCAGTGCTGGGTGCCGGCGGCATTGTGGATGGGCGCGGGGTAGCTGCCGCGATGATGCTAGGTGCAGAAGGCGTGTGGATCGGATCAGCTTTTCTAGCCTCGGATGAGGCCAACATTTTCGATTTCCAGAAGGAAGCGATAGTAGAGGCGAGCGAAGAGGGTACATCGGTCTCGCGTACTGTGACTGGCAAACCCGCGCGGATCATTCGCAGCAAGTGGACTGACCATTGGGCAAGAGAAGGCGTGGAGCCGTTGCCCATGCCTTTTCAGGGAGCGGTGTCCGGGCCGGTGATGGCCGCAGCGAATCGAGATGGGAGAGGCGACGTTAATCCCGGGTTTGCGGGCCAGGGGATCGGCATGATCAGAGCGGTGCGGCCAGCCAAAGATATTTTCAATGAACTGGTCTACAGCGCCGAGCAAGCTCTGTCGCGCACAAGTAATTTAGTCTAGCCCGCGAGCGCCTCCAGGCAATCCCAATGCAAGTCGCCGAACTGGCCGTTTGGATTCACCGGCTGCACGCAGACGTGGGTAGCACCGGCGTCCATATGCTCTTTAATGCGCGCGTTGATCGCGTCCGCATTACCCCACGCGAATGTGGTGTCGATGAACTTGTCGGAAAGGCTGTTGATGTCGTCTTCGCTCAAACCCATACGTAGCCAATTGTTGCGGTAGTTGGGCAACGACTGATAGATCTGCGCTACGGGCTTCGCCAGTTCCCGGGCTTTGGCGGGATCAGATTCGAAAATGACCTTTTGTTCAACACACAGCATGGCGTCCGGGCCCATGATCTCGCGGGCCATGCGGGTGTGGTCTGGAGAGGAAAAATACGGGTGGGCGCCGTCACAGCTGGACGCGGCCAGCTCCAGCATTTTTGGACCCAGCGCGGCGATAACCGTTGCAGGTTCCTCGGCTGGCGCTGCGCCGGTATACGGGGCGGCCTTCATGCCTTCGAGATAGGCGCGCATGGTGGCCACGGGTGGGCCGTACTCGAGCCCACGTACACCTTCAACCAATGGCTTGTGCGAAACGCCCATGCCCAATAGAAAGCGCCCGCCGGATTGTTCGGCGAGGGACTTCTGCGCGGCCATGGTCACGCCCGGCTCGCGGTGGTAAATGTTGATGATGCCGGTGGCCAGATTGAGCTGGCTGGTGTTGGCCAGTAGCCACGCTGCGGTGACCACAGGAGACTTGCCTACGGTCTCTGGGATCCACAGCGTGCCATAGCCGAGGGACTCAATGCGCTGCGCGGCCGCGGCTGCATCCGCGGAAGACAACCCGTCGAAAAAGTACCAGACGCCTAGTTTGCCTGTATCCATGTTACCTCCTGAGAATTATTTACCGGTAAAGTTTCCGGGCCGACGCTCGGAAACTGCCTTGATGCCTTCGTAGGCGTCGTCAGTCGCGCGCAGCCACTGCTGTTCTTGCAATTCATGTTCGGTGGCGGCGGTGACCGCCTCCGCCAAACCCTGGCGCATGGTCGCGCGCACCGACATCACCGCCAACGGTGCATTCTCGGCGATTTCCTGGGCAAGCGCGTTGGCAGTAGGGCGCAGGTCTTGCGCGTCGACCAGCTGGTCGACCAGGCCGATCTGTAGGGCTTCTTCCCCACTCACTCGGCGGCCGGTGTACAGCATGTTGTTGGCAGCCTGATTGCCCACGATCCGTGGGAGGGTCACTGTGACCCCGAAACCCTGATGAATGCCGAGCTTCACGAAATTGGCGCCAAAGCGGGCCGCGGGAGACGCAACGCGGAAATCCGGCACCAGCGACAGCCCCAGCCCACCACCAATGGCGGCACCCTGGATGGCTCCGATGATGGGTTTCTTGTTATGAAACAGCCGCGTGGCCTCCTGATAGAGTTTTCCGGTGGTGTTTTGAAACCCTTCCTCGGTAAAATCACTACTTCCAGATCCGTCTTCCTGGCCGGTGCCGAAATTCGCGCCGGCGCAAAATGCCTTGCCGTCGGACGCCAACACGATCGCGCGGCAGTCGGATTGCTCATCAAGCGCATCGAATGCGTCCGCGATCTGGCTGATCAGGCTCTGATCGAAGAAATTGAGCGGCGGACGTTGTATTTCCACCGTGGCCACATGACCGGTTAAAGAGACCGCGATGTCTGTATAGGTATGCTCGGTCACAAGATCATTCCCCGCCTGCAAAAGAGCAGGCGATAGTAACAGCGAGGCAGAGGTAAATCACCGCGCATGGATGACGTTCCGCACATCGACGACGACGCCTCGGTGCAAGACACCAACCGGCGACCAGGTATCTGGGAGCTCGCGCTGCCTTCCATTCTCGGCAACCTATCCTACACGGTAGTCGGCATGGTGCAGACCAAGTTTATCGCCGAGCTCGGTGCGGAAGGCCTGGCGGCGGTGGGGGCAGGTCAGCGCATCTTCTTTGCCATGCAGGCCATTCTCATGGCAGTGAGTGCCGGCACCACGGCTCTGGTGGCCCGGGCGTGGGGCGCGGGAGACTATGAGGAAGCCAGCCGCGTGACGATGGCCTCACTGGTGTTGGGCGGTGTCATGGCCGCGTTCATCGCGGTGTTGGGCATCGCGTTTGCGACGCCGGTAGCGTCAGTGTTCGGTCTGGATCAAGCCACGCTTGAGATGGCCAGCCTCAACATTCGCTGGTTGTCAGCATTCAACGTGGTGTTTGCGGCCATGTTCGTGTTGAGCGCGGCGCTGCGAGCGTCCGGTGACGCCTGGACCCCATTGTGGATGAGCGTGGGTGTGAACATCATGAACATCCCCCTTTTGTACGCGTTTATCTTTGGCCGTTGGGGCATGCCTGAGATGGGTGTGGCCGGAGCTGCAATCGCCGCCGGTATCTCCTTCAGCATCGGCGTGGGCATTCTGCTGATCATGTGGGTTAAGCAGAAGTTCCGCGTCAAACATGTGTCCAGTGGGTGGTGGCGGCGCCGACGCCTGAAACAGTTGCTCGACATTGGCTATCCGGCGGCGTTGGAGCAGGGCGTGTTCCAGATAGGCTTTTTCGTATTTCTGATGATGATCGGTAACTTCTACGGCACCGAAGCGTTTGCTGCATACAACATCGGCGTTAACCTGCTGGCCGTGTGTATGACGGTGGGATTTGGTTTCTCCATCGCGGGATCTACTTTGGTCGGGCAACATCTGGGCGCTAACGACCACGAAGGCGCAGCGCGTAGCGGATGGCGCTCGATGCTGTTTGCGATTCTGTCGATGGGGTTTCTGGGCGCGGTGATCGCTTTGTTCGCGGAAGAAATGGCGATTTTCTTCCTCGGTGACATCGGCTTAACCATCACCTACACCGTACAATTCATCTATATTCTCGGTGCAATGATGCCGCTGCTTGCAGTGGAGTTTTCCATCGGCGGGGCATTACGCGGCGCCGGCGATACGCGATTCCCGCTCATGGCGACCATCATCGGGTTGCTGGTGATGCGTTGCGGGCTCGCGGCGGGGGCGACCTACATGGGATTACCTGTGGTATATGTGTATGCGGCGATAATCGGCGACTACATTGTGAAGGGAGCGATGCTGGTGTGGCGATTCCGGCGCGGTAAGTGGAAAACCGTGGTGCCAACGGAACAGTTGGGGTTCGATCGTGCCTGAAATTCCCGATCTCACTGTCTACGTAGAGGCGCTCAATGAGCGGCTTGAAGGGAGTGAGCTCGAGGGAATAACAATTGCGTCGCCTTTCCTGTTAAGAACCGTCGAGCCCAAAGTGGATGATCTGGTCGGACGTGGTTACGTAGGTTGCTCCCGGCTTGCCAAGCAGCTTGTGTTTGAGCTTGAAGGCGGCTTTTACTTCGTGATTCATCTGATGATCTCAGGCCGTTTTCAATGGTCGGAGACTTACAAACCACCGCCGAAGCGCAATGGTCTGGCCGCGTTCAAGTTCAGTGCGGGCACCGTTCTGTTCACTGAAGCGAGCAAGAAGAAACGAGCCTCTCTGCGCTTGGTGAAAGGCATGGAAGATCTGGCCGCGCTTGATCCCGGCGGACTGGAAATACTCGACGCGACACAAGATGAATTCATTGCGCGATTGCGCAGTATCAACCACACGCTAAAGCGGGCGCTGACTGATCAGCGGATTTTTGCCGGCGTCGGCAATGCATACTCAGACGAAATTCTGCTGCGCGCGAAACTTTCGCCTTTCAAGCAATCTTCGAAGATTGATGACGCGCAAGCGGCGCGTTTGTATGAAGCATGCCGCGAGGTACTGCAGGAATGGATAGTGATTCTACGCAACAAGGCGAAGGGAAAGTTCCCGGCCAAGGTAACGGCGTTTCACGACGAAATGGCCGCGCACGGTAAGTACAAACAGCCTTGCATGGTATGCGGCGCGCCAATTCAGCGGATCGTTTATGCCGAGAACGAAGCCAACTATTGTGCCAGGTGTCAGACTGAGGGACGCTTGCTGGCGGACCGGTCATTGTCGAAGTTGCTCAAAGACAACTGGCCCAAGCGCCTTGAGGATCTGGAAAACATCTAGTCTGCCGCAAACTCGAGACGAACTTTACCGCAGCCAACAATTGTCAAGAGACACCGAAGAGTCAGTGGTGTTGCGTTATTCCAAGTGGAAGTAGCGCTCTACAGAGTGCTAACGTGTACCTATGATCGGTGGAGACGTGCCGGGGATGAACTGGGAAGCGATCGGTGCGGTTGGCGAAATTACGGGGGAGGTATTGCTGCTCGACTCATTGGTCTATCTAGGCGTCCGAATACGCGATACAAAACGTCAGATGTCGGCAGCCGGTGCACAAGACAGCGAACACAAAAATGTCTGAGAATATTCTTGGTGGTTGTTTCTGTGGAGAGATTCGCTATCGGATTTCGGAGAAGGCGCAGTTCCAGCTCTATTGTTTTTGTGAAGATTGCAGAAAGCGTTTGGGGACGGATGGCTATGCGGGCTACATGGTCAAGGAAGATGCTTTTTTCTTGGTTAAAGGTGAACCTAAAGTATTCGACAAGGAATCTAAGTCCGGGCGAACTGTTGAGCAAAATTTTTGCGGCAGATGCGGTACAAACCTTTGGGGAAGGACTGAGTTGGGTCTAGTTAGTGTATCGGCCGGAACGCTGGACGATCCGGAAGAGTTTTGTCCAACAAAAAAGACATTTTCAGACCAGGCACCTAGTTGGGGACGTGTTCCCACCGGCCTGGAAGAGATATAGGGAAGAGCATGCGGGTTCGTTGGTGATCGGTAGCAAGCTGAGATTAGCGATAGATGTCGTTGGAATATCGTCCATCGTGGCGTCTCTGATTTTCGTTGGCCTCCAGATGCAGCAGACTCAAGAGATAGCGCGAGCAACGCTATATCAGATGCGATCTGATGCAAGCCGTGAGGTTAACTCCAACATTGTGGAGAATGACCGACTTGTTGAGACCATTATTCGGTCTCAGCAAGGTGAGTCCCTCACGAGGGAAGAAACGCTGGTGCTGCAAAGGGCAATGCATGTGGTATTTAATCACTTTGAAACCTCTCACTTTCTCTTTCGCGAAGGGTTTCTCGATAACGAACACTGGAAGTCTGATCTAGATACGATGGTTGGGTTTACGTCAGTTGAGCCAGGAAAGAGTGCATGGGCTCAATCGAAAACTGACTTGAGGACTTCTTTCGTTGCTGCCGTAGATCTAGCAAAAAAGCTGAAAGTGAATGAGGCAGACATTTAGCATGAAGTTGAAATCGCTCATTTCAGACACGCAGTGTTATGCGTCAAGGTTGTGCCATTGAACTGGGAAGCGGTTGGGGCGGTCGGAGAACTTGTTGGAGCTTTCGCCGTAATCGTCACGCTTGCTTATTTGGCGTTACAGATCAGATACACACACAGGGTGGCTGCTGATACAAACAGGAGGTATCGCGCCAGTGGTGTGATGGATGGAATGAAAGTTCTCGTATCAGACGATGGACTTCGAAATTCCTGGACCAAATCGCTCAAACTCGAAGACATATATGATGATCTAGGGCAGAAGCTGAACCTGAGCCAGGACGAAGCGACAAAGTTCGACTACTTCTTTCTATACTGGGTTTGGCTGCATTGGGGACAATACCTTTCGGTTTCTACAGATGAAGACCTTCAAGAGATTGAACATATTGTTGCGAACTTCTATTCATTAGAGGCACTACAAATATGTCTGAAGCACAGCCCTTTCAGGAATACACTGGATGAGAAATTTGTTCAGTTCATCGAGGAAGTCACCGCTAAACACATTGAAGGCCGAAACGCATAGCATGCAGTTGCAGTCGCTCTCCCGTGCTCGCGATGACCAGGGTGTGCACAATGATGCCTAACAAGTTGGTGCTTGGCTTAACAGCGGTAGCTCAACACGGTGTTAGATGACATATGGATCCCAAATGCCTTGGTGAAATATATGATCTGATGGCGGACGATTGGCAAGATGATCGGTTCGACCAGCGGAACGGCATTAACCAGCATCGTAAAGCTCTAGAATTCCTGGAGTGCGAAGGGATCTCTCTCAATGTCGGCTGCGGATGCAACACGAGATTTAATCCTCTTCTAAGAGAAAAAGGGCTCAAGATAGAAGGGTTGGACGTTTCGTCGAAGATGGTTCAACTGGCAAGGCAATGCGAACCTGACGCGCTCTATTATGAAGCTGACATCTGTAATTGGACGCCGGCTCACTCGTACATGTTCATCACTGCCTGGGATAGTGTTTGGCACGTTCCCTTGTCACAGCAGGTAGGTGTTATGTCGAAGCTACTGGGCGCATTGGCTCCTGGTGGGGTGTGCATTTTTTCCGCGGGCGGATTGTCCGCGGAGCGTGAACACTATGATTCAACGATGGGACCAGAGGTTTACTACAGCACGCTTGGGATTCCTAGATTGATGAGCTTGATTGACGAATGCGACTGCGTGTGCCGGCACCTCGAGTTCGATCAATGGCCAGAAGTTCATCTCAGTGTAATTGCTCAGAGAGCCACCTGACATGCAGTTGAAGTCATTCGCTACGCCGAGCCATCGTTTCTTTGTTACGAAACACCTGCGGTTCCAATGTTGGAGACGTAAGCATGCACGTTGTTGAAATAGCAATCGCCATACTTGTGGGATATATCATACTCCTGCTTCTTCTAGAGGCTGTCATCTGGAAGGTCCAGCCTGGCATGGAGAATGGGGTCACGTTGTTCGTAACCGTAGATTCCACAATCGTCGCTCGTAAATTGTATGGGTTCCAATTCGACGGCGACCTTTACGTTTCGTCCAATCACTGGTTTCGAAAGTGGTATTACGCTGTTATGGCAAATCCGCTTGTTGAGGTGGAACATGACGGAGAAACCAAACCTTGCACTGCAGTACCAGTTGAAGGAGATGAGCGAGGACGAGTTGCCAATGGATATAAGATGGGCTTCGTCCTCAGGCTAATGTGTGGCTTTGCGCCGCGGCGCTTCTTGCGATTGGATCCCCGCAGGATTTGAGATCCGTGACGTACAGTTTCAGAGTTGGTTAGCCGCGACATTTGCAGTGAGACTCGGCTTGGCTGGCTGGTAACAAGCCCTAGTGTTGTTTCGTTCTGGTTTCTCAAGACGTTGAGTTGGGCATGATATGAGCATCGAAGCGTTAGGCTCGAGAAAGCTGGATCACTACCATTCGCCGGACACCTCAAGTCAGGGTTGAGATAGACCAGAAAATCTACGCGCTACAAGCATCCGCGATCGATAGTGAAAGCCTTCGCAAGAAGATTTTGCACAATCGCGGCTACTGGTACGCTTGGGAAGGGATCACGGTCGTACGTTTTACGCCGCGCGAAGCTATCATGTTGGAGATGAGTGATGTTTAGAGAAAAGCCGCATGTCTGAATCCATCGAACTTTTAAGCACAATCGTCGAGTTCTCCATCGGTCTCGCTGGATTCTCTGGATTAGTCGGAGTCTTCATGCACCGATCGGGCCAATGGATCTACGTCGATAAGTTTAGAATCACAAATCTACTTCTAATGAGCCTGACGCCTGGCTTTCTAGCATTCATAAGCTTGGGGCTACTTTCGATCACGTCCAACGCCGTCGAAATATCAGGGGCCATTTTTGCTTTCACGCTGGCCCTGCTCCTGATATTCATTCCACGCGCTCGCTTCAAGGTGCCCGAACGCGATCGCCACCTGGTAGGACCTTCCATTTTTATCCCGATGTCGTTCACCTTCACTGTCGTAATGATCACCCAGGCACTCGTGGCAGTTTCCGTAATCGATAGCTACGAGTTCACTGTTTACTACTACTCGTTAGTAGCGATGTTGATTCTCGCAGCTGTGCAGTTTGCAAGGCTCATACTTGCAAGGCCGAACGTTTCGTTGGACTCGTCATCAGATGGCCTCTAGTACCACGTCATGGTTTTGGAAACAGAACAACTGCTCATAAGGCCTTTCCGCAGGGAAGATCTAAAAGCGTATGCCACCATCGTGGCAGACCCAGACGTGATGAAGTTCTTAGGTGGCCCTCAAACGGTTGCGGAGGCTGAAGTCTATTTGGATGAGATGATGAATCTCAATGCGGCCAGTGGTCTGGGAAGGTATGCGGTTGAGTTGAAAAGCAGCGCTGCCCTGATCGGATTTTGTGGCTTTAGACCTGTTGGTGACTATATCGACTTTGGTTACAGATACGCCAAAAGTGTGTGGGGCCAGGGCATTGGACTTGAAGCTGCCAGAGCCGTACGGACGTACGGCTTGGATACCCTCAATATGAAAAACATGGAAGCCGGCGCAGCTGTTGAGAACCAGGCGTCAATTCGCATTCTGGAAAAAATGGGTTTTAGGTATAGAGAGGAGCTTACGTTTGATGGTAGTCGATCAATACGTTTCCGAGACAAGCGTATGTTTGAGCGAATTGGGTTAGGCGATTAAATGGACCAAGAGCCTAACAAATGCATCATGCCGAACGTTGTTCTTGCCGTCATGGAAAAATCGAAGTGAACTGGGATGCCATAGGTGCCGTCGGCGAGGCGCTTGGAGCGATAGCCGTCTTAGTCACTCTACTGTACCTCGCGACCCAGATCAGGCAAACGAATCGTATCTCGCTCTTCAATTCGTCGAAGGAGTTGATAGGGGCCTATGATGAGATTAACCGATTGGTGGCGACCGATTCTTCTGTTCGCGATGTATTGTTAAAGCGGGAGCCATTGTCCGAAAACGAGGAGAAACAGCTCTACGCCATTGCGATTATGTATGGCAACGTATGGATTGCTGCTGAAACTGCATTGAGGAATGGGCAGATTCAGGAAAATTTGTACGGCGTGATCGCAGGGGATGTTTCATCGCAACTAGACCAATGGCCCGCTATACGAGCGCCCCTGAACCTCTGGTTAGACAGGGCTCCTGAGCTTGAGGAGAGTTACG
>Ga0315336_1002318_pt1 | contig 29806 bp, 25 predicted proteins | sample ASW5metaG_FD_204512 | JGI IMG/M metagenome (GOLD analysis project Ga0315336, IMG submission 204512) | Ammonia-oxidizing marine archaeal communities from Monterey Bay, California, United States - ASW #5 | ecosystem: Environmental > Aquatic > Marine > Intertidal zone | place: USA: California... | reverse complement strand
CCCACAACCGACCTTGACCGCGACCAAGGCGGGAGCGGTCAACTTCTTCGCGCGGCGCCCGACGGTCAACTTCTTCGCGTTGGATCCCGACCGGACGGTGGGGCGGTCGGGAGACCGCCCCACAGCAGGTTTTCAGAAAGCCGAAACTCCTGGCAATACCCCCATTTCACAGCTATCCTCTGCCGATCATGGCACAAAAGCGCGTTCTTCTCCTGGGATCGACCGGGTCGGTCGGGGCCAGCACCCTTTCGGTGGTCGACAACCTGTCTGGAGAACTCCAGATCACCGCCCTGGCGGGGGGCCGCCAATGGGAGAAGATCCTCGACCAGACCTTGCGCTACTCTCCGGAGGCTGTGTCCCTGAGCGATTCGGCCGCGGCGGCGAAGCTGGAGTCCGCCCTGAAGCGCAGGCCGCTCGCGAAAAAGCCGCGGGTATACGCAGGGAAGGCGGGACTCGTTTCGCTGGTCAGGGAAACCGAGGGCGATGTCGTCCTCGGGGCCATCTCGGGAGCAGCCGGCTTGCCGGCCAACATTGCCGCGCTCGAAAGCGGAAAGGATCTCGCGCTCGCCAACAAGGAAGCTCTGGTCATGAGCGGAGCGATCTTGACGCAGCTTGCGCTCCAGCACAACCGCCGCATCTTACCGGTCGACAGTGAACACTCCGCAATCTTCCAATCCCTTCTCTGCGGCCGTCCTGAGGAGGTCGAGTCCATCATTCTCACGGCCTCAGGCGGCCCGTTCCGGACGGCGAGCCTGGAGGAAATGTCTCGCGCGCGCAAAGTCGATGCCCTCAAACACCCGACCTGGACGATGGGTGAGAAGATCACCATCGATTCCGCCACCCTCATGAACAAAGCCCTGGAGGTAATCGAGGCGCGTTGGCTCTTCGATCTACCTTCCGAAAAAATTCGCGTGGTCGTCCATCCGCAGTCCATCGTTCATTCTCTGGTAGAGTTTCGCGATGGTTCCGTGATCTGCCAGCTCGGTCCGCCCGACATGAGAATTCCTATCCAGTACGCCCTGACCTATCCCCAGCGCAAACCGCTTCCCGTCGAGAGAGTGCGGCTCGAGGAGGTTGCGCGCCTGGACTTTCAAGCTCCTGACCCGGCTCGTTTTCCAGCCCTGAGGCTGGCGTACGAGGTACTCGACCTCGGGGGCACCGCTCCCTCGGTCTTCAACGCCGCAAATGAGGTGGCAGTTTTCGCCTTTCTACGCGACGCAATCCCCTTTATGGAAATCATCGGTACCGTGGAGCGCACCCTGCAAAACCATCAGGTGGTCGAGAACCCCGATCTCGAGGCGATCTTCGCCGCCGACGCCTGGGCGCGTAAAGAGGCCACCCGACAATTTTCACTCAACCATTCGCGCACCCATTCATGACACTTCTATACGTCATCTACGCACTTATCGGCATCAGCATCATCATCTTCATTCACGAAGCCGGACATTTTCTGGCCGCGAAGAGGGTAGGAGTGCGGGTCGAGCGCTTTGCCGTAGGCTTCGATCCACTGGTTCGTGGCCGCCCGCTGCGCTTTTTTACCATTCGCTGGGGTGAAACCGAGTACGTGCTCGGTATGATCCCCTTCGGGGGCTACGTGAAGCTGGCCGGTGGGGAGATGATGCTCGAGCCCGACGCGAAACCGGCGCCGGACGAACTGCCCGGAAAGTCGGTCGGGGCTCGCGCCCTTGTCTTCGTCGCGGGCTCCCTCATGAACATCGTCTCCGCGTTCTTCTTTTTCATGATCGCCTTTACCCTGGGCGTTCCCTTTCCCGCTGCGGAGGTGGGCGTGGTGGAGCCGGGTACTCCTGCCTGGGAGGCGGGGCTCAAGCCCGGTGACAAGATCCTCTCCTTGGACGGGACGCCCACGGAGGACTTTATCGACATAAAGCTCGCGGTGGCCTTGGGGAGCACGTCGAAAAGCATCGACCTGGAGGTCGCGCGTCCCGGGAAGGATGGGAGCACGGAGAACCTGAACCTCGCGGTCACACCGCGCTGGGACGCGGCGCGCGGTTTCAACGTGATCGGCATTGGGCCAGCCGATTCCAGGATCCTCGGGAAGCCCGAGCCCGACAGCCCTGCTGCACGGGCCGGACTGCGGGCGGGCGACGAGATCGTCGGGCTGGAGCTGAACGGAAACCGCCTGCCCCATCTCCCCGTTTCCCTGCTCAGATTCGCGTTCCGAGACTTCGTCCTGCGACGCGCAGAGCCTTTCAGGCTGGAGGTTGCCCGCGACGGCAAGCGGGAGTGGATCGACATCATCCCCGAGAAACCGAAGGACGCACGGAAGCGTTCGCAAATAGGTGTCGCTCCGATCCCCGGGAATATCGTACGCAAGGTCCAGGTCGGTTCTGACGCCCTGGAAGTTTTTCAGCCCGGCGACCGCCTCCTCGCCGTGGGAGGAAGACCCTTCTACTGGGTGGCTCACCTTCTCTTCGCTAACGAATTGCCGGCAGACGAGCTGGAGCTGAAAATTCTCTCCCGGGACAATCAGGAGCGCCTCACGCGCGTGGGCCGAGACGCGTTCCTCGAGTGGAACCTGAAGAGTGAGATCTTCTGGGCGGATCACAGCGCCATCGTAGGTAAGGTCGGGACGGAGGCGCCGCTCGCTCGTGCCGGCTTGCGGCCAGGCGACATCATCCAGATGGTCAACGGGGAAGCCTGTTACTCCCCGGCGGACTTCGAGACCCTTCTGTCGAAACCGGACCTCGGCGACCTCCAGACGGCGCTGGTGACGGTCCTTCGCGACGGCGAGACCGTCAGCCGCCAAATCGCGGCGCGATCTTTGCGCGATAGCGAGGGCGTGACCTGGGAAACCATGCCTCGCATCGACCCGACTCGAGGCGGCCCCGCAGAAAAGGTGGGCATTCTGGCGGGTGCGAAAGTCCTGACCCTGGAAGGCAAACGCCTGTACTCATGGGGAGACATGGTTCAGGCTGTGCAAAGCATCGACCCTGACACTACCATCGAGATCGGGTGGGTCAGCGCAACGGGCGAGAAAGAAAAAGGTCGCATCTCCGTAGGGCTCGAACCCGTCGCGCTTGTGGGCTTACCGATCAAGCCGTTCGAAAAGACGCTGCGCGTGAGCGCCCTGGAGTCAATCCGGGTCGGGGCCAAGAAAATCGTGCAGACGGCGAAGCAGATTTTTCTGACCTTGCGCAGCCTTATCAGCCGCGAACTCTCCGCGAAAAACCTCTCGGGCCCCGTAGGAATCACCCATCTCCTCACCAAGGTCGCCGAGCAAGAAAACATCGCCACCCTGATCTACTGGCTCGCCCTGATCAGCGTCAACCTCGGAATTTTCAACCTTCTCCCCTTCCCGATCCTCGACGGGGGGCACTTGCTCTTCCTCGCGATCGAGAAGATCAAGGGAAGCCCCGTCAGCGTCACGGTCCAGGACTGGGCGATGCGGGTAGCGTTCCTGTTGATCATCTTTCTGGCCGTGTTTGTGACGTTCAACGACCTCAAGCGGCTGCTGGGGTAGGCTGCCCATGCCGCCCTATGATAACCCGAAGCGTAAGCGAGGAGACGCAGCGCTGCGTCTCCTCGCTTACGCTTCGGGTTACTATTCATGTTCGGTGCTCGGGAAAGAGACAGAAGCAACTCCAGAAAGACCGACCGAACACTGAACACCGAACACTCTCATGTCTTCCGACGCACCGTAATCTTCACGCGCGTTCCGTCGGGCAGGTCCACGTCTTGCTTTATGCGATAGCGGTAGACGTCCCCGTCCTTGCTGAGCAGGGCCAAGTTGGCGCGCGAATTGGAAGTAACACCGGCACTGCAAGTATAAAGACAGGCGAGGCACCCTGACTCGTGACAGGGAGGACTCTCGGCATCGTTTCCGGTGTAGTTACCTCCAAAGCGCATCTCGAGCCCCCGCGCTCCGCCGCTTGAAGGCAGGCTGGGAACCACTTCAGTAATGAGCTCCTCGAGGGGCATAGCGTGCTTGCGACCCTCCCAGCTGACCAGGAACTGGATCGGGTCCCCTTCGGTGGCGATCTTCTCGTCCCCCATGTTCGCGGAGCTGACGTTGTTGCCGTCCATGGCGCCGATAGCCTTCAGAGACTTGTAGAAATGTCCGGGGGAAACCTCGGTGGTGAAAAAGGCCAGCGGCGACATGGAGCCGTCCTCCTTTACGATCAGGTGCCAGGTACCTTTCTCCGCGTTCTGTCGATGAAAAACGGCGTGAAAGCTGAACTCCTTGGCATCTTTGTTCATGAAGACAACGCCTTCGTTCGCCGGTCCTTGCTTCCCACGGGCCCGAAACAGCCCGACGTCACAGGCGCACAGAGCGAGAGACAGAGTCACGGCGAGGGACAGGATTTCAAAAGTACGCCGACGCTGGTGCATCGTCTCATGCAGTCGGGCTCGAGTACGGAGTACACGTTTGCGCATGCAGAATCATTCCTCGAACGGTTTCCAGTTTCCATCGACCAAAAGCTCGTAGGGCCTGAAGTCTCTCTTGTACTCCATGGACGGGCAGCCCGCGACATAATAGCCGAGGTAGAGGTAGCTCTTCCCCCTCGAGGCGGCCACCTCGATTTCGGAAAGAATGTCGAAGGTGCCGAGACTTCTCCGGGAGTATTCCGGCCCGTGGTAAGCGAAGATGGAGTTCAACGCATGCCGGCTCTCGTCGACGTACGCAATCCCGATCAGGACTCCGTCGAGACGGTAGCGAAACTCGTGGGTGAGCACGGGGTTGTCGATGAAGCTCGAGAAGTATCCCTCGAAGTCCATGGGTGACGGAAGCCAGCCACGCCGTTGCTCGCGATCGTCGTGGAAACGTCGATACAGATCGAGCCGCTCGGCATCAAGGGCCGGCTCCCCGAGCTCCAGTTCTACGTCCCGATTTTTTCTGAGCACGCGTCTTTGGGACCGGGACGGGAGGAACGTACGCACCGGGACCCTTAGCGAGATACACTCCGAACAATCGGGACAGGCAGGACGGAAGTAGGATTTCCCGAAATGCCGTGCGCCGGAGGCGAGCTCGGCAGAGTGTTCCTCGGGAGTCACCTTCACCGCCAGGCGCACTTCAAGTCGGGACGGACGGTCGTGGAGATAGGGACAGGTCTCGGGGTTGGTCAAGAACTTAGCGTAAGCGCGCATGAGGGATCCTTCGGCATCGTACACGATTTCGGAAGTATGCGGGCGCATCATCATCGTGCCCGTGCCCCTGCCTGGATCGGGAGGGACCGCCCTGACCACGAAAAGCCGGACGCCTACCAAGAAGGGGCCATCGCAGGCTTTGCTGTGGATCGTCGCTATGCTGATTCAGATGGCGCGTCCTGCCGAGGAGTCGGGCTCGGGCAGGGGCACGGGCTCGGGCACGAAGTAGGACTAAACGTCACCGAACTTCTGGGCCAGATTAGGGCCCTCCCTTATACTTCTTTTATACCGTGTCACCATCGCGCGGTAAAGGAAGGTCATGCTTCGAGCACACACCCGACTGCTGATCGCGATCGGCCTCGCCGTTCTGATCGCTGGCGCCCTGGGGATAGCTCTGTGGACGCATTCGAGCCCGGTCCGCGTGACGAGCCGGCCAACTCCTCGCGAGAAGTTGAGTCCTCGAGAGGTGGAGACAGTGGCGCAGCTTGTGAGGGCCGGGGGGCCGCAAACCGAAAGCCCGGCTAGCTCCGTTCCTGGAGCCGACCTTGAAACCTCTCCCGCCGCAGAGCTTGCGTCCATCGAGGGTAGGGTGGCCCTGCCCGATGGGAATCCGGCCGAGGGGACCGAGGTCGTTCTGCTCGAGGTGGAGGAGATCGACGCCCTGAGCCTTGCGCGGGCCGCAAGACGCGATGAGGGAACCGCTCTCAGGGAGCTTCTCGAGCGGCACGTTTCACTTGCCGACCAGGCACGGACGGCTGCCGATGGCGCCTTCGTTTTCACCAGACTTTCACCAGCCCACTACGTCGTGGTTGCGAGGGACCGGCACCATCCAAGCACCGTAAGCCACCTTCTGCGCCTCGGCGATGATAACGACGCCGACGGGCTTCGGGTCGACCTCACCTTGGAGCGAGGGCTGGCGATCGAGGGTCGGGTCATCGACGCAGAAGGCGAACCGGTATCCGGTGCCATCATCGGTGCGCGCGAGGTCCACCGGGACCGGCGTGGAGCGCGGACACTGCCCTTCCTACCGAAGGATACCCTGGACGTCGTCCGCATCGGCGAGCGACTCCGGACGCGCTCGACGGAGTCGGAAGACGATGGAAGCTTCCGGCTGCGAGGCCTCCATCCCTGTTCTCATGGTCTGCTCGCAAAGGCGCCGGGAAACTTGCGGGCCCGGGCCGCCGGCGTCGACGCCGGCGAGACCGATTTGGTGGTCCGCCTCGAGGAGGGCGCGACGCTGAAGGGACAGGTGCGTTTCGCAAACGGCAGCCCGGCGGCGGGCGTGACCGTGGAGGTCTTTTCCTCGCGCTCCGTGGGCGAAGGACCTCCCCGACCTCCCGGGCTCTTGCCGCGAGAAAGCGGTGCGCGGGGGGAAACCGATGCAAGAGGGTCTTTCCTGCTGACGCAGCTCGAGCCCGGACTTCACGTCCTCCGGGTGAGAGGAGGAGGTGTGAAAACTGAAACGATCCCGGAGGTGCGACTGGAACGGTCGAGGGAAAATGCGCTCGCGATCACCGTGCAGCCGGGAAGCACCCTGCGGGGCGTGGTCGTCGGTGAGCAGGGAACGCCTCTTGTGGGTGTGAAGGTTCACGTGAAGAGCCGGCCGCCGCGCGTGCTCGAAACCGGTGCCGCCGGCCGCTTCTTTACCGACAGCCTCGATCCTGACAGCTACTGGGTATCGGTCGCCGCCGCTCCGCCCTACCCTCAAAACACGGCTGCACGGCGTGTCGAAACCGACCAGGCAGAAGTCGTGTTCACCTTGCGTCCCGCGACGCCCGTCTCGGGGCGAATCCTCGATGCGACGACGGGAGAGCCTGTAGACGGGGCTCGACTCACGCTCCGTTCCCCGTCGACGAAGCACGGGCCACTGAACGCCCTGAGCGATGCAGAGGGTCGGTTCCTGATTCTTTCGGGAGTAGATGGCAGCCTGGCGCTGCGCGCGGCCGCCCTCTCTTACTACTCGGTCTCGCGGGAACTTCTGCTCCAGCCGGGAGTGCCGGTCACCGGGGTCGAGATCGGGTTGCCGGCCGCGACGCGGCTGGAAGGTCTTGTGAGGACCCCCGACGGCGAGCCGGTTGGGGCCGCTCTCGTAGCCCTCGGCAGCGGCACGGCCTTCGGCGAGGCGCACTGGGCCGGGCCGGTTGCCACGACGCCGGAAGGCACCTTTCGCCTTTTTCTCTCACGGCCGGTGCCCCCGGGAGAGTACTACCTGCACGTCACCCACCCGGAGTGCTACCTTCCCGAAAGTCTGCGGCTGACGGAAGTAGAGCTCGCTCGGAATCTGAGCGACATCGAGGTGACGCTGGCTCCCGGAGGCTCCCTTTCGGGGACGGTGAGCGACCTGGGGACCGGCGTCGCCAACGCTGCGGTGCAAATCCTCCGCTGCGCCGTCGAGCTCAGCACAGAGACTCAACTTCCGCCGGGCATGGAGCTGCCTTGGCTTCCCGAGGGAGAAGCGCGGAGCGATCACCGCGGGCGGTTCGACGTCCAAGGACTTCGACCTGGTGCCTACGTTCTCCGCGTCGAGGCCGACGGCTATTCCCCCTACCGCGGCGAGCCTTTTCTCGTAGCACGCAGCTCGCGGGCGCAGCAAACCATCTCTCTGTGGGGGGAAAGTATCATCGCGGGAGTCATCCGCGATGACGAGGGACGCCCCCTCGCGGATGCAACGATCACTGCGAGGTCGACGAATAGAGCACCCGATGCGGTCAACCAAGCTTGGAGCGACGAAGCGGGTCGCTACCGATTGCCGAAGTTAAGGCCGCGAAGGTACGATCTGAGGGTCGCGAGAAAAGGCTACGGTCCAGAGGAACGCCCCGCGGTCGATGCTGGCAACGAGCAGGTCGACTTCTCACTGTCCGCGCCAGGTGCCATTGCGGGAACGGTAAGCGATCTCAGGAGCGGCTTGCCGGTTCGGGACTTCGAGGTCCGCGTCCTTCCGGACAGCGCTGCATTACGGGGGAGGCTGGGCCGAGTGCTCCCGGATCTGCGAGAGAGAGGAGAGTTCCGCGTGGAAGACTTGCCCCGGAGCCCCTACCTCCTCATGGTGACCGCGGACGGATACCGGATCCACGAGAGCCCGGTGCTCGTCGAGCCGGGAAGCGAAACGCGCGTCGCAGTCGCCCTCGATCCCGGCGCTGCCATCGAGGGAAGCGTCTTCGACACGCTCGGTCGGCCCGTCGCCGCTCTGGCGCTGCGTGCCGTCCGGCTCGTGTGGAAGCCGAAGGGGTCCGGCGGAGAAGATAGGCAGAGAGAGCTGGTGCCCTTTCGAGACTCCGGTGCCGACACCTTGACCCGGTCCACCACGACCGACGGACGGGGGGCTTTCCGGCTGGGAGGCCTCGCGGACGGCTACTACCGGATCGAGGCAAATCACCCCGAGCTCGGGAAGAAGGTAACGGCACCCGTAGAGGTTTCCTCAGCCCGGGACGCACCGACCCCGCAAGTGCGAGTCGTGCTGGATCCGGAACGCTGAAGTTGAATAGAATTAGGCGGAAATGCAAACCGCCTGGAACCTCGGTCGCCTGATCCTGCTCGCAACCCTCTGGGGGTGTGCAGCCCCGAGTGCGGTTTCCGAAAGGCCGTCAGCCAACGCCACCAGGCCCCCCGACCTGGGGCCTTTCGTGCCCACGCCGATGCCCGTGGTGCGAAAGATGCTCGAGCTCGCGGAGGTCAACGGGGATGATCTCGTCTACGATCTGGGCTGCGGGGATGGCCGCATCGTGATCGCGGCGGCCAAGCAGTACGGTGCCCGTGGCGTCGGCATCGAGTACGACCTACGCCTTTGCGAGGAAGCGCGAAGGCGGGCGGAGCGAGAGGGAGTCTCCGCTTTCGTGGAGATTCGTCACCAGGACATCTTCGAGTCCGATTTTTCCGATGCCACGGTAGTGATGCTCTACCTCCTCCCCGCATCGAACAAGATCCTCCAGCGGAGGCTACGGGCTCTTCGACGGGGGACGCGCATCGTAGCCCACGACTACGGCATCGGTGACTGGAAACCGTTGCACACCGAGGTGCTTTGGACCCGAGACGCTTTCCAACACACGGTGTCCGTGTGGCGAGTCGGGGAGTAGAAATCCTCCAGTCGTCTTTACGGAAATCAACGGGCTGTTAGGGTCCGCAGGACCAGAACCTTCTTCTGCACCAGCTCTTGAAGAACCTGGCGGACTTTGTCTTCCACGCTTGTCTTTTTTTCTCCGAAGGTCAGCGCGAAGAACTCCGCGACGTCCTCGGCGTTTCTCCTTCCGTTACAGAGGAGAAAAAGGCTCGCGGCGGCGGAATTCAGGGCGTGCTTGTCCCTGGTAAGCGGATCCTCGATCACCAGATGCTCCGAGAGCTCTCTGAGGACGAGACCGGGACGGACAGATGGAAAAAGACCGCTGCCGCTGATCCACATGTCGCGTTTCCAACCGGGAGGGGCCGTCCATTGCCGCAGGCGCGGGTCGGGCTGACCGTTACGAGGACCTCGGAACGTGACGAGAAGGGGCGACTCGCAAGCAGCGACGTCGCTCGGGCGGTTTGTAAGTGACTCCTGGGCTTCTTGGGTATCCATACGGAAGCACTATCGCAAGAACCGTGCGCGAAAAGCCCGGCCGACGGGACAAGCTTCCCAGGACAGGAGAGGACCCAGCGTAACTCACCTTCCCGCGCTGGTTTCCGGGGAACGACGAGGAAACCATGGACGCAGGACCCTGCTCTTTCTGAACCAGGCCTCCATTGTCGAGCCCGTCAAGCATGTCCAGGCTGTGTACAACGCAATCAGCTTCCTCTCGAAGCATTGTGGTGCAGGCGTCCCGCCTGCAAACCAGAAGCTTGGTTACCAAGAAAGCAGGCGACGCCTGCACCACAATGGTGGAACCCGACGACACTCCCTCGTGAGGGACAGAGCCTACTCGCCGTACACCCGGGTAACCGTTCTGCTGTACACTCCGAAGATGCCGTACGATTCGTAGTCCACAAAGCAGATCCGGTTGATCCCGCCAGCATTCCGTGCTGTAGCGATGCTACTATCGCCGAGGGTCACCCCGAAAAAGCTGACGGCCATCGACTCCCCGATTTTGGGCTCTGCAGGGATAGGACCCGGATTGACCAGCATGCCGTCCTTGACGTTCGTGAATATGGGTCCCGAAATCGGTGCACGCGGCATACTACAACCGACCCCGCAGCACAAAAGTGCCAGCACTGTAAGGAGCGTGCTTAACTTTTTCACGCGCGCAATCTCCTCTCTTCTCGCACGAAACACCACCGGTACTCAGCCCGGATGTCTCACCGTAGTTCCTGCTACGACGCAACCCGGTGAGAAACCCGGGCTAGCCCGTGAATCGGCTCGGATGCGGGTGATGTTTAAGGAAAATGGAGATAACGCTGCGTGCCGTGACTTATCGGATGCTGGCGGCCTCAGCGTGATCTCCCATCGGGGAGGGGGACGGGCACGGGGACTGGCGAGATAGGTTCTTTATCCCTTCTTCGGCTTGAAAGCCCGCGGGAGATAGTGCCGGTAAAGCTGCCCGGCCGGGTTGTCTCCCCCGCGAGAAAGCTGCTCGAGCAGGTCGATTCCCTGCTCCGGTTTGCCCGAGTGGACCAGGAGGTAGGCGCGAAGCAGTTTGTTCTCGCCGCTCGATACAAGCTCCTGCAACTTCCGTTCAAAATCCTCCATGGAAGGGAAGTGCGCTGCGACATCGGCGGGCAGCGAACTGAGCGCCTCCTCCGATTCGAGGGCGTGGCGCAGGAGCAGCTCGGCATGGCGCGCTTTTCCGATGGCGAAGAAAACCTCACAGAGGAGCAGAGGCACGCGCGGGTTTTCCGACTTACGAAAACGTTCCGCGAGGAAGAGCCCGGCCTCGCGGTACTTGCCTTGCTTGATGAGGGGCACGGCACTGTCTGCGTCGGTCTTTCTCAACACCGCCTCGTTCTTCGCCGCGAGCTGGGCCTTGGCCATGCCCACAACTCCTACGTAGGGTCCCATGTTGGGGGCCACCTGGAGCGGATCGACGTCCTCCGGCGTCCGGATTCCCATCTGGTAGGCAAAAGGATAATTGTGCTGAAGCCCAAGACGTGGCACGTGAGTGACGGGAGGAAGACTTGGCCGGTGAGGCGTTGTCTGCGCCATAGACCACGGATAGTAGCCGTAGCCCCCGTACGCCAGTGGGGACCCGTACGCCAGTGGGGACCCGTACGCCCACGGGTTATGGCCAAAGTAGCCAGCAGAAGGGTGAAAACGCGGCGGGTACCAGTAGCCGATGCCGCCGTAGTACGGCACAGGAGCAGCCCCCGCAGGTAAGGCTTCGCTCTTATCGTTCAGGCGCCACACTCCACTGTCGATGCGGGCCTCGTAATGGAAGGCCTTCGCGCCATCTCCGCTTTCCGCGACAATCACTCCTTGCGCCTCGACCGCCGTCACGGCAAGGCCACCGACCAAGACAGCCGCCAGCGCGACGGTCGCTGTCGTGTTCCGCATATTCATGTTCGACACTCCGCTGCGTGGCTCTTTTCTCTTCTTGAGGGAAATTGTAAAGCCCCGGGAGGGAATAGTGAATAAAGAATAGTGAATCCCCCTCGTAACCCGAAGCGTCAGCGAGGGCTCACAACGCTGCCTCTCCTCGCTTACGCTTCGGGTTATGATACCGTGATGGCCGTGGCGGGGTTGGCCTTCCTCAAGCATTCCCTAGTACACCGCGCCCAGCTGCCCGCGGATCTCGCCGGACGGATGCGCTTCGGTGTGCACATTGATGTAGAGTCGCGCCGCGCGCAAGCGCTCCACCAGCCCGGCGAAATCTCCCTCCAGCGGGCCGACCAGGTCCTCGGCGGTCAAGTTGCCGTGGACAGCGATCCCGTGCCGGGTCGGTTCGTCCGCCAGGAAGAGAAAGGCAACGACCGGCCCGTTCTCATTGGGCGAGCCCATGTGAATGTGCGCCATGGTCACCCCCTCGATGCGGGTTGCGACAAGCAGGAAGCGCAGCTCGGTCTCGTGGCGGTTCAGACTGACAAAGGCCCAACCCTTCGCCCGGGTGTCGATCGGGGGAACTTCGCCCGCCCCGCTCAAGCGCGTTGCAAAGGTGCGAGCGTGCTCATCCAGCACCGTTACTGTAATCTTGAGCACCGGATCGTCCCAGCCGTGATCCATGGCGGTCAGGTCACCGCTCCCCGTGATGTTCGGGTGGTGGCGGATCACGTCGGCGGGGTCCGTGGCCACGGCATCGTTCTCGTTCCCGTTCGGATCTCCCGGAAGGGGCATCGGGCCGATGCCGCTGCAGGGGTCGACAATGTCGGTACTCTCCTCCGAATTGTTTTCGGTACCGGCGTCGTATCCCTCGGCAAGAAAAACTCTTGACCCATGCCTTGGAAGCCAACCGCGATCGAGGCCGGTGAACCCATCATTCGTGCAAATCAACATCGTTGCCAGTGAAAACCGGTCGCGACCGTGCGCTCTGATTGAAAAGGTCGCCGCATCGGAAAAGCCACCGGCAACACTGTCGCTGGGTGTCAGGGGCATTCCGATGTCGACGACCTGGGTAACTCTTCGCGCCCCCTCGAGAAGGTCAAACATGGGGATCTGGTTTCCGTCTTCGGCGATGGCTTCGAGTTCCGGGGAAGCTGGCTCCCCCACCTTGAACATGTTGATGCGGCGGTGGTGCGTCGCAGCAACGGGTGGAGACATGGGTTGCCCGCCGACGAGATTCTGGATGGTTACCGAATAATTTCGCCCGTCTCTCCCCTTGCGCCTATTGCCGGAATTGCCCCCGGCCCAGACGGAAACGTGCACAACAATACAAGACGCCAAAGTCAATAAGAAGACGAAGCGTGAGCTCATCGAACCCTCCTTTTCGTGCTTGATGAAACACGGACTCAAGAATAACCAGACCCGGAAAAAGGCCGCTCTCTGCCTACGAGAGGTAGGCCTCGGCTACTTCTCCTTGTAGCCCGTAGAGATCATTCGAGCAATCACAATTATTTGCACTAATCATTCTATTTTAGGCAATGATATATTAACCCTTGGATTCTTTGGTCACCCCACCACCTGCCGAGTATCATCCGGCTTTCCGTGCAAATACAGGAGGACTCATGCGTTTGATAGTGACACTTGCTGCTGGTTCCCTGATAGCAGCCACAGCCCACGTAGGCATTGCCGCCCCTGGCATCCAGCTTTCGCCAAATCAGACTGTCGCCTACAAAGGCAGCGTCCGGGTAACGCAGTCGTCGGGCGACGAGGTGCTCGACGACAATCGCTACCAGGCGTACCTTCTCTGCAGCGTCTACGAGGCCCCCCCTGCAACGCTGCGGCTGTTTGCAGTGCGGGTGCTCGAACCCGGTGGCGGCAAGAACGCCAAGGTTTCTTTCGACGAGCTTTCGGTCCGGGGCACTCCGGGGAGCGCAGAGGGGCTTCGGCTCGAATTCCTCTCGGAGCCGGCGCTGGAGATGCAGGAGAGCTTCCTGGAGATGGCTGTATATTTCCCTGTCGATATCCTGCCGCAGTTTCCCCTCCCCGCAGTGGGCAAGGAGGGACGAGTGGAAAAAAAGGTGTCCGTCATGACCTTTGATGAGGTCCAGATTGCCTTCGCGACCCGGCTCCAGAAGAACGGGCCACTGCTCACGGCGACCCGCACGCTTCCTGCGGGCGCAAAACCCACGTTCCAGTTTCGCGGCGAGCCGTCCAGGGTGGACACCTGGAGCGAGAGCTACGTTCTCGACCCCAGCACCGGTCTGCCTCAGCGACTGGAGGCGAAGGTCGTCCTCGACGTCAAGTACGCCGGTGACGATCTGCGCATCGAGCGAACGCTCGAACTCGAGGCGATACCGGAGAGCGCTTCTGCCGGCGAAGATCCAGCCGCGCTCGCGAAGGAGCTACGGCAGAGCACGACGGATTTCGAGGCCCGCAAGCCAGTCGCGATGATTGCGAAGCGAGTCACGGCTTTTGGCACGCTGGCAAAGTCGAGCCCGACCTTCCAGCCCGCCGCCAAGGCGCTCACGCAGAGACTCGGCGACTACCGCCGCCTGATGCTGGGCTCCGTGCCTCCTGATTTCACGCTCGATAGCCTGGACGGAAAAAAGCTCACCTTCCGGGAGGCGATCAAGGGAAAGGTGACTCTCCTCACCTTCTGGGCGTACGGGTGACTGCCTTGTCGTAGGGAGGCTCCCTACCTCAGCCGGCTGCAGAAAAAGTACGCGTCGAAGGGGTTCCAGGTCATCGCCGTGAACGGTTGGAACGAGTCAAAAGACACGATCCAGAAATTCGTCGACAAGGAGAAACTGGCGCAAAAGATCCTCCTCATGGGAGGCAAGATCGCCGACAAGACGTATCGCGTAGAAAACTACCCCACCTCTTTTTGGATCAACCACGAGGGAAGGATCGTCGACCGCGAGGTCGGCTTCAATCCGGAGACGTTCTCGAAGATGGAAAAGCACGTGGAGAGGCTGCTCGCGGCGAAGAAGGAGGCCGTGGGAGCGAGAGGGTAGATTTCATCCCGGGAGATCTTGGACGAAGAAGTTGGTAGCTACGCGCCGCGCGAAGAAGTTGACCGTCGGGCGCCGTGCGAAGAAGTTGACCGTCGGGCGCCGTGCGAAGAAGTTGACCGTCGGGCGCCGTGCGAAGAAGTTGACCGCTCCCGCCTTGGTCGCGGTCAAGGTCGCGGTCAAGGTCGCGGTCAAGGTCGCGGTCAAGGTCGCGGCCAAGGTCGGTTGCGTGGGCGGGTCAGGAGACCCGTCCACAGCAGCGGCGGTTGGAGGAGAGTTGCTGTGGGGCGGTCTCCCGACCGCCCCACCGTGTGCACAGTGCTTCAGTTGATGTTGGCCTCCAGAAACTTGGCGAACTGCACCTTCCCAACGTAGCCTTCGGTGTGCTTGGCGATCACCTCGTTCGGTTCGTTGGGATCGACGATGACGTAGGCCGGGATGCCCGCTGACTTCCCGAGGAGACGATCCTTGTATGCGTTTTTCTTCGCCTTGTCTTCGTCTTCCCCCTGATCGATCTTCAGGCGGATCTCGACGAAGTTCTTCATCAGGCCCTTGACTTCGGGGAAGACCTTCACCTCCATCAACTTGCAGTTGGAGCAGTTGACACCCGTGAAGTTGACCAGCGCCCGCATCCCCTTCTCGCGGGCGACTTGCAGGCCCCTTTTGAGCTCCTTCTCGACGATACGACCGTTCGCATCGGTGGCCTTCTTTCCCGAGTCCTCCGCTTCGACTCGAGAGAGGCTGTATCCTGGGAGAAACGCCTCCAGGTAACCGTTCAACCGAGCGCCGCCGGAGCCCAGAAAAAAGTAGAGCGCACCCGTAATACAAAGGACTGCGACGAGCAGACGGAAGGGGCCGATCCCCGTCGTCTGTTCATCCTGGAGCCGGACGATCCCGAACAGGTAGAGACCTGCCGAACCGAAGATGGCGACCCACAGCACGAGACAGACCTCCCGAGGAAGACACTCGAGCTCCCAGGACTGCTCCGCCTTGGAGAAGAAGATCAGGCACGAAGCCATGAGGAGAAAGCCGAGGAAAACCTTCACCGTATGCATCCATTCCCCCGAGCGGGGTACGGAACGGACCCAGGTAGGGAAGAGGGCCAAGAGTATGAACGGTGTCGCCATCGTCGCCCCGAACGCGCTCATGCCGGCTGTGACATGGCCCAACGAACCGCCTTCTGAAGCCAGGACCAGGAGAGGAGTCATGACGGGCGCCGTGCAGGCAAAGGAGGCGATGACCAGGGTCGCTCCGAGGATGAGAACGCCCAGGTAACCCGAAGCGCCCGAGGCTTTGGCGGAGAGATTCGAGACCGCGCCCGGCAGCGTGATATTGAAAAAACCGAGGAAGCTGAGACCGAAGGCGAAGAAGAGGAGACAGATGGCCAGGTTGAACCAAGGATTGAACGCGATGGCCATGATCACGGGCGCGAGAAGCCAGCCGACGATGTTGAAGGACAGTATGATGCCGGCGCCGTAGGCGAGAGCTAGCGGCAAGACAGAGCCCTTTCTGGCCTCGGCCTGATGAGTGAAGTACCCGATGGTGATCGGAATCATCGGGTAGGTGCAGGGCAGGAGAAGGGCGACGAGGCCGCCTCCCATCATCAGAAAGATCACTGCCCAGATGCTTGTTTTTCGCAGCTTCTCAGCGGAGTCTTCGGTTCCCGTCGCGATCTCCACCAGGACGGGTTGCTCCTCCGAAACGGTCAGACTCACCTCGGTCCGGTATTCTCCAGGAAAACAGAGCTCGTTTGAGCAGGCCTGGAAGCTCACCACCACCTCGAACTTCAATTCTCCAGGCAACGCTTCCGGGTCGACGAAAAATTTCTGCTGAATCGTTCCCTTGCCGAGCAGTACGCGAGATTTCTCCCCGAAGAGCTCCTTGATCTTCGGCTCGGGAAATGTCGGCTCGCCATTCAGCTTCACTTGCGGAGAGCTGACCTGGATCGCCGTTCCGCCCTTCAGAGGGTCCGGATCGGGCGCGTAGATGTAGTAGCCGTCGTCAACCTCGTAGCCGACGACGAAACTCGCCGTCTCGCCACGCCGAATATTCGCGGATTCGACCCGTACGTTCCACGCGACGTGCCCCTTTTCGCCGCCATCGGCGGGCTCGGATCCCAGGCCCGAAAGTCCTCCGGCAAGAGAGAGCGGGGCGCGCACGGCCCCGGCCTCCTCGCCCTTGGTGATTTCGAGCGACAGCGAATGAGGCTCGTCCCTCGTGGGGAGATCGCAGAGTTCGCCGCTGCAAGTCATGTAACTGAGCAGGGCACGAAAGTCGAGCCGGCCAGGTGAAGCGTCTTTGCTGACGACAAAGGTCTGACGGATGGCACCCTTACCGGAAAGAAGCCGGTGGCTCTCATCGAGGATGACGACTTTCTTGATCTCCGGAGGAGGAAACTTCGGCGGGCCGTCGGCCTTCATATGCGCCGAATCGACCCTGAGTTTCGTAGGCACCCCCGTACCCACGAAGTCCGGAGCGTAGAGGTGCCAGTCGTTCACCACCTCGTAGCTCGCCAGGACGTCGACTTTGTCTCCGGGACGCGCTTTTTCAGGTTTCACCGACACCTTCCAGGCCACGTGAGGGGACGGAGTCCCCTGTGAGAGGACCAGAGCGCTGGTCCCCGACAACCAGGCACCGCAGAAGAGGGCGAGCAATCTTCGCGAGATCATGAAATCCAGAAACTCCTGGTTAATACGAACACGGGTTCAACGGGCTGTTAACTGTGACCGAGAACTATTGTAGAGCTTTTCGCCTCGCTTTCCAGCGAGCCCCTCACCACTCCGGGTGGGCCGTCTTCATACGAATCGCGAGCTGGGGGTCGAGCGCGGCGCCGCCTCCCAGAAGAACGGCTGCGGCGCCGGCGTCGAAGAAGTCCGCGGCGTCCTCCTCGTCGAGAACGCCCCCAACCGCCAGCGTCCGCGGGCGGAGCCCTTCCTTGCTAGTGAGCGTCGTTGCCGTCTTGACATTCTCCAGGGCCGGCGCGTGGATGAGCCTGCCGAGGATGCCGACCCGTTCGTGCCCAGGGAACGCCGCCTTGCCCTTCCGCGTCAAAACGCGTCCTGAAACCCCGTTCACCAGAATCACACCATCCGCCAGACCATCGACAGCCTTGTAAAAGGCGCGCAGGCTTGCCCGGGTCTGGAAGTGGCCAGCCTTGATCAGAAACGGGGTGGAAGGCAGGGCTTCGCGCAGGAGACGACTCAACTCCGATGAGAAACGCGGGTCCTGGTACACTTGCCCTTCTGCGCTACAGACGTTCGGGCAAGAATAGTTGGCTTCCACAACGTGCGCGCCCGCCTGCGCAGCCCAGCGAGCGCAGCGGACGTAGTCCTCGGCGAGCGCCTCCCGCTGCGAGGATTCTCCGGCCCTTCCACGCGTCGTCGGCCCCGGAGTACCCACCACACTGACAACGAGGATCTGCCCGCGTCGAAGCGAACGGCGCGCCCGGCGCACGTCGGCCTGCCACATCTTCGGCTCCATCGACGGCATGCCGAAGCAAACCGCGGAGGTGACGTCTCGCGCGTTTCGGGGTCTGCGAGCAATTGTCGTGAGCGCAGGATCCGCCGCGGTGCGAGCCTTGCGCCGGCGCCGAGAGGGAGGAGAGGACAGGTAGACCCAGTTGGGCAATTGATAACAAGGCCGGTGAGCGCTTCGCACCGTCTTGTAGGTAAGGATGTCGAATCCAAGGCGGGAGTAGCACTCGATCCAGCGGGAGTTGAGCAGAATGCCCGCCGCGATGCCGAGGCGGGACCGGACGCGAAGGCCCAGAAAGTCCTTCGTCGACCCCGAAGGCAAGCGGGGAAAAGGGCCCGCGTAGGATGGCCCGTGACGGTAATTCCACAGATACGAACGGTCAATACGGTAGGTATTCAATTTCCCGTCCCCCTCCCCGTTCCCTTGCCCCTCCCCGAGTCTAGTCGCATCTTGGTTCTTGCAGGCGAGACGCCCGCACCACAAGGACTCTTTTACTTGTGTGCCTTGTGGCAGCTCTTGCAACTCCTGCCAAGCACCGACACGTGTTCGAGGGCTGCCCTCCGGTTCCTTGCGCGAGTGGCCAGGATGAGGTCCTCGGTCGCTTTCTGATACTTGTCCACCTGCGCCTTCCACGAGTCGGGGCTGCCCTTTTTTGGCTTGGCCTTCTCGAGAATCACCGTGGTCAACAATCCAAGGATAACTGCCCGCGCCTGTACCGCCCTCCAGGCCTTGTCATCCGCCGGCCCACTTCCACGGAGCGCCTGCTGAACCTGAAGCCGCAGCCCCTTCGGGCCGTGAACCACCTGCATGAAGTCGGCGACGCTGGCCTCCGGATCTGCAAGCGCCGCGAGCGCCTCAGGCGCGGAGAACCGAGGCCGGGTCGGCTTGAATAGAGCTGCGGCAAACACCAGGACGACCAGCGCCCCCGAGCCCGCAAGCCAGAGCTTCTTCACGGCAGAAACCTCTCCGCGACCTCTTTGCCGTGGGCGAGGGCACCGTCGGGGTCGTCCTCGTGGCCGACCTGAACCTGGCCATCGGCGAAGCGCACCTCCCAGCACCAGGGGCGAGGCGCACCCTCCGGTGCCGCATACACGAGGACCTGGGTTCCCGCCAGCTTCGCGACGAGCTTGCCGTCTGCCTCTTGCGTCTCTTGCCAGTCGGTCATGATGTGCTACCAGGCTAAGCGATAACGAGAGCCACCGCAACAATGACGGCTACCAAACCACTCAGGGCGATGATCATTCCTGTCGACGTGGGATCTTTTGCCGTCTTCAGGCGTGGAACCATCATGATGCCGACACCCGCCGACACCACGAGTCCGATCGCAAGACCCGGGGTGGGCTGATCGAACCGGATGATAAAAAAGGACACAATGGCAAGAACCCCGGAGGCACAGCCGGCAATCAGGGATATCTTGCTAGGATTCTTCGGAAGCTTGTATCCGAGAATCCCGCCAACGATCATCAAGCAACCGTAAATAAGGATCGCGTAAGCTGCGGTATCGACCACACGGCACCTCCCAGTTCGTCCTGGCGACTCTCCTCTTTTACCCGCTTAACAGCCCGTTGAAGAAGTCATGTTCTACGAGAACCGGCCCTTTTCGCCCATCTCTGCGTCGCAAATACTCGGCGATAACTCCTATATCGCCTGCGTTTTGCTCCTTGACCTGGACGAAAATGGCTCGGTTCTCGTGCGAAGCACTTCTTCAACGGACTGTTAACCCATCCCGCCCCAGCACCACCCCATGGACGAGGCTGCGTGGGCAAGGTCTCGGCCTCGCCCACCCAGCCTGGAACCATCAAGCGCTCACCACCGGCATGGGCGCCTTATCCTTGCTTCCCCTTCGGCATCTTGGCGTCGAAGTTCTTGCGGGCCTTGTCCCAAGCGGCCTGCTTGAGCGGCACCGCGCACTCGCCCTTGCCCTTGCACGCGTTCATCCCGGGGGCTTCCCCGCAGCCTCCTTGACCCTTGCACTCGTTCTTCCCGTGGCAGCCATGCTCAACGGCCGTGGCACATTTTCCCTTGCCCATGCAGGCATTGTCCCCACCGGCGCCCTTACCTTTGCAGGCGTTCAAGCCTTTACAGACGTGAACGTCGGATACCGCCCCCTCTACCATCTCACCGCCCGTTTTGCAGCCACTCAGAGCCCCGCCCGCAAACATACCGGCGACGGCTGCTGAAAGCAGCTTGTTGAAGTCACGCCGATTCATCGACTCGGGTTCTTTCTTCATGTCAACCTCCCTAAAAAAATTCCTCCACCGTGGAAACAGCCACTCACGTGACGAAAAACCCGGACTGAAGCGCGACATTATACAGATGCGATCCGCAGACATAAGCACAATTCAGCACGTTTTTTCCGGTAACCCAGGGAACTCCAGGTGAACCAAAAAGGGAAACTCGAGGATAGCCGATACAACGACTATGGAAACTCGTTTCGAGCCCGGTGAGGTTATCGGCAAATGCACCATTGAGGCTTTCATCGCCGCGGGCGGCATGGGAGCGGTCTACCGAGCTCACCAGCCTCTCCTGAATCGCACCGTCGCGCTGAAGGTCCTCAACTCGCAGTTTACTTCCCAGGCCGACGTTGTCGGGCGCTTCGTGCGCGAGGGCAAGCTCGCGGCCAGGCTCGATCATCCCTCGATTATCCGCATGTATGACGCGGCCGAGGAGAATCACCAGTACTTCCTGATCATGGAGTACGTCGAAGGGAAAAGCCTCAGCGAGATCATCAAGAGATCGGGTCCTCTGCCCGTACGCGACGTTCTTCGCCTTGCGCGCGACGTCGCCGAGGCTCTCGAATACGCGCATTCGCAAGGCGTCGTTCACCGGGATATCAAGCCAGGCAATATCCTCCTGACGAAGGACGGACAGGCGAAGGTCGCCGATTTCGGCATCGCTCGCTCGATGGAGACAGACTCACAGCTTACCCAAACCGGCGAGATCATCGGCACGCCCTCCTACATGTCCCCCGAGCAGTGCCGTGGGCTTACCATCGACGGCCGCAGCGATCTCTACAGCCTGGGCGCCACCCTTTACATGGTGCTCGCTCGGCGGCAGCCTTTCAAGGGAGCGAGCGGCGCGGCCCTCGTCCACCGCATCGTGCACGACCGGCCGCCGCCGCTGCAGTCCCTGGTGCCGGATGTTCCGGATAACGTCCTCCGCCTGGTGCAGCGTCTAATGGCCAAGCACCGTGGAGCCCGCTATCAGACCGGCAAGGAAGTGGTAGCGGCTATCGAGGAGATCACCCAGGCGCGATTCACAGTCGCGCGGTCACCCGTGAAGACAGTGGTGAAGTCGGGTGGATGGCCTCTATCCTTGACGGGCACCGTCGGCGCCGCAGCCATGGTCTGCTTTATCTGCTGCGTAGCCTATCTCGTCTGGCCAACGTCCGAGCAAGCACTCGCAAGGGAGGGCCAAACCAGCTCGGAGGCCTCAGGATCGCGAACCGGCCAGTGGGAAAGCCCGAGTGCGCGACCTTCCAGCAGGAAGTCCCCCCGCAGGCGCCCGGAGCGGACTAACTCCAGCCGCAGCCAACCCGCCGATCTGGAGGTGGACATTACGGACAAAGCGCAACTGGAGAAGCGTATCAACGCGTTCAGCCGAGCGCTGAGCCGGGGGCAAACCCAGGTCGCCTTGCGCTTTGTGGATCCCCAGTGGGACCACAATCCCTCAGCAGAAAAGTACTTGGACGGCGTCGTGCAGGCGATGAGAGCGATGTCCGCGGGGGGGAGAGCCAGGCACAGGATCCTGCCCCGGGGACCCGACAGGGCGCAGGTCGTGCTCTTCTTTCAGGCTTCCAGGAGTGCGCAGTCCATGGCCGTCCCGGTCGAATGGGTGCACCGCAGCGAGGGTTGGTTCGTGAACCCCGAGCGGTAGGAACACTCCGTTGGTTGACATTTGCCGCACAGTCCTCATTGTAGTTACTGTTTGATACCTTCCTGCTAACAAGAAACCACAACATGAAAAAGATTATCTTTGCCTTCTTGTTTCTTGGTCACTTGCGGGCCTTGCAAGGGGAGGAGGTCTTTACCCCACAACGTCTCGCCAAGCTGCGACATGTCACCTCCGCCAAGGTTTCGCCCGATGGCGGCTACGTCGCCTACATCTTGAACGTCCCCCGTCCACCGCTACAGGAGAAGAGTGGCCCCGCCAACAAGGAGCTGCACGTCCTTTATCCTGATGGCACGTCACGTCCATTCGTAACCGGCGACCTCCGTGTCAGCGCGATGCGCTGGACTTCCGACGGCAAGGGAATCTCCTTTCTCGCCAAGCGGGGTGAGGACAAGCACAATTTGCTGCACCTGATTCCCATCGACGGTGGAGAGGCGCAGAAGGTCCTCGACTTCAAGAGCGCCATCAGCGCGTACACCTGGAGTCCCGACGGTACTCGAGTGGCCTTCATTGCCACCGATGCGATTCCGAAGGAGGCGGAGCAGCTCAAAGAAAAGGGCTTCAACCAGAAGATCTACGAGGAAGACTACCGCCCGACGCGCCTCTACATCGCAAAGCTGGCGCCTGACGGCGCCGATCCCAGACCTTTGGAGCTCCCGGGCGTTCCGTCAGGTATTCACTGGGCTCCCACGGGAAATCTCGTTGCTCTTGGGCTGGCGCCCACTCCCTTGATCGATGACAGCTACATGAGCAAAAAAGTTCACGTCGTCAACGTCGATTCGGGGGAGATCGTCGCTCGTTTCGAGAACCCTGGAAAGCTCGGCAAGGTCGCCTGGAGTCCCGACGCCCAGCATCTGGCGTTTCTCTCTGGCCAGGACATTCACGATCCGTCGGCAGGGCGACTGATGGTGGTACCACGAGGAGGAGGGGAGCTGAAGGAGCTCCTCCCGGGCTTCGAGGGAGATTTCGCCAGCATCGTCTGGAGTGACCCCGACACGATAACTTACATCGCAGAGGAGGGTGTCTGGAGTACTCTCGGGACGATCCATCGCGACGGAACCAACAACCGGGTTCTGGTCGAGGCCGGCAAAATGGTGGGCTCCGGTCTTTCTCTGGCAAGTGACGGAAAAACGAAGGCGCTGCTCATCGAGAGCCCACACCATCCGAAAGAAGTCGCCCTCATGAGCTCGGAGGACGAGGTACCACGGCGTAAGACCTCGTCGAACCCCTGGCTCGCGGACATGCGGCTTGCCACGCAGGAGGTCGTGACTTTCGCGGCCAGGGATGGATTGCAGCTGCAAGGCCTGCTGATTCGCCCACTGGACGAAGAAAAAGGAAAGCGATACCCCCTGATCCTCACCGTCCACGGTGGCCCCGAGGCCCACCTCTCGAACGGGTGGCTCACGCGCTACGTTTACCCTGGACAGATCGGAGCGGCTCGCGGCTTCGCTGTCTTCTACCCGAACTACCGGGGAAGCACGGGCCGTGGCGTCGAATTCTCGAAGCTGGGTCAGGCCGACTATGCCGGCAAGGAGTTCGACGATCTTGTCGATGCTGCGGATCACTTTGTGGCGTCGGGCCTCGCGGACGCGAAACGAGTCGGCATCACAGGAGGTTCCTATGGAGGCTACGCCAGCGCCTGGGGAGCAACCCGGCTTTCTGAAAACTTCGCCGCGAGTGTCATGTTCGTCGGCATCAGCGATCTGGTCTCGAAGACCGGCACCACCGACATCCCCCGCGAGATGCACCTCGTACACGCAAGGAAGAAGTTGTACGACAACTGGCAGTGGTTTCGCGAACGAAGCCCGATCTATCACGCGGAGAAGGGACGGACACCGCTACTCATCCTGCACGGTCAGGACGACACCCGGGTCCACCCCAGCCAGTCGATGGAGATGTATCGTCACCTCAAGGAACTCGGCAAGGCACCGGTGCGTCTCGTGTTTTATCCGGGAGAGGGCCACGGCAACCGCAAATCGGCGGCCCGTCTCGATTACAACCTGCGAATGCTGAGGTGGTTTGATCACTACCTCAAAGGCCCGGGAGGCTCCGCTCCCCCGTACGAGCTGGACTACGGCGTCGACGTCGAGAAGCCAGCCGAGCCGGATACGCCGCGTTGAAGCTAGGTGTTCAGTGCTCACTCAAGGTGACTGTGTCGTATAGGTCCTTCGGTGCTGTGGGGCGGTCTCCTGACCCGCCCACAGCACGAACGGTCTTCACTCCTATCTCTTTCCAGAACACTGAACACTTCTCCCCTCAGCTGGCTCGCCTACCCTTTCTGTGGGGTTTCTTCTTCGACCGCTTCGTGCTCAGGGTCCGCTGGATCGAGACCGTCACCAGCCGCGCGAGGATCAGGAAGCAGAGGCTCAGGACCGAAAGCGTCACGAAGAGGGAAAAGAGCTCCCACCACTGCGGGAAGTAGAACCAGCCGGCCCACCACCCTCTGCTGAAGGTCCGGAATCCCACCCCGAACCAGACGCCGATATACGCGACGGCTCCTATCGCGAGCAGCGCGAGAGTCGCACAGCGCCATTCTTTCCCAGTCATCTTCAAGGAGGAGAAGAGCGCCACCGCCAGGTACAGGATCATCAGGGCTACGACTGGACGGCGGCTAACACCGGCTACCCAGTCTCGGGTCTCGAGCAGGTAAGGGCCGGCCTCGATTTCCACATCGCCCTCGAGGATCTCTTCCGCGCAGAGATCAGGAAGGTGCAGGGCATGGGCATCCACCTTCGCCACCGCCTCGGCCTCCGAAACCAGGAAAAGGAAGACCGTGAACAGGAGGAGGTGGGCGAGAAGCACGCGCAACCCACCTCCGAGGAACGGCAAGCGGCTCTGCTCGACCTCGAGGAAAGGCTTGCGATCTCGAAAGAAATGCACCGCCTTGATCGAGCCAATGCACGCGAAGGCGGACAGGGCCTGGATCACCGCGCCGAGGAGCGTTCCCGGAAGAACAAGAACCTTGAACCAGGTGCGCTCCGACCACGAACCGATGGCCCACCCCACCCCCAGGAGAATTAGCGTGTAAAGACCAATCCAGATGACAGTTTGTAGCATGCGCCGGCCAGGCTCCTCCCCCCCAGAGAGTCTATCATCTGGATTACCGGCCGTCTTTCGGGGGGGGCGAAGGTGCATCTCTTTGCCGTTACAGGGATTGCACTCTTCTCCTATTGTGGTAGAGGCGTCTCGCCTGCTTTCTTGGTAATCAAGCTTCTGGTTTGCAGGCGGGACGCCCGCACCACAATGCAGGAACACTCGCAAACAAGCCGGCAGCTACGAGATAGAGGATCAGCGCTGTCGCACCAGCAACGTGAAATCCCCATGTCATCGCAAGCAGCGTGGCGAGGGGGGCGGCCATCACCGACGCAAAACCGTTGACACCCCACGCCCAGGGGATGAGCACCGGCGCGGCGCCGTCGAGGCGCGCGAGCGCAAGCGGCATCGGGAAGCCCATGAGAAACGCTAGCGGCGCTATGAGGAGCACGGCCACCCCGCATCGAACCGCAAAAGGAAGAACCCCGGCTGAAAGTGCGAGGCTCTCGAGCAGGAATCCGGTAGCCACTCCGACGAGCACCAGGAGCACCAGGAGCCCGCGGGGGACCCGACTACGTCGCCTGCGAACTCGCTCGGCAACGAGGCTTCCCACTCCGGAGAAAAATAGAAACCCGGAGAGGGTCATCGCGGCGGCATAGACCGGATCCCCGATCAGGAGCGTCAGCCTCGAGAGGACGGTCATCTCGAGGATGATGTATCCAAGACCAAGAGCCGTGAAGTAGAACGCAGTTGCCGTTTTTCTCCCCTGTCGCCATGTCTCCCGCAAGAAGATCAGCGGAAGTATCGTCAACAGGATGGCGAGAACGCCGACGACGACCAATGCGCCCAGAACAAACAGGAAAGCCACCTCGGCGCGCGTAAGCCACAGCGGCCCGAGATCCCGCTTGAGGGCGCCGAGCGACTCCAGCTTGCAAAAGTCGAGAAAGAAGGGGCGGTCGTCCGTGGGCGGTTCGATGGAATACGCCCACGCCTCCATGAAGGTTTCGGCCTCCTGGGAGAAGAGCTTCCTTGCAGCGTGATGGTACCAGTCCCCCACCTCACCCTTCGGGCGCGGCAGTTCGTCCGGCCGGTTGAGTTCTCCCGGGGTCACACCCGGGAACCAGACCGGCGTCAGCTCCCGTTCTGCGAGCGCCCGGCGCAAGAGCGTGATTTGCTCCGGCTTCCACGGAGCGCGGCGAACCATCGTGCACACCGCCAGATAGTCACGGACGATCACGATGTGATCCTTGGGGCGGTCGACGCGCAACTGGCCGAGCGATGAAATCAGTGTCGCCAGCAATTTCAAGTTGTCGCGAGGAGGTGTCTGGATGCCGCGACAGACAGAAAGGAGGCCCTCGGAGGAAAGTGCCCTCAAACAGGCCGCAACTCCCTCGACCGTAGTCAGGTAGTCTTGCCCGAGGCCGCCCATCCCGCCGGAGCCGGCCGCCGAGGACTCGAGCGTTACGAGTTGCACCAGGTCGAACTTTTCCTTCGTCACCTCGACGCGGTGCCGCGGCTCGGCCGCCACAGCACGCACTCCCGGGAGGTCCAGCACTCGACCGCCATTGTCGTCGCTGCGCTCCCTGAGCATGGCGAAGAGGTCCTCGTCGGGCTGGACGACATCCGTGACCCGAGCACCCCGACGCGCCGCGAGCCAGACGTTTAGCCCGCCCCTCTCTCCGAGAAGCAAGACTTCAGGGCGAGTCGAGACGAACATATAGGGAAAGGACATGAGGGTCTGGTCGACGACACTGGCATCCTCGGGAGTCCTGGTGCGCAACACCGATCCAGCCAGGTGACCATCCATCAAGAGAACGTCCACACGGGGAGGAACTGCGTCAACTGAGAGGAACGGCATGTCGTGGAACTCGTCCCCTCGATACACCTCGACGACAGCGCGTGGGCCGTAGACGGAGGCAATGCGCTCGACCGACTGCTGCTGTTCGAGCCTCCGGACGTGTGCCAGGTACTTGTAAGGGTCCACTTTCACACGCGGCAGGTCGAGAAAGCCCCAGGCATGAAGAACCAAGGCAACCGCAAGCAGCGCCGCAAACGACACGGTGCCCCAGCGGACAGCACCGGCTTTTGAGCGCAGAGCACCCGCCGAGAGAAGAGCCAGAGTCCCCCACCCGACCGGCAACCACTCTGGCGGCAGGAGGGTCATGGCAAGCGGAGAAAGTAGGGCGCCGGCGCCGCTACCGGCCAGGTTGGCCGCATAGACCGCGGCCACCCGCTCGCGAGATACCATGAGCGCGAGCCCGATCACCGAAGCTCCGAGGAGAAAAGGGATGCCCAGAAGGATCCAGTAAAGGACCCAGAACCCGACCTGCTTCCACAGAAGGAGCGGCAGAAAGCGGGCTTCGACCGGGACGAGCTGCGCGAGAGAGGTACAGGCCGGCATGGACAGCGCTGTTCCGAGGACAAGAAGGACGAGAGCTCCACTCGCGCGCGGCATTAACCAAGGACGGAGAAGGGTCAAGGCGGTACCACTCGCGCCGAATCCCAGCAGAGCAATGCTGATCACGAGAAAAGCGAAATGATGCCAGCTTGCCAGTAGCAAGAGGCGCAGGAGAGACACCTCGAAGCCTAGAAGAGCGGCTGACAGGAGCGCCACCGTCCAGCAGAGAGGCTTGAGATTCATCGGCTGCGGCTATCGCTTCGCACGGGTTAGTGGAACGAAGCGAACCGGCGCAATCGTTTTCGAGCGGCGCTTGCCTTCCGCCGTTTTCGTCACCACAACGAGCCGCTGGACCTCATAGGGTCCCCCGATGGGAATCACTATGCGGCCGCCCGGCTTGAGCTGTTTCCAGAGCGGCGGCGGTAGGTGACCGGCTGCACACGTAACGATGATAGCGTCAAAAGGGGCTTCCTCGGGCCAGCCGAGGTATCCGTCAGCACGGCGGCACTTTACGTGTGTGTACTTCTGTTCTTCGAGGACTTTCTTCGCCCTCTTGTGGAGCGCTTCGATGATCTCGATCGTATGAACGCGTGGGGTCAGATGGGCGAGGACAGCTGCTTGATACCCCGAGCCGGTGCCGATTTCTAGGACTTTCGCGTCGCGCTTGAGCTCGAGGAGCTCGCTCATCCAGGCGACGATGTACGGCTGCGATATGGTCTGACCATGGCCGATCGGCAAGGGCGAATCGGCGTGGGCTCGCCCCCGAATGTTCTCAGGCACGAACACGTGCCGCGGCACCGTCCGCAGCGCTTCGAGTACGACCTTCGACGTGATGGCATCCCGGCCGTCCGGCGGATGGGCCATCTGGGTGTTGACCATTCGCTTGCGCGCCTCGATCCTCTCGCGCGAGGCGGGTGGACGGGGTACCTTGCGCTCGGTAGACTCCCGCACGTTCTCCTCCCGTGCCTTGCGCTCCGTTGGCGCGGGCGGCTTGCGGGCAGCGTCTCCCGGCGGATCTTGCCCGGGGACACCGCAGACCGCCAGTGCGGTAGCGCAGATTCCGATTCCGAGCGTAGGCAGCACCCAGTCCGACATCTTGCATCCTCGAAAATGACATGGTAACACAATGTGGTGGATAGGGAAGAAGACACGCGGCCACACCGACCTCTCCTCTGCTTCATTCTGGCGCTAGCGTCCTTGAGCAACGGTTGCAGCTCGATCTACAACCGAGTCGGTGGCGCGTTCCTGGGGAGTCCTTCCGAAATGGAAGCGGCCATCAGCCCGGGCGCGAAGCAGTTGCTTCGCGATGCGTTCGACGGACTCGGCCCCGAGGGCTTCGTGGACTACCACGTCCACATGATCAGCCGCGAAGTTCACGCCGACTGGCTCTCGTGGTGGCATCCGATCCAGCGGGCTCGCACCATGATCTATCTGAGCGCCGCCGGCGTCGAGCTCAACGATACCGTGGTGCAGGACTATGAGCTGCGCCTTCTCGAACTTATCCGTAATACCTCGGGCAAGGGGAGGTATCACATCCTTGCCTTCGACAGAAACTACGGACCCGATGGCAAGGTCAACCTCGACGAAACGCCCCTGTACGTGCCTAACGCTTTTGTGATGGACCTGGCTCAGCGACATCCCCATCTCTTCGTGCCGGTGATTTCCGTCCACCCCTACCGTGCCGATGCCACCGAGGAGCTCGAACGGTGGGCGCGGCAAGGCTGTCGCCACGTCAAGTGGCTGCCGAACGTCATGGGCATCGATCCTGCCAGCGAACAGGTGGAGCCTTTTTATCGAAAGATGCGGGATCTCGACATGATCCTCATGAGCCATACCGGAGACGAAAGTGCCCTCGACGTCGATTCCCAGCACTTCGGAAATCCCCTGCTGTTGCGGAAACCCCTCCAGATGGGCGTCCGTGTCGTGGCGCTGCACTCCGGCAGCGATGGGCTGGGCACAGACCTCGACAGCCCCGACAGGGAGCAGGTTCCGAACCTCGATCTTTTCCTGCGCATGCTCGAAAACCCGCTGTACGACGGGCTACTGTTCGGAGAGATCTCAGCCATGGTCTTCTATCGTCACGTGGAAGGTCCCCTTCTGAGACTGTTCGAGCGCGAGGACCTCCATCACCGTTTCATCAACGGGAGCGACTACCCCGTACCCGGCATCAACGCCGCCATACGAACCTCGACCCTGGCCGACGCGGGTCTCATTACCGACGAGGAACGCCTCTATCTCAACGAAATCTACAGTTATAACCCTCTCGTGTTTGACTTCGTGGTCAAGCGGACTCTCAGGCACCCCGAGACCCAGAGGCGCCTGCCCCTTTCGATGTTCCGGGTGCCGGAGGAGCTGGCACACTCTCCAGAGCCCTGAGGGAGTCCCTGTTGTGGGCGGGTCTCCCGACCCGCCCACGCAACCCGGCCGGTGGGGCGGTCGGGAGACCGCCCCACA
>Ga0315336_1002317_pt1 | contig 29818 bp, 27 predicted proteins | sample ASW5metaG_FD_204512 | JGI IMG/M metagenome (GOLD analysis project Ga0315336, IMG submission 204512) | Ammonia-oxidizing marine archaeal communities from Monterey Bay, California, United States - ASW #5 | ecosystem: Environmental > Aquatic > Marine > Intertidal zone | place: USA: California... | reverse complement strand
CAACATAGACCCAAACACGCAGCTCTAAAGGACCCTCGTAGGTGGTTAAATCTTGACCAACACTCGAGAGCAAATCAGGGCCAGTCAATGACCCACCATCACGCATCGAGGATGGGAGCGTTCCCACAGGTGAAAACTCGAATCGAGCTGTCCTTCTTTGGAGAGAAAGCGTGTTTTCAAGCCCTTGGCGTGGAGTAGAGGGGGCTGGTTTCCATGGTTCAGCGAAACTGCCAGCAATGGCAGGATTCGTCGAAATGACACCACTTCGGCGATTAAGCAAAACCGGTTTCATCCCATCAATGCTTGCAATCTCGACAGCAGCATCAAAAGTAGCGGTGTAAGTCCCAGAATCAAGAAAAAGTACACTTGGGCCACTGCTCGAGGAACAGCCCGAAAGCATGATAAAAAGGGTAAACAAAACCAATCGCATCGCTTGTAGCATACCGATAACTTAAGCAATTATCCGCTTTCTAGGGCATTCTTCTTGGATTTATCGCTCAGTGAGAGTATAGTCGAAAGACTAATATTCATTGCATCCGAGCACGAAATGCAACGAAAATACAGATAAGAGAATTCATGCACAACTGTAAAACTATTTTGATTACGACACTGTCGTTCGCTACATTCGCTGTAGCCTCTCCGAGGGGGGGTGGGCAAGTGCAGGTTCCAACAACTGAACATGACTTTTATCACGAGGGATCTCAGCCAGACCCAACGGGCTACGATTATGTTGTGGTAAGTCGTTTCAACTGTATCAATTGCCACCAGTTTGATGATGATCAAAATGCTGAAGAGGTTGTGGCCCCTTACAACAACTGGGTTTCAAGCATGATGGCGCAATCTTCGAGGGACCCAATTTTCCACGCTGCAATGACCATCGCAAATCAAGATGCAAATGATTCGGGCACACTTTGTATGCGATGCCACATGCCCGGAGGATTTCTCCAAGGTCGTGCGATGCCAGCGGATGGCTCAGCACTTATCGATGACGATTTCGACGGTGTAAGTTGTGACATCTGTCACCGTATGGTTGATCCTGTTGCAAGTGCATCGAACCCCATGGCAGATGTCGATATTCTTGCCGACCTTGCAAACTCGGGTGACCTCCCTTGGCAAGTGGGGAACGCGAGTTATATCATCGACCCTTACGCAGTTCGTCGTAGTCCACTTGACGATACCGAAATTCAAAACATGCACGGCGTTGAGATGTTGGTTTCTCCTCACCACGAAGAAGCTGCTTTTTGTGGTGCTTGTCATGATCTTTCCAATCCTGTGCTTTCACTGCAAGCGGATGGAACGTTCTTGCCAAATGCAATGGGCGCAGCACACCCCACTGGTGATATTCATGAAATGATGCCCGAACAACGTACGTATAGCGAATGGTTGAACTCTTCTTTTGCACAACCCGAAGGCGTCGTATTTGAAGATGGACGATTCACAGATAACAACGGTGGTAACGCTGTCAACAGTTGTCAAGATTGTCATATGCCTGATAACCCAGGTGCTATTTGCGTCTTTTGGGAAATGGAATCTGTTGGTCTTCGGGACCATGTTCCAGAACACAGTTTTATTGGTTCAAACAGTTGGGTACTTGGCGCCGTTCGTAATTTGTATGACGATAACGAAACTGGTTTAAGCGCAGACTCGGTTGCGTTGAATCACACTCGCGTTGAATTGATGATGCAGAAAGCATCTGATATGCACTTGTCGCAAGAGGGGAACCAACTCAACGTTCGAATTACGAATATGTCGGGACATAGTTTACCCACGGGTTATCCAGAAGGAAGACGAATGTGGCTGAACGTGAAGTTCCTTGATGCAAGCGGTGCACTCGTTCATGAACACGGTTCATACGATTATTCGACCGCTGATCTTGTAACAGATGACACGAAGGTGTATGAAGTGCATGTTGGCATGACTCCTGAAATGGCAAAAATTACAAACCTGCCTCCTGGTGAATCATTCCATCTTGTACTGAACAACACTGTTCTAAAAGATAATCGTATTCCACCAATGGGTTTCACCAACGCTAACTTTGAAGCATTTCAAGGTGCTCCTGTGAATTACAGTTACGACGATGGTCAATATTGGGACGACACCCTATTTGACATTCCCTCAGGAGCAATGCAAGCGGTCGCGACGTTGTTTCACCAAACAACAAGTAAGGAATACATCGAATTTTTACGCGATGCAAATATGACAGATAAAAATGGACAAATTGCTTACGAGCAGTGGGTCCTTGGTGGCATGAGTACTCCAGTGGTCATGGACAGTGCTATGATTGACGTTTCTTCGACAGAACCAATCCTTGGGGATCTCAATGGTGATGGTGTTGTGAGTGTTTCCGATCTTCTCATCATGATTAGTGAATGGGGTGTATGCGGTGATCCAACGAATTGCCCAGCCGATCTCAATGGCGACGGTGTTGTTTCAGTCACCGACCTTCTGATTGCAATTGGCAATTGGGGGTAATGAATCGTGAGCAACGCACTGAAACCGGCAAACAAATCTGATTGATTTTCGGGCTCTTACAGCAATTGTTTAGCCCTCCAACACTAGCCAAGCTAAAATCAAAGATTGGGTTCCGATCTTCCAATCCAAGGTAGAATACGCAATCGATGCCTTGGAAAGGACGACATTTTTTAAGCTTGAACGATTTGAGTCGCGAGGAAATGATTGGCTTAATGCAACGCGCTTCGCACTTCCTAGATGCGGGTGATCGGTACGAACCAGGCGCGCCCCTTGCTGGAAAAATTATTGCGAATCTCTTTATGGAAAATTCAACGCGGACGCGATGCAGTTTTACTATCGCGTCTAAGCGATTGGGTGGAGACGTCGTTGATTTACTCGGAGAAACATCAAGCACCTCCAAAGGCGAAACTCTTGTTGATACAGCGCTGAACCTCGAAGCGATGGGCATTGCTGGAATTGCGATCAGGTGTTCTGAAGAACGCGGCCCCTGGGACATTGCAGAGCACGTTGGCGTACCCGTCATCAACGCTGGCTCAGGAACAACATCGCACCCAACCCAAGCACTGCTCGATGCCGTAACGTTAACACGGTACTTCGGGAAAGACGAACTTTCAGGAGAACATATTGCCATTGTCGGTGACATTGCACACAGCAGAGTCGCTCGGTCAAATGTGGTTGGTTTAACAAAACTTGGTGCTACAGTTACCCTTGTTGGACCGCCTGAATTAGTTCCAGATGATTTGGGGTGTGAAACTTCGAGTGACTTCGATGGTGTACTTTCTTGCGTTAACGCATGCATGATGTTACGTGTACAGTTTGAACGTGATGCACAAGTGGGGGAAGACTATCGTAAACAGTATGGACTTACGGGAGAACGTGCTAAAAACTTTGACGGGGCGATAATGCATCCCGGTCCGATGAACCGTGGATTAGAAATTGATGACTGCGTTGCGAACGTTGAAAGTTCGCCACATAACTTAATCCTTTCCCAGGTAACAAGTGGTGTAGCAACCCGCATGGCAATCCTCGAACATTTGATTGGATAACTGAAGAGATGAAATTTAAAACGATTATTGAGCCGTTTCGTATTCGGCAGGTGCAACCCATTCGCTCGACGACGAGGAACGAGCGTCTCGCTGCACTAGAAACTGCTGGCAACAATGTTTTTCTGTTGAAAGCGGAAGATGTCCTCATCGACTTACTCACAGACTCGGGAACGGGCGCCATGTCCAATGAACAATGGGCGGGCATGATGCGAAGTGATGAGAGTTACGCTGGCGCGGACTCGTATTACCGCTTTGAAAAAGCGGTCAAAGATATTACTGGGTACAAACATATTATTCCAACCCATCAAGGTCGCGCTGCTGAACGAATTTTGTTTGCGGCAGCCGTTGAAGAAGGACAGGTCGTCCCAAACAACACACACTTCGACACAACTCGCGCAAATATTGAAGTGCTTGGTGCAACCGCTGTCGATATTCCCGCTGCTGGAAGTAGCGACACACAAAGTATTGCTCCATTTAAAGGCGACATGAACATTGATGAATTGAAATCAATTCTTGATCAGTGGGCGGATAGGGTTCCGATGGTCATGATGACCATTACGAATAATTCCAACGGCGGTCAACCCGTGAGTTTAGAAAACATTCGTTCTGCGAGTACTCTGTGTAAAGAACGTGGCATTCCTTTCTTTATTGATGCCTGTCGTTTTGCTGAAAACTCTTGGTTTATTAAGTTACGCGAAGAGGGCAATGAGAATCGAACACCAATTGAAATTGCAAGAGAAATTTTCTCGCTTGCCGATGGTGCCACGATGAGCGCAAAGAAAGATGGAATGGCGAATATGGGTGGATTCCTTGCGCTGAACGATGACGCGCTCGCTGAACGATGCAGGTCGATGCTCATTTTAACTGAAGGATTTCCAACGTACGGGGGTCTTGCTGGGTACGATTTGGAATCGGTTGCGATTGGTTTGTATGAAGCACTACGGGAAGATTATTTGGCGTACCGCATCAGAACTGTTGCGTATGTTGGTGAAAGATTAACCGAAATGGGAATCCCAATTTTGCAACCTCCTGGGGGTCACGCGATTTATCTTGATGCGAAGGCGTGGTTATCACACATCCCTCAAGAACAATATCCGGGCTGGGCACTTGCAAATGCACTCTACCGCGAAGGGGGAATTCGAGCAAGTGAAATTGGAAGTGTGATGTTTGGCAGTCAACCAGATGGAACTGAAAAGTTTGCTGATAAGGAACTCGTGCGTCTAGCGTTCCCAAGGCGTGTGTACACCCAAAGTCACATTGATTATGTCGTGGAGGTACTCGAATACATCAACACTCTGAAAGATTCAATCAAGGGTGTTCGCATTACAAAACAACCAGCTTCCCTGCGGCACTTCACTGCTGAGTTTACAACAGTAGAGTGATTACACCTCAGACAAGGGCATGTCGGTATCGACATGGTTTGTGTTTTGAGGAAGTTCAACATCAAGCATGCCAGCAATTCCAGCGTCTGCCATTCGGCGACGGACGGTTGCTGGGTTGAATATCGTAACTTCCATATCATCAATGAGTGCCTGCAGATTCATTGCGATTTGACCTTCGGCCTGAGCATCGTCAAGAGGTAAAACTGCTTTTTCGAACAACTGCAAAACATTGTTGTAATTTTCAAACGTCCCAGCTTTTTCTGCCCATGTTGCCGCTGGAAGAAACACATCCGCTCGCTGTGTTAAGTCGTTTTGAATAGTATCAACTAGAATGAGTGTTTGGTCATCGGAAATTGATGGAGTGTCCCAACGTTCTTGATAATTTCCCGTCACAACAACAGTGTCTGCGCCAGACAGTTGTTTTTTCCATTCGTCATACTCGAGAACATCGCCAAGTGCTCTTCGAACACCTCGAGCATTTGGCGCCTTCTCGCTTCGCACTGTAAAACCACTTTTGAATGTTTTATCTTCGCCTTCTGTTACAACTGGGCCAATACCGATGATGGCATTTGGGTCTAGCCCTTTAACGACATTGCCGAGCAACCATGCATCTTCGCAACTAATCATCGGGCTAACTAGCAATGCAATGTTGGTCGCGCCTTGTAGTTTGTCGGCGGCAATGATTTCCGCGTCTTCAACCATTTCAGTAAATCGCAATTCGTCATATACAAACTTCCAACCGTACCGCACTTCATCAGTAATCCAATATTGATTGACTCCAAGATTAGTACGAGGTTTTACCCGATATATCTTGTTTTCGTTGTGTTCAATATTAATGTTGTCACCGCTACTTGTGAGTGGATCAATAGAGGGTGTCGTAGATAGAAACCACACTCGTTGTGTAAACATAAAATCTTTGTCGAGCATCGCACCAACAGGACAAATATCGATGACATTTCCGCTTAGTTCATTGTTGATGCCGATTCCAGGAAAGACATCAATACATTCGCTTGCGTCCCGACCTTCAATATACAGTTCTGATGTACCGGTAATTTCATCTGTAAATCGAACGCACCGTGTACACATAATGCAACGATCACCGTAGAGCATGATGTGGTCACCGATATCTTTTTTAGATTGTGTAATCTTTTCAGTATCGCAGCGTCGAACACCCCGCCCATATTCATACGCATAATCCTGAAGGGTGCACTCGCCTGCCTGATCGCAAACGGGGCAATCAATTGGGTGGTGATTGAGAAGCATTTCCATTACTGATTTTTGATTCGCTGTTGCTTTTGGCGAATCCAAATATACAACCTGACCATCTCCTGCTGGAGTCTGGCATGTTGGCAACAACTTTGGCATTGGCTCAAGTTTGTTTTCATTGCGGGGGTTTGGACCCCATACTTCTGCCAAACAAATTCGACAACTCGCAACCACACTCAAAGATGGGTGGTAACAATAGTGAGGAATTGACATACCATTGTCATGAGCAACGTCAAGGATCGTTTGGCCTTGTTCGAATTTGAATTGTTTTCCGTCGATAGTAATCGTGGGCATAGGCTGGGTATTGTAGGCACGATTTGACTCTGAGTAAATCTCTAATTCCTTCTCAGTGCATTACTCTCTGTACTACTCTGCCCCATGCTCTTGGGGAATGCCTGATTTTGGAAGAAGGGTTTGGCAAGTGAGAACAAGAGCGCCATCTTCAAAGGTAATCGCTCGAATCGCAACTTCGCGGTCATCCATAAGTGGTGCAATTGCATCCACGCCATTGGTTTTTTCGTGTAATCCCGTTATTGCATTTTTGAATAAGGAAATGGGGATGGGAATTTTTCCAAGCCTAAGGGCAATTGGCTCTACATTGAGTGTGCCCTCATCAATCCAGGTCCAAAGTTGCAAGGCAACTGGTCGCGGGGATTCACTCTCTAACTCAATCATCGCTGCAAGCCAAATGCCTTCTCTCGTCACATGTACTTGTGGGTCGTGAAGTTCGGGTGGCATTTCTAATTCTCGATCATGGGTCAGCCAACCCTCAAGCCGGCCGGAAAGCCAAGCATTCATCGCTTCATCAGTAATACGAATCCGCCAAACATCGCTCGTGGGCCTTACCTTATGAAACTCTTCATTTAATCGATATTCCGCTCGATCCGCGAGTTTCTTTACCTCTGGTTGGTCATAGTCAGGGGGAGAATACCAAGGTTGTGGTTGCCAACTGAGCCATGACAGAAGTCCAATTGCAACAGCAAACACCGCAATGCTCACAATCAAGATGAAAAAAAGTTTTTTCATGCGTGCTCAGGCTACTCTCTTTTCGAGCACCCGAATGCCAAAGAGGAGAATGCAATTCAACAAAATGAATAGGAGCCCAGCAATGGGAAACATCCAAGACAACATCGCACCAGCTGGAAGTAAAATCACCGTGATGATGATAAGCCCGCCAAGAACGCCCACCGCATACCCCGTTTGGCCAGCGGCTTGCAATGAACCGAACACGAGATTCGAGGCCTCGGGTCGTACTGCTGTTGAAAATGCTGATGGCATAAGTCCCGCCGCTCCGACCCCGTACACAAGTAAACAGGGTGGCAAGACCACAACCGCCGGAAGCCATGCCATCAGTCCAAGTCCAGTGAGTGCTAAGCCAGACAGAAGAGCTGCAATCAACCGAATTCTGTACCCACCGTAATAGTCTGCCAAAATACCCGCAGGTGCTGCAAAGATAGCGAGTGCAAGAAACATCGCCCCGAGGGCAATGCCAAGGGTCACCGGTCCAATTGAGAAACCCGAAGCGAGCAAAATTGGTAATGAAGTTGATACAAGAGCCGCTAACCCACGATCAAGGGCTAAAAAACCTGCCCCGAGCCATTCCTTGGGAATTAGCGGGCAGTGGCGAGCCTTCGGACGCGGAGAACGCGGCGCGTTGTCGACAGTACGTCGCACAATCACAGCAATTAGGAACAATACGAACATTATGATGGCGCCTGTCCAGAGGACTGTTTCGGCGGATTGTTGACCCAATCCACCTCCAATACCCGCCCCTAACGCCAAAGAAACCATCATAACGGTGAATCCCACCCCAATACGGCCTGCATATCGATTTTGCCCCCCCGCCGAGGCGATGATTCGAAGCGGGACCGCTAAAAGGACTAAATCCGTACCGCCTTCAAGGCATCTCAAGACGAGCATTGTGGTCCAGGTGTGGGTTGTGGCCATGCACACCATCAGGATTGCCGACAATGCTGCGGACCCAATCACGAGGGTGGAGGATGAAAAACGACGGTTAAGCAGGGCAAGGACTCCAACTGCAAGCAGGGCTCCAAGCAAATTGACCGCCATGAACAGGTGGGCGTTCCCCTCGGTCACCCCGAAACGGTCCACCGTGAGTTCCTTTAAGACAGGAACAACCATCGCATCTGGAATCGCAGCAACGCCGAGTAAAACACACCCAACAATGAGTTGGTGTTTTTTACTCTGCATATGCTTTACATAGCACAAATGACCCACGGGGTGATTTATTCCCGGAGGCTCTATTTCCGAGGAAATTATTTTGTACTGACAAGTTCAACATCGAATATCAACGTCGCGCCACCAGGAATAATTCCACCTGCGCCACGATCACCATACCCAAGACTTGCAGGAATAATAAGTTTTCGTTTGCCTCCAACTTTCATCGAGCCAACACCTTCAGTCCAACCCGCAATGACGCCATTGAGAGGAAATGAAATTGTTTCGCCACGGTCGACACTACTATCAAACTTTGTGCCGTCCGTGAGCCAACCTGTGTAATGCACTTCGACAGAACTTGCTGGACCAGCGGGGGTTTCGCCATCGCCTTCAACGATGTCGTACCACTGAAGTCCCGAATCGCTTCTTGAAATGTCGCCTGTTACTGGGTCGCCTGGTAATTGATCCATGGGGGGTACCTTTGCAAATGGGGAAATAGGATTGATGTCAATCAGTTCAACATCGAAAATTAAAGTTGCGTTTGGCGGAATTGTTCTGCCGCCCCGTGTACCGTAGCCCAAGTCAGAAGGGATGCGAAGTTTAAACTTGTCACCCACGTTCATTATTCCGACACCTTCGGTCCAACCCCGAATCACTCTGTTAAGTGGAAAGGTAACAGGTTCGCCCCGATCAACACTACTGTCAAACTTTGTGCCATTTTCAAGCCATCCTGTGTAGTGCACCATGACCTTATCTGTTGGAATTGGGTTGATGCCATTCCCGTTACCCCCTTCAATCACCCACCACTCCAAGCCTGATTGTGATTGCGATGGGTCACCATAAACAAGTGCACCGGGAATATCGACGGGTTGCTCTGCTTCGAGTCCAAGAGATTCTAAAAACGCATCCATGCTTGGTTCGCGCCCTAAATAATCCCGAACAAGATCAAGGCTATCTTCAGTACCGCCCTTTGATAAAATTTTATCTCGGTAATACGCTCCCGCCTCTGGGTTCAGCATGCCAAGTTCTTTAAATCGTTGAAACATGTCTTGCGCGTATACCAGGGACCACATGTATCCATAGTAGCCCGCTTGGTATCCAGTTAAGTGACCAAAACTTCCTTGGAAGTGTGTGCCGGGAGTATGCGGGTACATTCTTGTTTCATCGTGAATGTCGTAGGCAACTTGGGTTGTATCAACGACGCCATCAGTATCTGTATGGTATGCCTGATCAATCATGCCAAGAAAGATTTGGCTTTCGGTTTTAATGCCACTTTGCAAGTTCTTAGCGGCAATCATGCCATCAATAAGTTTTGCGGGCATTGGTTCCCCTGTTTCGTAGTGTTTTGCAAATAACGCAAGGGTCTCGGGTGTCCATACCCACTCTTCAAACATCTGAGAAGGTGCTTCAACGAAGTCACGTTCAACGCTTGTGCCAGCGAATCCTGCAATTTCTGCTTCACTCAGAATGGTGTGTAAACAATGTCCAAATTCATGAAAGAATGTTTCTGCCTCATCGTGCGTCATGAGTGATGGTTTATCATCAGTTGGTTTAGTAAAGTTGCAAACAAGAGCCGCAACTGGAAGTTGCTCCCTGCCATCAGACCACAACTTGTGTTGCACTAAGCCCCATTGCGCTGCATGAGAATACTTGTTGTCACGCGGATGCAAGTCAATGTAAAACTCCCCAAGTTGCTTGCCGTTCGCAGTGTCCCATACCTCAAACAAACGAACATCGTCGTGCCACAGTGGAGTACCGCGTTCCTCTGCATTGCCCGTTACTTCACGGTATTCAATTCCGTAAAGGTTTTGTGTGATTTCAAACAAACCATCCATAACATTTTGAAGTGGTAAATATTCTTGTACTGTTTGCGAGTCAACGGCATACTTATCGTTCTTGATTTTTTCGTAGTAGTAACTGAAGTCCCATGGATTAAATTCTGCTGCTGGGTCTCCTGTATCTTTACGTTTTGCTGCAAGGAGTTCAGCCCAATCTTTCTCTGCCTTCTTTCGTACCACGGGCCTTAATTTTTTATAGAAATCAGCAACAGTCTTTGCGTTTTTTGACATCTTTAACTCGGTTTCGTAGTCCGCAGTTGTTTCGTATCCTAGTAAGTCAGATGCCTCATCTCGTAATTTAATAATCCGCTCAAGCAGTTCTACATTTTCTTGTCCTGCTCGCTTGGAATACGCAATTCGGACAGCCTTTCGCGTGTCAGAAACGGAACAATAATCCATCACTGGTCCAAAAGTTGGGTAGTCAAGAGTCACTTGGTAGTTGCCGTCAAGCATTTCAAGCCGATCAATCACGTCTTGCGGTACGCCTTCCAATTCACCAATGGGAATTGGGACAATCGTTTTGTCTTCACGAATGTTTTTTTCAAATTCGATTGACAGCAAGCCCAGTTCTTTTTGAATTGTTTTTAAGTCTTCGCGGTCTTTGGAAGAAAGCATCATCCCGCTCCGGCGATAATCACGCATGGTGTGTTCGACCATGCGAGCTTGTTCGCCACTGAGTTCTGGGTTGGAATCAGCGTACGTCTTCACTGCGTTATACAGTTCCTCATTTGTTACAAAATCAATTGACCAAGTGGACCACAGTTGTTCAGCACCTTGCGCCGCTTCTCGAATGCTCGCATCGGGGTGAACGTACGCCATGAATGCCATCATATTTGCGTCACCATCAAGCCTTGCCATCATGTCATCAAGTGCGCCAACGGTATTGTCGAATGTTTTTTGCTCCGCTGGAACAGCAATGATTGCTTCGATTTCAATATCCGCATTCGCGAATGCTTGTTGTACTTTCGCGGTGAGTTCTTCTGGGGTTGCGGGGATGATTCGATCAGCGAACGACATTGCTGTCATGAATAGGGCGAGAGTTGTGATACAAAATTTCATGGTTAACTCCTTCTTTCGTGCCCCGTAGTGTATAACGAAACAGGGCTCACAACATGAGTTGTGAGCCCTATGATTTTGTTTCCTCTTTGGATGATTTAGACTGCTGCAGCCATTGCCTCTGCTTTGGCTTTCGCATCCTCAAGTGTGCCAACATACATAAATGCTGATTCTGGAAGATCGTCGCCTTCGCCATCACATAATCGCTCAAAGGAGTCAATTGTTTCCTCTAGGGAAGAGTTCACACCTGGCAAGCCAGTAAATGTTTCTGCAACATAGAGTGGCTGGCTTAAGAATCGCTCAATTCGACGTGCTCTCGCGACCGTCAACTTGTCGTCTTCAGATAATTCATCAACACCAAGAATTGCAATAATGTCTTGCAAGTCGTCGTACCGTTGCAAAATGGTTTGGACCCGACGAGCAACTTCATAGTGGTGATCGCCAACAACTTGTGGATCAAGAATGCGCGACGATGATGTAAGCGGGTCAATCGCGGGGTAAATACCTTTTTCAGCAATTTTACGTTCAAGAACAACAAACGCATCCAAGTGAGCAAATGTTGTTGCGGGAGCAGGGTCGGTCAAGTCATCTGCTGGTACGTAAATCGCTTGCACAGAAGTGATCGCGCCCTTGCTTGTTGAAGTAATTCGTTCTTGCAGTTCACCCATCTCGGTTGAGAGGGTTGGTTGGTAGCCCACAGCAGAAGGCATACGACCAAGAAGTGCTGATACTTCTGAACCCGCTTGAGTAAAGCGGAACACATTGTCAACAAAGAGAAGTGTTTCCTTACCCGATTCGTCTCGGAAGTTTTCAGCCATTGTGAGCGCTGAAAGTGCAACGCGGAGACGTGCACCCGGTGGTTCATTCATTTGACCGAAGACCATTGCAACTTTATCAAGAACCGATACTGTTTTGCCTTCTTCATTCGTAAACTCAGCTTCTTGCATTTCGAGCCAAAGGTCGTTGCCTTCACGTGTTCGTTCGCCAACACCGGCAAAGACGGAGTACCCATCAAATTCCCGAGCAACTCGAGCAATCATTTCCTGAATAATAACTGTCTTGCCAACACCCGCGCCACCGAACAAACCAATCTTACCGCCTCGAACGAACGGGCAGAGAAGGTCGACCACTTTGATGCCTGTTTCAAGAATTTCTGAGTTTGGATTTAAGTTTTCTAGATTTGGGGGCTTCGCATGAATAGGCATTCGCTTTTCATACTTTACGGGTCCGCGGTCGTCGACTGGGTTACCAAACAGGTTAAACACTCGACCAAGTACGCCTTCGCCTACTGGTACTTGTACAGGTGCGCCTGTATCTTCACAAACTTGCCCTCGACGAAGACCGTCTGTACTGCCAAGGGAAACGCAACGAATTCGCCCGCCACCCAAGTGTTTGTTTACTTCGCCAAAGAGTTTTGTTTTGTCACCCACATTATCAATTTCTACTTCAACTGCGTTATAAATTTCTGGCAGTGCGTCTTGTGGAAATTGAGCGTCAAAGGTAGACCCGATGACTTGAATTATTGTGCCTGTTTTGCGCTTTATTAAATTATGGTCTACCATGTTGAATCCGAGCTGTAAAAGGAGTTTTGAGTGAAAATTGTGCCCCAACAAACGGGACTGCAGAACGCCACAGGATACCTAAATTTGGCCCTTTTGCCAAGCCCTACACGGGGTGTAACCCTTAGACCCCAAAGCACTTTTAGGGACTGTCCCTAAGGGACTGTCCCCCGTATAATCTGCAACTTATGAAATTCGATCTTGTCGATCAAATCCTTGAACAATCGGAAACACGTATTGTGACCGTGAAGCAGGTATCCCAAGCGGAAGAATATCTTGGAGACCACTTTCCCTCGTTCCCCATCCTTCCTGGGGTCATGATGCTTGAGGCCATGGTTCAAGCAGCATCGCGACTTTGCTCCCAAAATGGGTCTAGATTGGTGCTTGGCGAGGTAAAAGCTGTGAAATATGGGGCAATGGTTCGTCCTGGGGATCAATTAGTGATTGAAGTGAATGCCATAAAAAAGAATGATGGTGGCTCTTTTTCTTGCAAAGGCAAGGGGATAGTTCATCGAAATGACACCACAGAAACAGGGACAGCAGTAGCTGGGCGGTTTACCATACGGCCCGTTCAAATGTCCTAACTAAATTCATAACAGGAGACGGTCATGAGCCGCGACGATATTTTTGAAAAAATCCAAGAAGTACTTGATGACGCCCTTGGTGTTGATGAGGACGAAGTGACTCCCGAAGCAAGTCTGACAGCGGACCTTGGTGCGGAGTCCATCGACTTCCTTGACATAGTATTTCGGGTTGAGAAAACTTTTGATTTTAAAATTTCCCAAGGTGAACTCTTTCCCGAGAACCTCACCGAAAATGAAGCGTGGGTGGCGGATGGAAAACTTACGGACGAGGGGCTTACCATGCTCAGAGATCGCATGACGCATGTTGATTTTGATGCCTTCGCTAACGGTGAACGAAACATCTCAGCCATTGGAGATTTAATTACTGTAAACTCTCTAGTCAATTTTGTAGAAATCAAACTCGCGGGTTAAATACTATGCGTTGGCTTTGGATAGATTGCATTATTGAACACGAGCAAGAACTTCGGCTTGTTGCAATAAAAAATGTGTCGCTTGCAGAGGAACACCTGCACGATTACGTGATTGATGGAGCTCCAATCATGCCTTTTTCTCTAATGATTGAGGGCATGGCACAAACAGCGGGAATTCTTGTTGGGAGTACGAGCCGATTCCAAGAAAAAGTCATCCTTGCAAAAATTTTAAAAGCAACACTTGATTGCGATGTCACTGCCGGAGACACGATTCGATATGAAGCAGAGATTGAACGAATTGACGAGGCAGGCGCTTCAACGAGTGGAACAATTGACCGCCGAGTTGGTGGGGGTGATGCATGGGAACGAATTGGAAAAGTAGAGTTACTCTTTAGTCACATAGACAACAATTTGGCAGGAGTAGAATTTCCGGAACACAACTTTGTGTTTTCAGACAATTTTAAAATGATTCTTGAGACCGCGGGTCTCGCAAACTTAATGGAAACAAAACAGGAGAATATAGATGCCGCGATTAACAACTGTTGACCCAGCAACTGATACGGGAGAGGGCGCAGATACTCTTAATGGACCTCTGAAAGAAAAACAAATCAATATTTTTAAAGGGCTTGCCGCTCACCCGCCTGTTCTTAAAGCGTTCTTGGCTTGGTCGCAGGGTGCCAAAGGTGGAGTACTTTCTCCGTTAGAGGGCGAAGTGATTCAACTCCTTGCGGCTGAAAAATTTGAATGTGATTATTGTCTTGCTGCACATACAAAAATTGGGCAAGGCACTGGCTTAAGTGAAGATGATTGCATGAACATTCGCCGCCGTCAAAGCGATGATCAAAAAATTCAAGCCCTCATTAATTTCACGGCTGAAGCATTGGATACTTATGGCAATGTCAGTGATGAGACACTTCGGGCGTTTATGGATGCGGGTTACAACACTCAGGCAGCCATCGAAGTTGCTGCTGGAATTTCAGTGTTAACCTTTACAAGTTTTTATAACCACATGCACGAGACCGTCGTTGACTTTCCTGTTGTCGCCACAATCTGACTCATCAAACGAAAAAAAGGGCCCCCATCACAAGTGATGGGGCCCTATTTGTTGGTCGAATGGAGGTTCGACCGAGTGGGGAGAATTGTGGTCTACATACGTGAAATAGACCATTGCAATGGAGGAGGGGGGGAATCACTCCCCTTGCAGATACTTTCAAATACAACGATGCCATCTGCAAATAGGTTTGGTCATTTTTTAAATCATTTTTGACGAATTGTTGCTGTAACCCGTACAATCCAACCCATGAGTGAGCATATCGCCATTTACGCTGGTTCTTTCGACCCTATTACAAGTGGGCACCTTGATGTCATTGCTAGGGCGAGGGGGATGTTTGACCGAATTATTGTCGGGATTGGACATAATCCTGATAAACAAGCCCTGTTCCCCTTCGATGAACGCCTTCGTATGGCAAAAACGTTGGTCGAGGAACTCATTCAAAAAGACCCCGCACTCGCTCCTGTTTCAGTCGAGCAGTATTCAGGTCTGACCGTTGATTTTGCAAAAAACTCTGGGGCCGTTGCACTTCTTAGAGGTATTCGTAACGTTACTGATCTAGCGATGGAAACACAACTCGCCATTACGAACAGGCAGGTCGCAAATATGGAAACGGTCTTCATTATTACTGGGGAAACGTACGCTTTCACTTCCTCCAGTTTGATTCGCCAAATTGCAGCACTCGGCGGTGATGTCGAGCGACTTGATAGTATTATTCCAGAATTAGTCATCCATCGACTCAAAGCGATGCAGGATGACCCAACAAGTTCCCTCCATGTGCTTGGCACAGATGCGCATATTGAGTAACCAATGGATTGGAGAGTCGTGTCCATTGGTACCCTTGCATCGAACCCACTTTGGAATGAGGGGGGAGCGCCCCGAACGGGCCATGCTACGACCACTGTAATCAAAAGTGGCGATGCAGTGTTGCTTGTCGATCCTTCGTTGCCACCGCTCATGGTCGATGCGAAATTGCAAGAACGCTGGGGTCTTACTCTTGCAGATGTTACACATGTCTTTCTAACAAGTTTTGATCCTGATCGTAGGCGAACACTTGAGGGACTTCGACACGCAACTTGGTATTTACATGAACCTGAAATTGTGGCCGCAAGTGCTGCAATTGGGCAAGAACTTTTGTTAGCTGAAGGTGACAAGGGGCTCGTCGAACTTCTTGAAGAACACCGTGACCTCTTGCACTCGTTTGAAGTGCCCAATGACAATATGCTCGAAGGTGTGGATTTATTTCCATTGCCCGGATACACGCCCGGAAGTTGTGGTCTCCTGCTTCCAACCCCACGTCGCACTATATTAATTTGCGGGGATACCGTTGCCACAAGTGAACACCTGATTCAAGGAAGCGTATTATCGACTGCCGCAAACATTGAACTTGCTCAAGACTCATTCAAAGAATGTGTTGAAATTGCAGACGCTCTTGTGCCGGGTCGAGACAATGTTATGCTAAACCCCGCTCGATGATGATTCACCACTTATTGCTCATCCTTACTCTTTGCCAAGCGCCGCAAGAACCAAGTCGCGAAATTCAAGCCGCCATGTTTCTCGGGTCACGATCTGCTCAAGTGCAACGCAAGTTACCCGTTGTACAGCAAGTCGTCATTGTCCCAGATGAAGCAACGTATCTTGATGAAATCGGGCGCTGGTCAACACGTGCAAGATGGCCTGTGCTTTTTGATAGGGAGCCATTCGCTTCTCAGTTTATTCGGCGATTCAAACCCGAAAAGGTGTGGCAACGAAAAAGCATTGGCACAAAGATTGAGGATAAAGAGCGTGCGATGGAACAGGCTGTTGCTCAAGCGTGGGATGGTGTCGCTTCTATTGAAATCGCACTCACTGATTTGAAAATTCCGCCAACTGGAATCGTCCTTACTGCAACCGATGATGCCGCACGCATGGGGGCCGTTGCGCTAGCAGCGGGGCGAGGACAATTGTTGAAGTGCATGTCTTCAGATTGGGGAAGCGGTCAAGAAACTCTGTCAACTTTTGCGACAAATGCATTGATTCAAGAAGTTGATGCCATTCTTGCGGCTACGGGTTTGAAATATGCTCACCTTGGTGACACCATAGATGCAATTACAATTTGCCAAACGATGGCTTCACGCGCAGAGTTCATCAGACCAAACGACAACCCAGTCGCAATAAGCGATGTCATAGGCCGAGACGCAACAGGTAAACGATTTGCTTGGACAGGTTGGGTACTTGGTTCTGGGCCTCGGTCTACGTATCTTGCTATGTGCAGTTTGTTTTTGCCAAGAGATCAATATTGGTTTTGCAACACATATGCAGATAGCGGTGGATGGGCAAAGTATGGTTTAGGTACCATCGAACAAGTACTTCCAGATTTTGGAATTCAGTCCCAGGTCATCGAGGGCACGCTTACTGCAATGCGACAAGCAGATGTTGGTGGTATCGATTCAGACGTTGCGTACTTCAACACAAAGGGAAATCCAGATTTTCTTGACATGTCCGATGCAAGAACCGCACCTTCTTGGCTCCCAATCTTGAATACTCCATCTGCGTTGTATTTCTTGCACAGTTGGTCTTTAAAAAATCCAAGTGCAATGACATCCGTTGGGGGAATTTGGCTTTCAAGAGGCGTGTATGCTTATATTGGTTCCTCTCATGAACCAATGCTTACTGCGTTTGTGCCACCAACTGAAATGTTGCGCAAAACGATGAGTTTGATTCCGTTTTTAGTCGCCGCAAGATGGGCTGATAAAGAAAACATGTTTGCAAAGGCGTGGCGAGTCAATACGATTGGCGACCCACTCATGCTGTGCCCTCCAAAAGGCGCCGTGCAAAGAAAACTATTGCCCCCGTCTAATCAACCTGATTATCAAAGTGTTTCCTCTCTTGCACAGAGTGCAATGCGTCATGCTATTGAAGCGCCAAGTGATGAATCGTTCTCTACTGCAATCAATACCGTGAATCTGCTCGGATTAGATTCCATGAGCGGTGAACTTTGGCTTGCTGCAACAAAGAGTAATGCTACTGGTCCACTCACTGCAAGGGCTACGTTGTCTGCGCTCTTCCGATTGCAAAACATCGACGCGTTTCTTTGGGCTTTTTCCTTGTTAGATTCACCTTCTCATCTTGAGAAAGATATGTTGTGGCAACTTGTAGGTACAAAACAAGATACACCATTGCAACTACTTATCGATAACTTACGAAACCCCTATTCCTATGACGACTTACTTGTCATTGCAGGTCGAATCAAATCGACTCGAGGGTCAGGTGCAGTAAAAGATATTATCGATGAAAAATTAAATAAAGCGGTCGGAAGAAATAAACGCGGTCTTCAAAAGATGCGAAAGGAGTATGGTGGTTAATAACGACCCAGTTGTACTCATTGTTAGAGATGGTTGGGGACAACATCCAGACTCATCAATGGATGCGTACAACGCTATTGTGCAAGCGAAGACGCCTGTCGCAGATATGTTGCATGCAGAGTGGCCAACTACTCTCATTGGGACTTGTGGAGAAAACGTTGGTTTGCCTTGTGGAGTCATGGGGAACAGTGAAGTTGGGCATCAAAACATCGGTGCTGGTCGAATTGTGCCCCAAGAACTCATGCGGTTAACCATTGCGGCAGAAAGCGGTGCATTCAAAACAAACCCAGTGTTACGCGAAGTGTTTGAACGGGGAACTAGCGGGCACACGGTTCATATTATTGGGCTTGTAAGTGATGGTCGAGTCCATAGTGATCTTGCGCATCTGTTCGCACTTCTTGATGCGGCGCCAAAAGAAACATGTATCTGCATACATGTGATTACAGATGGTCGGGATTGTTCGCCAATCGCAGGTCTGGGCTTCGTTCAAGCACTTGAAGACCACATTCGCGGGACGAGCGCAACGATTGCTTCAGTCATGGGGCGGTATTGGGCAATGGATCGAGACTTTCGGTGGGAGCGCGTCTCTCTTGCCTTTGAGGTGCTCACCGGGAGATCGACGACTCATCCACTTCGAGGGGATTTGCCTGACGTTCGCCAAGCATTTCGGGCTTCGGATGCCATTACAGAATATTATGAAAGGCCAATTGAACCAAGTTTAAATGGAGATGAATTTATTGTTCCAACTCAAATTGTTGATGCAGACAGTCGACCTATTGGTTTGATTAAAGATGGTGATGCTGTTTTCTTTTTTAACTATCGCGGTGATCGACCGCGAGAAATGAGCAAGGCATTTGTCCTTGATGATTGCGAGTGGTCAAAGGTTCCAAGAGGGGCATTCACGAGAGGAGAAAAATTCAACAATTTATTCTATGTCACCATGACGAACTATGAAACAGATTTGCCTGTTTCAGCAGTTGCGTTTGATAAACCCCCGCCGTTGAAGAATATTCTTGGTGATGTCTTGTCCTCTGCTCGCCTGCAACAGTTTCGTTGTGCTGAAACTGAGAAGTTTCCGCATGTCACGTTCTTCTTTAACGATTACCGAGAAGCGCCATTTAATGGAGAGCAGCGATTGCTTGTTCCAAGCCCAACGGATGTGTCGACGTATGACCAAAAACCCCAAATGTCAGCAAGCGAAGTTTGCAACGGAGTACTTAAAGTACTTTCAAGTGATGATCGCCCAGCTGTCATTATTGTGAACTTTGCAAATGCCGATATGGTTGGACACACGGGTTCATTACCTGCAATTATCAAAGCCGTTGAGGTTGTGGATCATTGTTGTGGTGAAATTATTGCAGCAACACTATCAGTTGGCGGTTCGCTTGTAATAACAGCAGACCACGGTAATGCTGAACGAACATGGAATGTTGAAACAAACAGTCCTGATACGGCACATACAACGTTTGATGTGCCTCTACATCTCGTTGGTGAAAAATGGAAAACGAGCACTTTGCGAAGCGGAGGAATACTCGCTGATATCGCGCCAACAATTCTTCACATGCTTCCACTGCAGAAGCCGGAAGAAATGAGTGGGCGCTCGTTAATTCAATGATTAGTTAATTGCACGACAAACACGAAGTGCAAGTAACTCTAGACCTCGCCTTCCATCGAGCATCCCACTCCTTGTCCTTGCATCAACTGCGACAGCTTCTGTAAACAAGTCTGCAAGGTGGGTCTGCGATCTTTTTTTTGCAACGGCTAGCATTCGGTTTCCACCATCACCAAACAATTTCAGTGCTTTGCGAATTTCTCCGCTTGAATAGCCCGATGAAATCATTGCCGCTGCGGCACTGAGTCGCCGAGTCAAGTCAACAACTGACCACATCAACAACTCCCTTGGTTGTTTTGACACGTCAAGGAGTTCTCCAAGTTTTGAGATGGATGCCCCTTCATTCCCCGACAACAAAACCGATTGAATTTCCCATGCTTGCTCTTCGCGACTAAGTCCTACCAACTCGACCACATCAGTTTTTGAGATTGTTTGTTCAGGAGCAACTTTCGAGGCAAGCTTTCCGAGTTCATTATCAAGGCGTGTAAGGGAGAGTCCAATTCGGTGGACAAGAAGTTGCGCGCCCCGAGGATCAATTGTGCATCCGTGTTCTTTCTCGCATCGTGCAACGCACCATCGTAACGTGTCTGATTCGTTGTACTGTTGCAGTTTGTAGACCAGCCCTATTTTGTTTACTGCTTTGTCGAGGTTGCCTGGGCGCCAAGTCGATGCTCGAAGCAATAGCGTTGCCGAGGAAACGGGCGACTCTGCATATCGCTCCATCGCTTTTCGGGTTGATTTGTTCTCGGAACCTTTTGCCGCTAAAAAAGCATCTGCGTGATCAACAATAACGAGTTTGTGTCTCATTAATAAATCGAACGTTCGAACTTCATCAAGCACCATCGCAAGATCCGAAGTTTCACCATCAAAGACCACGCGGTCAATCTCTCCATGTTCATTCTCAATAGCTTGTTCAAGGTCGCTTGTATATCTCGACATTAAGAATGGTTCTTTTCCATGCAAAATCACCATTCGCATCGAAGATTCAAATGTGGGCTGTTTCGCCATATGTGACATAGTAGCAGGGTCAAGTCGGGGGTAGGTAAGGGGAGTCCGGTATAGGGTCTGACCTCAATATGTTTGTACGATGCGTATATGTTGGTACTTGAGGTCATTGAGGGTCCTGATTTTGGAGCAGTTTTCCCGCTTCCACAGGGGGAACCTCAACTCGTCGGAAGATCCTCTGAAGCGTTGCCATTGGGCGACCCAACGATCAGTCGCAGGCATGCTGAACTGACTCCAGATGGGAGTAAATGGTACTTACAAGATTTAGATTCAGCGAACGGAACTTTTTTAAATGGTCGATTAATTCGTGAACGGATCTCGCTTCGTGTTGGTGATGAAGTTGGATGCGGTGCTACATTGTTTAGACTTACAGATCAATCGGGTGCATCCCATATCACATTTGCACACGATACGAGTTTTGACACAAGTGCTGAATCCATTGTTGTCACATCACCGCACTCTTTAGATGCCGCTCGGAATCATCTTCGAATGGTGCACCGTTTAAGTGCAGCGACTGCTGGCACGTTCGATATCAAAGCAATTCTCCAGCATCTTGTCGCAATTCTTGTCGATGAATTTAAACCAGACCGCTGTATAGGACTCTTGTTCGATGATGAAAACGAAATCGGAACGATAATTGAGGCGACATCAACTGAGATTACAACCAACGTCCGTCCATTTTCAGAAGCTATTATCGTACACACATGCAAAGAGCAAACATCTTTACGCATTCCGAATGTTTTGGAAGACGTTCGTTTTCTTCACGACGAAGGGGTCGTTGAAAGTGGTGTTCGTTCTGTATTGTGCGCGCCACTCATCGCGTACGGCAATGTCCTTGGAGCTATTTTGCTTGAAATTACATCTGAAAACCGGCGGTGGTCAGAAGGTGAACAAGAACTGCTTTCAACGGCGTGTGGTCATGGCGGGCTTGCCCTTCTCACTGCATTTCTTGCTGAAAATCGAATGCAACATGAGCGCCTTGCAGCAATGGGGGAAACAGTTGCTTCGATTAGTCATAGCGTAAAGAACATGCTTCAAGGATTACGAAGTGGCGCTGGAGCAATTGACCTTGCCTTAAAAAAGGGGAATCTAGCACTTGCGCGTGAGGGATGGCCAATCCTCGCGAGGAACCTCAACCGCGTGTATACATTGACCTTCAACATGCTTGCATGGTCTCGTTCGCACACGATAGAAATTTCTCTAGTCCAGCTTGAACCCATTGTTCAAGATGCGATTGAACTTGTCCAGTCTGCTTGTAAGCGGGGAAAAATCACATTGACCTCATTCGTAGAAAATGATTTGCCGCCGATTCCAATCGATGGCACTGCCATTTTGCAGGTGTTACTCAACCTACTTAATAATGCCATCGATGCGGCGCCTTCGGAGACTGGAAAAATATCACTTGATGTCACCCTTGATTCACAAAGTGAATGTATCAATATCAACATCGTTGACAATGGGTGTGGGATTGAAGATGAGAACAAAGAAGCCGTCTTTAAAGCATTCCACACAACGAAGGGGCAAAAAGGGACCGGGCTTGGGCTCGCAGTGGCAAGAAAAATTATCAACGAACACCGCGGAGCCATTGAAGTGCAGGGCATTTATGGTGGTGGAACTGCATTCCAAATAGTGCTACCGCTTGATTCCGATGGAAATCCTAGTGATACGCGTGGACCGGCAACCGTTATTCATAGTGGGTAGTGGGTAATCTGAGGTTTCCGCAAATGAAGTTGTCCTGCTATGATGCCTCACTTCTGAAGGAACCCGATTCATATGACGACAGACCAACTTATTGAACAACACAATGGCGTTGACCTCGTTCGAGCTGTAAGCGGCTCGCAGGCACCACCCATTATGGCATCAACATATCAACGAACGCGAGAAATGACGCTTGATGAGTTAATGTTGGAAAACCGCGTGCTCTTCTTGGTTGGCGAAATCAATCAGGCTTCAGGTGCTCGAATCATGATGCAGATGCTCTATCTTGAAGATCAAAAGCGGGGACAACAAATTAACCTTTATATTAATAGCCCTGGGGGTTCTGTCGATGACACGCTCGCCATGTACGACACCATGCAATTCATCTCTTCAGATGTTGCAACGTACTGCATTGGGCGTGCGTATAGTGGCGCTGCTGTTTTGCTTTGTGCCGGCGCAGAGGGAAAGCGGCATATTTTGCCACATGCAAAGGTCATGATTCATCAGCCCTACGGTGGTATCACTGGTCAAACAACTGACATCCAGATACAGGCTGAACAAATCATAGGCGCGAAAAAAACACTGAACGAAATTATTGCTTCGCATACAGGTCAAGCGTTTGATACGGTCGCTGCAGATGGTGAGCGTGATAAGTATTTTTCTGCAAGCGAGGCAAAAGAGTATGGTCTCGTTGATGAGGTTTTTGAACTTCAAGACGACAAGAAGAAAGAGTAACTTACTGTGTCTACCCTCGTACCAATTGTCATAGAAAAAACAGGACGCGGTGAGCGATCCTACGATATCTTTTCACGGCTCCTTAACGATCGAATCATCTTTATGGGTGGCCCCGTAATGGACGATTCGGCAAACCTTGTCGTTGCACAGTTGTTGTATCTTGCCAACGACGATCCAAAAGCAGATATTAGTTTGTACATTAATTCCCCGGGTGGTTCTGTAACAGCGGGACTTGGCATTGTGGACACGATGAGTTTTGTCCCTTGCAATATCGCAACGTACATCATTGGTCAAGCGGCTTCAATGGGTTCTGTTATTGCATCAAGTGGAACTAAGGGGAAACGATTTTCTCTGCCTCACTCGAAAAACCTGATGCACCAGCCTCTTCTTAGCGGAGTGCTTGAGGGACAAGCAACCGATTTGGAAATCGAGGCGCGCGAAATGCTACGGCTTCGTGATATTCTGTTCGAAATCTACGCGAAGGCAACTGGGAAAGATCAGAAAGTTGTTCATGAAGATTGTGAACGCAACAAATGGCTCGATCCAAAAGAAATGTTGGAGTATGGCCTCATTGATGAAATTCTTGCTCAACTTCCTACAGGTGAATAATCAAATGCACGCGCGTCGCCGATTCTGTTTAATCGTACTCATCGCTTTAGCTATTGTGATGTGTGGGTGCCACCGAACATTGTTCCCGAAAAACGAACAACGAAACCAATTTGAAGCGTATAACACGATGCGATTTGGTCCGCAACTTACCGAGCAACCCGACCCATTTGGCCTTCCCGAGCCAGCGCTTCGCGCTCGTCTTGGATTACGAGACTAGGCCCGTCGGCAATTAATTTCCGTCCGATATGGGCATTAGTAAAGTCCACGGGGGTCATTTGCCCGATAAACTACTTAGCAGTGACGACACCATGTCACTGGCGAAGGATTGCCAAGAAATGAATACAAAATCAGCACGGATGCTATCGAAACGAACCCAGCTTATTTGGGTCTCCTTTTTCTTTATCATTCCATGTGCATTATTCATCCTTCAACTTGGGAGTACTTCTGTACACAATGGGGTACTCCTCACAAAACTTGCTCCATTAGATGAAAAGCCAGAACAGGATATTGTTCTTGCTTCAGTATCAGAGAGTCGAGATTGGACAACTATTGTTATCCATCACCTTGGGCAACCCGCCGGTAGCCCTGAATCGCTCGATCGAGCGCACCGAAATTCCGGCTTAAGTGGCCTTGGGTACCATTTTCTTATCGGAAACGGCAATGGATTAGATGATGGGGACATTCATATCGGGTACAGATGGCTTGACCAAACCCCAGCAGCTCGACCAATCGATATTGATTCAAACCAGTGGAGTTCCGGCAGTATTAGCATCTGTTTAGTTGGAAATGGCAATCGAAGACCATTTACTGAAAAACAACTTATTCACCTTTCATACCTCGTTCAACGGCTTCAATTGGAGTTATCGATACCGCCAAACCGTGTTTTGCTCGCTCATGAAATGGGTGGTAATGCAACATCTCCGGGAAAATATTTCGCTGAAGCGCAATTTAAAAGTCAGTTACTTGACATTCCCGCATTACGCTAAAACAGTGAATTTTCTTCTAAAAAGTTGATTTCAAAGCCCGCCCAATGTACTCTACGGTTCATTATCTTACGCGCCGTTTATTTTGTTGGTGCTAAATTATTCGTTCATCATGTCAAGTTCTAAAGCTCAACCACGAAAGATTGGTCAATACACCGTGCTCGCAACGCTTGGGGAGGGTGCTGCGTCAATGTTATATGCTGTTCAAAACCCAAAAGACAAGCAAGTTTCAGCCCTTAAATATGTTGAAAAAACAAATGAAAAATCGCAACGCTTTATCGACCAAGTCGAACAAGAGTACGCGATTGGTTCAAAGCTAGACCACGATTCAATACGAAAAATACGAAAACTCATTCGGCACCGAAAAATGCTGAAGGTCACAGCGGTTTCCATGATTATGGAGTTGGTTGATGCCACAACTCTAGACCAAAAGTTACCACGAAATCATAGCCAAGCCGTGGATGTTTTTTTACAGATTGCAAAAGGACTCGCACACATGCATGGCAGAGGATTTGTCCATGCAGACATGAAGCCCAACAATGTTCTTGTTGATGAGGATGGCTTAGTTAAAATAATTGATTTGGGTCAGGCCTGTGTAATTGGAACTATGAAGAAGCGGATTCAGGGAACTCCCGGATACATGGCTCCCGAACAAGCGCACAGGAAAGAAATCACGCCTAAGACGGATATTTATAACCTTGGAGCGATGATGTATTGGGTTCTTGTTGGCGAAGTGATTCCAACTGCAATGCCGCCAAAGAATACGACTGACAGTCTTGTTGGTGGAGCGGTTGATACAGACAAAGTGGAACTTCCTGTCCCCCCACATGAACGCAACCCGCGAATTCATTCCTTGCTTTCAAAACAAATTATGGATTGCATCCAACCCATCACTGAAAACAGGCCTGAGTCGATGACCGTTGTTGTGAACCGGCTTGAGCTCATTCAAGATGTTCTCAATGAGCCAACGGATACTGCTTCTAACAGTGCTGCAGACAGTCCGCTTGGAATGTAACTCGCTACCTTCGGTACACCTTTCCATCTTCAGTCCATACAATCACTTCATTGATTTCTGCAATGGCAACACCTTCCGGTGTTTCGGGAATCCATGTTAACTCCTCCGTTTTTCCGGTGGCAATCGTGTGGAGGTACGCCTTCCCATTTGAAATGTACGCGAGTAATGTCGTTTCTTTGTTCATAGCACATTGTTTAATTTTCGACTCGAGTTGAAGTGTTTGCACGGGTCTCGCTTTCTTGTTTGGTTCATGTATCACGATTTGCCCACTTCGCCCAACAACAACAAATCGTTGGTTATATTCGCGAACAAGACAAGGGTCATTCACACCTTGAAACTTACGTGCACCCTTAGGGAAATCTTGAAGACGCCAAAAATAAACCCAGTGGTCAGTTGCGGCAATGAGTTGCTCATCTCTACTTCCAAACGAAATCGCTTTGTAAATCCCTGTTATTGATGTCGTTCTCACTAACTGTTTTCTAGGGAATGACACTTGCAATGACATGTCATGACCTGCAATTGCAAGGGCAAGCTCTCCCACTGCCATCGCTGAAATATTAGAAAAATCACCTGTGAGTTGCAAAGAAGATTTTCTCTGGCCCAAAAGTACAAGGCGACAACGTCTATCTGAAACCACAGCTAACTTTGTACCCTTTGGGGAAAGCCCTATGGTTGCATTTGATGGTTCAATGTTAATTGGCGGGAGGGGGATAGAACGAGGAATCAGCGACGTTGCATAATAATCGTCTTCTACAATTGCAGCGAGGGTTTGTCCATCCTCTGAAATTACGGTTTGGCTTGGTGGGGAGGAGAGTGTGAGAACAAGACTAACCTCGACTTCATCGACTTTTTCTGATTCTGTTGGGGTCACTTGCTTAAGTTCTGCATTCTCTTTGCGAACTGCATCTACTTCAGCCCGAAGATCGCCTACTTGTTGATCTGATTCTGCTCGAAGATATACCATCGTTGAAACCGTTATTGCAACAACAGTCGTAACAGCTGCCCACGCAAGAAGTTGTTTATTGTGCCTGCGACAAAACAGTTTTATGTGATCAGTCGCCGTTGCTTTCCTTGCTTTCACCGAACGATTGCCAAGGTATCGCAAAATATCTCGACCGAACGCACCCGCGGTTTGATATCGCTTCTCTCGTTTCGTTTCAAGAGCCATCATTATGATTGCTTCAAGGTCGGGGTCGATGGAACTTTCATATGTCGATGGGCGAATAGGGTTCTCTTGGCATATCTGACGAACTGCTTCGTAAATTGGAAGCCCCTCAAGTGTTCGGGGTAATCTGCTCGTTAACATTTGATACACAACAGCGCCTAGCGCATAAACATCGCATCGAGCATCAATGTCGGTAATATTCGCGTCGACTTGCTCGGGTGCCATAAATTGCACCGTTCCAACAAGGCGGCCTGCTTCTGTCATTGCTTCTTCGCTTACCGTGTTTCTATCAAGTGACCGAGCGACCCCGAAATCGATAATTTTCGGTTCTCCCTTCGCATCAATCAAAATATTGCCCGGTTTAAGATCCCGGTGCACAATGCCGCGATGGTGGCCGTGCTCAACTGCAGAAGTAATCATTGCAAACAATTTCAATATGTCTCGTTGTTCATGGGTTCCCTCATCAAGAAAATCAGTAAGTTCCCTTGCCCCTTCTACATGCTCCATCACGTAGTACGGAGTGGCTCCATTGCCGTCGTCATGCGCGCCAGCATCATAAATTTTTGCTATCCATGGATGATCAAGTTTGCCAAGAATTTCGACTTCCTGATGGAATCGTTTTACTGCTGTTGGACTATACATTCCGCCCCGTAACACTTTCACTGCAACTTTACGGCGGGGATGTTCTTGCATTGCTGTGTACACCACTGACATCCCACCTTCCCCGAGAATTTCGATGATTTGATATCCCCCTATTTCCTTCGGAATCGATTGCTTATCCGTCATTTTTCTCTTTGTCTGCGCGTTTTCTTTTTTTGAATTCAGTGCGGCGTTCGATGTATCGTCCGTGATCGACACTCAGTTCCGCTTGCTCACCCAAACAATGTTGTCGATGCAGTTTTTCTAGAAATGGAATACACCATCCACAAGAAGTTCCAGAATCTAAGCACTCTGAAAGTTGCGAAGCGACTTTTGGGTTTTCGCGTTGTAAGAATGATTGCAGTTTACCAAGGGAAACCCTGTGACAAACACATACATGGTCTTCTGATTTCATAGCCTAAGTTACACCCAAACTTGGCAGATGAGGTGTGGCTCTTTTACCTTTCCTGTAAAAGTGCCGATTGTCGTAGTAACAAGCTTCACTTCAAATTCTGGGTGTTCGTCAAGCCAAGCGTTTACTTGAGTGTCAACGTAACTCAGCGCATCGTCAGTGAGTTTGCTGTGGAAAGTACGCACGTGTGTTGCGCCAGTACCAGTAGCATTTGGCTCTCTTAGCCACTCACTCTCTTTTTTCTTGCCTTTACCAAAGGCGGTGATTTTTCGAGTCAATCCCGTTGGCTGAGTTGTGCTTTCTACTGGAACATCGCCAACCCTTGGCTTGGGTAATGGTGGAGCGGGTTCTTGCGATTGGTCTTCGAAAATTCTTCTGAACGCCAGTACACCTTCGCCCGATAGCACTTCATATTCCGTCATTGCACCACCGTCCCATTGAATCATCAGATTCCAACCACCCTGAATCTCCTTCCACAAGATGATCTCCCCAATCTCAAGCCTTGTCACGGTTCCGCGGTCGCCCTCTAGCTTTCCCTCGATACGTAGATATTCTGGGCGATGATCTGGCCTTGCGTCTAGGTCTATCCATCGACTCTCGCTGATTAAATCAGGTCGCTCAGCCACTCGGAAACTAATGAGTGGCTTCTCAGCTTTTGCATCGACGGCAAGAAGCCAATCGAAATGTGACGTTCCGTCAGGTAATTCATGCTGAAGAACGACTGTTTTGAAGGGTGATTCTCTCGTAGGGGCTGCCATCAAGGACTCCTGTGTTCTGTTACAAACGTAGCGTACCATACGAAGGGGTCTGCGTTCTTCGCCAAACTCACGGCATCTATACCCCAATTTACCATTCCAAATCTTGTTTGGTCAATTCGTGTGCAATGTTTGGAATGCTCGCTTATCATGGGTGAAGACCCTTCGCCGTGAACATTTAGAGAGAAAGATACCCACCCATGAAACAACTCACCTTTTTCCCAAATTATGCACTCCTTTGCGTCCTCTGTGGATTACTTAGCGGTTGTGGAGGGCAACCAGCAAACACGACACTGATTGAGCGTGGAAATTATGCCATGTGGCAAAGTCGATGGTCTGATGCCACAACAGATTTTAACAAGGCAATTGAACAACATCCCGGTGACTGGGAAGCGCAATTCAATCTTGGTAAGTGCTATATGAACATGGGTGATCCTGTAAGAGCAAGTCAATCGCTTGCCGTTGCGGAATCACTGCAACCTGCAGATACTGAAATTTCTGATTTATACGCCAAGTCGCTTTTGCAAAGTGGTGAAGAAGACCGGCTCTACTCGTTCTTGTTAAACCGAGCTCAAAAACAACAGACGGTTCGTTCTTGGACTGTCTTTGCAGAGTACGCCATCGACCTTGATGATCCGGACTCTGCTACCAATGCCATCAATACTGCAATTGCAATAAGTGATGGCACGAATGCGCGACCCTACGTTCTAGCTGCAATGTATGCAGAGCGACTCGGTGATGACACTCTTGCAGTAACTCGTTGGCAGGAAGCATGGATGATTGATCCTGCAAATGAAACCGTTTCAAATGCATTGCGTGCACATGGTGTTGTGCCGGGGCCAACTATGACCGGCGTGGATGACTCTGCTCAGTAAAAGTCTTCCTTACGAAAATTCAACTCGGGGAAATAGTGCAACTTTTGTAACAGAGCTTCCCACTTCTGTTCCGCCCCATTGACAACATTCGTCAAATGATTTTTCGTCAGGTGCTATTCCCATCGCTTG
>Ga0315336_1002316_pt1 | contig 29831 bp, 25 predicted proteins | sample ASW5metaG_FD_204512 | JGI IMG/M metagenome (GOLD analysis project Ga0315336, IMG submission 204512) | Ammonia-oxidizing marine archaeal communities from Monterey Bay, California, United States - ASW #5 | ecosystem: Environmental > Aquatic > Marine > Intertidal zone | place: USA: California... | reverse complement strand
CTGGATCGACGACGGGGCGACGCCAGCGGACACCGACGGCGATGGTCTGCCGGATGTCGGCTGCGAAGACCGGGTGACCATCACCATCGACGACCCCCTGTCGGAGGTGACCTGGCAGTTCGGCATGGCCGAGACCGGCTCGCCGGCGGGTTGGTACGGCGAGGATTGCTTCGAGGGCTACGCCTCCTACAACCACTGCCATGTCATCGGACCGAACGCGACGCTCGACGAGGTCACCGACTGCGATGCGGCGTCGGTCGTCCCGGGTATGACGACACTGCTCGACTCTGCGAAGGACCCATACCTGACCTACTACCTGCAGGATCAGTTGGGCAACTGCTTCGCCTTCGGACACGATCCGTCCTACTACGGGCCCTTGAACTGCATCGCGCTACTTTGACCTTGTGAGCGGCTGCACGCCGGGTCCAGAGACCGCGAACGCGCCGTACCCCTGCCATCTGACGCATCGCTGAGGGTTCTGCGAGGATCAAGGCTCTCAGCGCATCAGGCAACGAAAAACGCGTCCCACGCGACAAGACTGTCTGGCCCGGGCTAAGGCATGGGATAGAGTGGACGGCGTTCGGCGCCGTGGGAGGGCTCCTATGCAAACGAGTGACATTCTCACCCGAGTTTCGGGTGGAGTAATGATGTTGGCTGCCATCTGGAATGGCATCTTCGCGTTCTTGATGTTCGCGGCAACCATCCTGATGTGCGTCGGCATCTGGTGGCTGGTGCCGTTCTGTTTGGCCTTCGTCGAGTTCTTCGTCGGTCTGGCGATGGTGGTCTTGGGGCACAAAGTTCGCCCGATCGCCTTCTCGCCATTCCTGGGACTCATCGTCAGCCTCTGCAACCTGAACTTCTTCGCGGTGTTCATGGACATGATCGCGATCGGTTTGGGTATCGGTGGATTCGTGACCTACGACCCAGAGCTGAACGAAGACTGACTCCGTATACGGAGTTCATTCAGGGCAGCAGGACGCTCACGAGCACGACACCCTTTCTCGTGCCGCATCCGATGGCGTAGATGCTTTCGACTTCGTCGATGGCGAAGACCGCGTCGTCGAAGCTCTCTGGTGTGATGGCCTTTCTGAAGGCCTTCGCGTCGGTGGGTATGGCGACTTGCCAGGCGTTCGCGGCCACCTTTTCGGCAGTTGCACCGTCGATGATGACGAACCGGTTTCGCTGGAGGATCTCGACCTTCGGCATTTATTCGACCACGAACTCCGCCATCACGGGGAAGTGATCGGAGGCGGTAGCGCTGACTTCGCGTCCGAGGACTGCGCCAGCTTTGGTCAGCCCGTCGGCACCGTCGTCCCGGGAGTCGAAGATCTCGGCGATGGCGGTTGCTCGTACGTTGGATGACCCCGTGATGTAATCGATGCGTCGTCCAGAGACGTCCCGGGTGTCAAACCGGCCATCCAGTTGTTTGGCCTCGATGATCTCCAGACCGAGTGCGCTGAGTGCGCTGAAGGCATTGTTGGTGATGCCCGTGCCCGTCATGCGGTCGTAGAGATCGGATCCGAGCCAGAAGTCGCCGGGCATGCCCGACGGGATGGACGTAAAGGCCGCTGGCGACCAGGGCGGATCGTCGATTTCCTGGTTCACATCGCCCATCGCAATGACCCAGTCGCCGCTACCAGCCACGGCTTGTGCGGTTCGTTCGCTGTCGATCGCGCGTCGGAATTCATCTTCGTCGTCAAAGCCGCTCTTCCAGTGTTGAATGACCACAGTCAGAGGGTGGCCCGCGTCCACCGTGACCGAGATCGGGTATCGGGTGACGTCGTTGGCGGCGCTATCGCCGGATAGATCGGACGGCTTGTGGATCTGGCTGCTGGAAACCGGGAGCCGGGTCATGATTGCGTTTCGGATATCGCCGAATGGGTTGGTGGCCGGCACGACCACCGTGTCGTATCCGAGCTCGGCGGCCATCGTCTCAACGTGGTCCAGCTCGGGATCGTCGATCTCGTTCAGCCCGACGATGTCGGCGTCGAGACGCGCGAGTACTTCTTTGACGGCCTCGTATTCGTCACTGGTCGGGTATCCGAGTTCTTCGACGTTCCAGGTGACGACGCGGACCACCTGGGGCCCGACAACCACCGTGGGGGTATCGTCATCGTCATCGCCGACATCGTCGCCGGGGAGCGGTCCGGGGTAGCCGCAGGCGATTGTGAACACGGGTAGAAGCCAGCGCATCCGGCGGGACTAACCGGTTAACAGAGCCCATGAAGCCGGCTCCCCCCTGGGCACAGCTGCCGGGCGACGATGACGACCTCGACTTCGCCTACGAAACGGACACCGACCAGGCCGGCAAGGTCGAGTCGGCCATGCGTTGGCGACTGATCCTCGGTCGATTCGCGGACGAACACCTCGGGTACGACAAACTTGGGGAGGAGACCTCTGCTGGTGAACAACCCTCGGATCTGTCTGATCTTCTCGGAGAGGCGACACAGATGGATCGGAGCCTCGAGTTCATCTATGACCGCGAATTTGCCCGTCGGTCTCACCGACAAGTGGGTGCCGGCAGTGGCCGCGGGCTGACGATACCAGCGTGGTTGTCGGGCGTGCGGCAGCTCTTTCCAGAAGAGGCCGTGCACGTCATCGAGCGGGACGCGCTCTCTCGGTACGGCATGACCGAGCTGGTGACCGACGCCGAGATCCTTCGTGAATCGGAGCCCACTACCGACCTGCTCAAGGCGATTCTGCAGTTCAAGCACCTGATGAAGGGCGAGGTGCTCGATGCAGCTCGCGAAGTCGTCGCCGCGGTGGTGGAACAGCTCGCGGCAGAGCTCCGCAACGACAGTGAACCTGCGCTCTATGGGACGTCGGATCCGACGCTTCGGCCGCCCCAGAAGAACTTTCGAAACACCGATTGGCACCGGACGATCCGCGATAACCTCAAGCGCTATGACACCGAGAACGAGCGGCTCGTCGTCGATCGCATCCGCTACCGGCACCGCCAGCGCGCCCGTGGCGAATGGCGGGTGATCATCGCGGTCGACCAATCTGGTTCGATGATGGACAGCTTGATCCACAGCTGCGTGATGGCGGCGATCTTCGCCAGCATGCCAGCGCTGGACGTGCGCCTGGTGCTCTGGGATCACCGGATCATGGACGTGAGCGATCTCGCCCACGATCCACTCGAGATCCTGATGGGCGTACAGCTGGGTGGCGGGACTCAGCTGCTGCCCGCCATGGAGTACTGCGCCGGCTTGATCACCGAGCCGGACAAGACCCTGTTCGTCGTGCTCTCGGATTGGTACATCTGGAGCGGGGGCCCGGCCTGTCTGAAGCTCGCCGCCGATCTCACTGAGGCCGGCGTTCACGGGATCGGTTTGTGTGCTCTAGACGCTGACAACACGCCGATCTACGAGGAGCGGTTCGCCCGTGAGCTCGCCGGCGCCGGGTGGTTTGTCGCCGCGCTGACCCCGAGGAAACTCGCCGAATATGTAGCCAAGCAGATCGGATGAGTCTCAACAAGCGGGAACGCGACAAGCTCGCGCGCATGCGGATCGCCTTCGAAAAAATCGATGGCCTGCTCTTCCGACTCGGACAGACGGGTCTGCAACGCATGACCCAGAGCAGTGCTGTGGAGCTCCAGGCCCTTGCACAGACAGCCCACAATGCGGGTTTGATCAAGATCAAGCGGGAGATCGAGGTTCTCGACGCCCATGTCACCCGCTATTTGGAGCGGGATCCTCTCTTTCGCCTCGGCGCGTACCGGACGACCGTAAACCGCATCTGGATGCTCAATCGCGGCGCTCGCAAGGTCTTCGCGACCGGCGCGGCCCCCGATGACATGGTCGAAGTCATCGGAGAGGCGCGCCGTCGCTACGAACCCATTGTCGAGGCGCTCTCACTGCAACCACTGGGCGCCTCCGGTTGGGTGACGGACGGCGATTTCGTCGGCATCACCATCTACTACCAAGCCCTGGGAGCCGACAAGATCTACCAGGTGTCATCGGCGCGCCCAACGATGTACTTTGGGAATAATCCGCGTCGAATGCTTAACATGGATATCTCCGAGAACCTGTCCTTCACGGTGCACGATCTGGCCCACGGTAGTTTTACCTTCCGCAACGCCAAGGCGAGCCGCGACGGGCGACTGTCCATGCACCGAGACCTGCACGTCTCTGCGGCGCCATCGATGGGCGTTCGCGGCTACGACGCCCTGCGCGCGGACAGCTGGAGTGAGGTCGTCGAGCGCCTACGCGCTGGCCAGGCCCATCCGGCACCGTCCCGCACCGACTCATTGGTCTATGTCGAACCCGCTTCGTACGGAAAGGTCCTGATCGACGACAAGCGAGCGTGCGCCACTGCTGCACTCCTCGACGAGAGCGGGTCGCGGATGACCATAGATGTGCAGCTGACCGAGGACCACAACTACCTGGTGGACAACCTCGAGCGAATGGTCGCGAAGAACAAAGGCCTGCGGCCCGACGGGCTGTTCGGACGCGCGTGGGTCTCTGAAGGTCAGCTCCGTTTCTTCCCCTACACAGCCATTTATCATCGGGAGGTGAAGCTACTCATGAGGCGCGAACACACCTTGAATGAGATCCACCTCACGTTGGAATCACTGAACAAGGTGTCCCGTTGACTGATCTGCCGGTCCTGCTCGACGACGCGTTGACGCCACGGCTTCTCGGAGACCTCGACGAGCTCCTCGGGTCGATGTACGTCGGCGGGCTGGCCTACCCCGATCCTGATCTTCCGACCGATCTTCGCGCCCTCGCCGAGCGCGCTGCGTCCCTGGGACTGGCGACGGCGAATGGTTCCCTGAACACACTGGCGGAGCGGTTGGAGGCTCTGGTCGCCGAGTCGGGCCGGAGCGGTCGGCGCGATCGGGCGAACGAGGTCTGGGACGAACTCCAGCGGTTGGTCTGTTGGCAGCGGATCTTCCGGACCGAGCACGCCTTCATGATGGTACAGGCGCGCCTGGGGGCCAGCGGAGATGCGCCGGTCAAACGCGAACCCCCTTCGTTTCCGACCGAGTCTCGACGGGTCTTTCCCTTTGGCCTCGAGCTCGCCGGCAACCGTCTCGTGCTCTGGTGCCGTGACCTCGACAATGCGGATTCGGTTGTGCTCGTCGACGAGCTCGTCGAGCGCTCGGACACCGATCCCATCCACACCAAGGCCATCAGCCGGCTGTTTCAGGACTCGGTCCTGCTGCGAGAGGTGTTGAGCGCGGTTGTGGTGCTACATGAACATCCGGTGGCACTCAAGGGAGGACGCCGGGTGTTTTCTCCCGCCTACGCCACCCGTCCGACGCTTCAAGTCGTGGCCGTTGGATACGAGCCCCCACGGCTACCCCAGATCCCCCTGAGCGGAGTGGGTACCCCGGATTTCAGTGGCGTCGTCGGCGCGGGTCGCCTGGTTGTCGTCGCCAACCGCAGCTCCAATCGCATCTCGCTTCGCACCGAACAGGGCATTTCGACCGGCATTGCGGTCAGCCCGACCCTGCGGGCCAATTTGATCAAACTCCTGGTTCGAGATCAGGTCGAATCCGTCGCGCTCGATGCCGTCGTGGTGCACCGCCGACATGGACCCGTCTTGCTGCGGGTCGATGACGAACTCGAAGGCGCCTGCTTCCCGGTTCAGGATCCGAGGTTGTTTCGACCGACCCCAACGCAGCTCGCGGCCAATGCTGGGGACTCGTTGGCGGGGCTGGGGCTGCGGGCTGTGCTGGCCACAGATCAGGATGCCGCACTCGTCGGTGCTCTCGACGGCTTTCGTCCGGACGACATCTCCGCGCGGTTCGCGGTGGAGTGGGCGCGGGCGGCCGTGACCGAGCCCGGTCTTCCAGCAGGCCTCCCCCTGGAGATCAGCGCGGCGCTCACCGCCGGGCAGGGCGGCTTTGGCACGCTGTGGTTAGTCAGCCGATTCGGTCTGGTGGAGGAACTCGAGGTCCAGATTCGAGCTTTCTACAGAGGGTTTTACGCCGAATTTCCGCCGGAGCCTTCCATCTCGGATCTCTGTTGTCGGGCGCTCTTGTCCGCGTGGCTGGAGATCGAGGACATCGACCCACTCAAGTTCCTGGAGGCGCATCTCTCCGCTCTGAGGCTGTCGGCGCTGTCTCACCAATCGACCCTACCCGACGCCGCAGAGATCTGTTGGCTGGCGGAGACCCTGAGCATTCTCACCGGTGATGGGCGCGAATCGGGCATGGGACGCAGCTTCGACATTCCGCTGGATCGCATCGCGGAAGTCGTCACAGAGGCGATGTGGAGGGCCCGAACAGGCAGGGGCGGGGACTCTGGCGCCCAGGCCCTCACCGACGCGTTGTGGTTGGCTCGGAAGACGGGCACGGAGGCCTACTTCGTCGCCTGACCACCGGTCGCCATGAATGCGCGTTCGAGCTCTGCCAGCTTGACCCCGGCTCGGGCTTCGGCGTCGCCGAGAGACTCGCCCTCGAGCATCGGCGCTCGAACCTCGAAATAGAACTTGATCTTCGGCTCTGTTCCGCTCGGTCGCGCAAGGATTCGACTGCCATCTTGCAGGTCCCATGCGAGCACATTGCTCTTTGGCAGGTCGATGACTTCCTCAATGCCGGTCGCCAGATCCAGGGCTCGTCCGGTGGCCATGTCGCGGATGCGCGCGACGGTGAAATCGCCGATCGAAGCCAGTGTTGTCTCGCGAAGAGCGGCCATGATCGCCTCGATTCGGGCGGCACCGGCAGCGCCGGGCATCACGGTGGACTTCTGACTGGTCACGTACACGCCATGTTTGCGGTACAGCTCAGTGAGCGCGTCGACGAGGGTCTCGCCCCTGGCCTTGCACAGGCTGGCTAGATCGGCGATGACGAGGGCGGCCGAGATGCCGTCTTTGTCCCGGACGACGGGGCCGATGCTGTACCCGAGGGCCTCCTCGAAGCCCACGACGAACTGGCCGCCCGCCGCGTCCCAGTCGATCGCCGCGTTGGCGATCCATTTGAACCCCGTCAGCGTCTCGACAACATGTGCGTCGTATTCGGCGCCGATTCGGTGCAGCATCGACGTCGAGACGATGGTGGTGGCGACCATGGGGCGGTTGGCGCCTCCGTGCCGAAGCAGATCGTCGGCGAGGAGAACCCCGGTCTGGTTGCCGGTCAGTTGTCGCCAGGCCCCGCTGTGTCGAATGGCCACTGCGAGTCGGTCGGCGTCGGGGTCGTTGGCGATGACGATGTCCGCGCTCACGGCGTCGGCCAATTGGAATGCCAGGTCCAGGGCTCCAGGTTCCTCTGGATTGGGAAAATCCACCGTCGGAAAGTCCGGGTCTGGGTCCCCTTGCTCGGGCACGATGTGTAGATCGGTGTGGCCGTTGCGATGAAGAGCAACCTCTATGAGGTCTCGACCGACGCCGTGCATGGCGGAGTAGACGATGCGCACTCCAGTGGTGCGGTGCACGCGTAGCGCCTCGATAGCGGTGAGGTAGTGCTCTCTGGCGGCCTCGGGCACCGTGGTGATGGCTCCGCCCGCCGTTCCCACGCTCGGCAGATCGTCGGGGATCGCCGCGGCAATGTCGGCGTCGGTGGGCGGCACGATCTGGGCGCCGTTGCGCCAGAAGACCTTGTATCCGTTGTCCGACGGTGGGTTGTGGCTGGCCGTAACCACGACCGCCGCGAGGCAATCGAGGTCGGTCAGCGCGTGGGCGACTTCGGGCGTAGGTGACACGCGATCGTAGAGCAGGACGTCGATGCCGCGCCCGGCCAGGATCCGCGCAGCATCACTGGCGAAGATCTTCGATCCGTGACGGCCGTCGTACCCGATGATGACCGGGTGATCCGAGCCCAACGCCGTGAGAATGTGTGTGGCCAGCCCGTCAGTGACGCGTTGTACCAGCGCTCGGTTCATTCGATTGGGCCCCGGTCCGAGGGCCCCTCGCATGCCGGCGGTTCCGAACTTCAGGCGCGTGCCGAAGTGGTCGCGCAACGCGTCGAGATCTCCCAACATTGCCTGGGTGGAAGCCCGTGTCTTCGGGTCGGGGTCCGTCTGCATCCACGCCCGTGCGCGGTCCAGGAGTTCTGTGTCTGTCATGCGCCCTTCTAGCCAATCCCGAGCCCCTCAGCGCAGCAGACATTTGCGATTCGGTTCCGCGGGGGACAAACTGGCTTGCGCGGACGCATCGTCAACCTGACAACGGAGCCCTCATTGGCGGAGCGACACACCTTGGTGCACCGCATCGCGAGCTGGGCCGAAGGTCAGCCCGATGCGCCGGCGATCTACGGCAAGGTCGGGGAAAACTGGAAGCAGCTTACTTGGCGCATGTACTGGAGTTCTGTTCGCCAGGCAGCCAAGGGCTTCATCAAACTCGGACACCAACCCGGCGACTGCGTGGCCATCGTTGGGAACAACCGACCGAGCTGGGTTGTCGCGCAGTTCGGAATCATGGCTGCCCGGGGCATTCCGGCTCCCATCTACACGACGAATACCGACGACCAGACGGCCTATATCGTCCGCCATTCCGAAGCGAAGATCGCCATTTGCGACACGGCGGATCAGCTCGAAAAGTACCAGCGATGCCTCGAGGCCGGAACGATGGAGGTCGAGCACATCATCACGATGGACGATGTGGAGAGCGACGATGATCGGGTTCTCTCCATGGACCAATTGATGGAGCTCGGCGCCGCCGACGACGACAGCGAGATCGACGCCAGGCTCGCCGACCTCACCGACAGCGAGACCGCGTTGCTCATCTATACGTCAGGAACGACGGGCGTTCCCAAGGCGGTAGAGCTCAATCACGCGGGCATGATCGCCGTCGCCGAGAGCACCCTGGATTGTTTTCCCATCATTCGCGAACCGGGCAATTTCCGGACGGTCAGCTATCTGCCGTTGTGTCACGTTGCGGAGCAGATGTTCACGAACATGTTCCACATCGCAACCGGCGGAGAGGTGTATTTCTGCCCGGATCTGAAGCAGATCAAAGACTTCCTCGTTCACGTTCGTCCGACGATATTTCTTGGTGTTCCTCGTGTATGGGAAAAGTTCCAGGCCGCGCTACAGGCAAAGCTGTCGGCCTCCGGGCCGCCGAAGTCCTGGCTGACAGGCTGGGCGCTGGCCACTGAGCTCAAGGGCTTCAAGGAGTCGGTCGAGCATGGCGTTCGTGTCGACGGACTCGGGCGATCGCTGGCTAACAAGTTGGTTATCGACAAGGTCAAGGCCGCGATCGGTATGGACCAGCTCCTGGTCGCCGCTACGGGTGCCGCTCCGATCTCGTTGGGCACACTCGAGTTCTTCGCTTCCATTGGCATCACCGTCTACGAAGGCTTTGGAATGAGCGAGACGACCGGGGTTGCCACCTGCGGGCTTCAGGACCAACCCCGGTTCGGTACGGTCGGAAAGGCGCTGAGCTGCTGCGAAGTGCAGATCGCCGCCGACGGCGAGATCCTCCTGAAGGGCGTCAACATGACCAAGGGCTACCTGCACATGCCCGAACGAACGGCCGAGCTCCTCGATGAGGAGGGTTGGCTTCACACTGGGGATCTGGGATCGCTCGACGGCGAAGGCTATCTGAAGATCACAGGTAGAAAGAAGGATCTCATCATCACTGCCGGTGGCAAGAACGTCGCGCCGGCCGAGCTCGAGTCCTATCTCAAACAGATATCGGGCATCGGTCAGGCGGTGGTCGTCGGTGACAGGCAGCCGTACCTCTGTGCGCTGCTCACCTTGGACCCCGAGGGCATCGACGCGCTCTGTCAGACGGTTGGAATCGACAACAGCGGTCTCGAGTCGGTGTCGGTGAACATCGAGGTGCGCGAGTACATCGAGGCCCAGATCGAGGCGCACTGCAACGACCGGGTGGCGAGGTATCAGACCATCAAGAAGTTCGAGATCCTCCCGCTCGAGTTCACCGTCGAGACCGACGAGCTCACCCCGACGATGAAGCTGAAGCGGAACGTAGTGGGGGAGAAGTACGCAGCACAGATCGCGGCGTTTTACGCGTAGGAGGCTCTACTCGCGGTAGAGCTGAGAACCGAGCCAGATCCCGCGCGCTTCCTGAAGACCCGTCGCATCGCGGATCGGGGCATCGCAGACGGGTGGGCCCTCGTGGCCTTCGAGGAGCGGCGTACCGACGGCGGGGATGCGGATCTTCCGGTCGGAGAACGCGCCGAAGATGGATGTCACGGACTCCCACGGTGCCTTGGCCTCGACCATAAGCAGCGTCTCGGTCTGTTTCGAAATGGCCAGGGTCTCGAGGACCTCAGCCAGCTGGCCTCGCCACTCTGCGGCGTCGCTCCTCTCCTTGATGATCGGCAGGAGACAGCCCACTGCGCCGCCAACGGGAACCTTCGCGGCGAGTGGAGCCAGAGTGATGGCGCTCTCGCATGCCGATGCGGTGCGCTCTTCGAACATCGAGCAGGTTGTCGGTCCCCAGCACTCAGGGGGCAGGTCGACAATCGGGAGCTCCTTTCCGTCGCGCTCCGCGATGGGTCGGAAACGGGCTGTACCCTTGGCCCAGGTTCCGTCGGAACCCGTCTGAATGCTAATGGAAAGGGACGTGTCTACGCCGCTGATCGATAGGGGGCCGCCTTTGCAGGTGTTGTTGAAACTGGCGCGGGTGCGGTCGGGTTGCGCAAAGGCGTCTTCGGCCCCGTGCAGGCCCAGCCAGATGTCGGTCAGACCAGCCTCGCGCGCGGACAGGAACAGCTTGCGAACGTACAACCACTCCACGTCGCCGGGCGCCGTAATCCAGGCAGCGCCCGACGCGGGCAACTTGACGATCAGGGGCTCGTGCAGGCCGTTTGTGAGGTCGGTGTTGGTGAATCCCTCGACGCTCTCATCGTTCACGGTGAGCTCACCCGCCACGAACGCGATGTGTACGGCGTTGGCGGGCACGCTGGCCGGCCGAGCCACAGGGGTTCCGACGATGGGCTGCTGGCCGCCACAAGCGAAGAGCATTGCAATCCACATGTGTAGGTCTAGCCCACCAGATGGTCGGCGAGCCAGTCCGTCCAGACCTCGATGACGTCGTCTCTCTCCGGTTCGTGTTGCACTTCGTGCCGCAATCCGTCGAACAGGTGGATCGCTTTGTCGGTCGAGGACACGGCGTCGAAGAGCACCGTCGCCATCTCGGCGCGCACGGTCTCGTCGTCGGTGCCATGGGTGACGAGAACGGGGAGCTCGATCTCACTCAACCGGGGCAGGGTCACGGCGATTGCATCCATGATCTCGCGGCCCGTTCGCGCGCGAATTTTGCCCTTGTAACGAAGGGGATCGGCTCTCATCTGCCTCCAGACTTCGGGGTCCCGGCAAGCGCGCTCGGGGTTGAAGAAGCCCTGGATTGCAAACAGCGGTGCGTAATCGGCGAGGACACGCGCGGCGACTTTGGCGGCCCGCGGGATGTTTTGCGGGATCTGGATCGCCGGGCCGTTGAGAATGGCGCCCGCCCCGCCGCCGTGGGTCTGCAGGTAGCGGAGGGTGAGCAGCGCCCCCATACTGTGCCCGAAGAAGAAGAGTGGCCGCGTGCCGATGACGGATTGGAGCTCTCGACGGAGGATATGCAGGTCCTCGACGACATCGTCGACCGATGTGAGGTCTCCGAGCACATCGGCGGTCCGTCCGTGGCCACGGTGGTCCTCGGCGAAGACGGCCAGTCCCTGCTGGGCCATTGCCCGCATGACGTGCTCGTAGCGCTTGCTGTGCTCGGAGTAGCCGTGGGAGAGGAGCACACCGCCGCGGATATTGTCCGGGATAGCCCTTCTGTAGAAGTTGAGGTGGCGGTTGTGGGCTTCGAACCATCGCTCTTCGATGACGATGTTCATCCGAAACACTGCCCCATTCCGCGGTAGCTCGGCTCCCGCGCGACCACCTCGCCCCCGCGGAAGAGCAGGAACTCGGCGAAGCGCTCGGCGAGCTCTCCCCCTTTTGCATGCCGGGCGATGACTGGATCTCCCAGACCGGGTCGGTCTCCTCGACCTCGCCACTGGAACGGCGTCTGGACCTCTCCCCAGCCCTCCATATCGACGGGGACCAGGCCATCCGGGAGCCAGATCTTGGGGAGTCTGCTCGCACCCGCCTCACCGGAAGCGGGGTAACCGCCTCCGAAACAGGTGATGTGGTCGGCGTCCGACGACCTGACGATGCTCAGGGCGAAGAACGCCGCGGGCTGTAGGTCGAGGTCGCTGTAGTTGTCGAACAGGTGCGGACAGAGAAAGCCCGAGCCCGCAGTGACCTCGGTAACGGAGCCGTCGTGGGCGGTGAACTCGACGCTGCCCGTTCCCCCGCCGTTGACCACCTCGATGGCGTGTCCGCTGTCTCGAAGAGCGGCGACCACTTCGTTCCGTCGATTCGTGGCCACGGGTCGACTCCGAGACTTGATCAGCTGTCTCACTGGATCCAGCAGCCGTGATCCGGGCGTCACATCTGCCATTCCGGCGACTGCGGCCTCGTAGCCGAGCACCGCGGTGAGGGCGACGCCGTCGGTTTCGGCGATGGCCTTGCCTACTGCGAGCGCTGGATCGGCGCCCCTCACGGGGCTGCGGCGGACACCGAAGTGTTGGCCCATCGCCCTCCACGTCATGTCGACGTCGAGGCAGGCCTGCACGACAGTGCCGTGTTTGCGACCGGCATTGGCGAGGATCGGCACGTGCTCGGGGCTGTCGATGGTCGCCCAGACCTTGGCTCCATGGGCCGTCAGCTCTGCGACAACTTCGGCCTCATCCGGCCTCGAGAAGGGATAGGCGATGAGCAGGTCATCGAAGCCCTGATCGACGAGAAACGCGGCCTCTCGAGCGGTAAAGCACATCAGGCCGACGAATTTTTCGCCGCCGATCTCGGCGATCCGCTTCAGGAGTCCGACGTGTCGGATGGACTTGCTGGCCACCCGCATGGTCACGTCGTTGTCGCCCATCTTGGCGATGAGGAGCGCGGCGTTGGCCTCCAGCGCATCGAGATCGATGAGCGCCGTCGGCAGCGGCTCCGCTGTTAGCAGTTTCTTGAAGTTGGCCCAGTCCGAACTCACGGACCGCGGGTAACGCGATCTATCGGCTGTAGTGACCGATCACGCCAGGGCGGTCGCCACACACATGCTGAAGAGTGCCGCGATGAGCAGAAGGCGTTCGATTTTCATGGGGATTCTCCTTGCTGCAATGACTGACTGCGTGGCCTCCATTCGGTTCGCGATGATTTGTCAGGCTCCCGTCAGCGCTGGCGCAGGTAGGTCTCCCCGGTCTCCATCAGGGCGACGAACGCGCTCTGATCTTCGGACGCGACGGCATCGCGGATCGCGTCGGCGGCCGAACAGAGCGCGTCCAACGCCGCGGAACCGTGGTGGTTGAGCCGCTGGATGTCGAAGTACATCTCCGGATTCTCTCTCGACACGGCCGCGGAGACGGCGAGCTGGGCATCGAAGGTCGTTGAAGACAGCGCGGCGAGCTTTGGAGCGTCCTCGCCGCTGGCCGCCAGGGCCGTGAAGAAGGCGATGCTCAGGGCATGGGAGAGACCGAGCACATAGGCGATCATCCGGTCGTGTTCGTCGAGTCCCATATCTACAGTCGTGGCCATGGTCGGTGCAAAGAGTGCCCGGGCAACATCGACCGCACCGCGATGTCCCAGGTCGACGAAGATCACGTGGCGCCCGGACAATAGAGCGGTGTCCGGACCGAACATGGGGTGAATTGAACACACCGCCACATTCGCGTCGACGAGCGCACGAAGTCCGCTGTGTAGCGGACTCTTCAGAGAGCCGAGGTCGAAGACGACGCCCGTGGGCCGTCGCTCGGCGAGGTTGTGGAGGACCTCGTCGGTCTGACGTAGTGGCGTCGAGACGACGACAATCTCGTGGTCGAGAGGCGCCGTCTTCCAATCGATGTTCGCGTAGTCCCCGGGGGTCGGATCGCTGATCTCGACGGAATATCCCTGTGAGTCGAGGAATCGGGCGAACCAAGCGCCCATTTTGCCCGCCCCTCCGATGATCAGGGCACGACGCCCGTCGCCGATGCCGTGGGCGGCGACGCGATCGCGCTCCTGGGCGGTCAGTGACGAGCGGATGAGGGTGTGCATCAGATCTTCGGCGACGTCGGGGTCGTAGCCGTGGCCCTCGGCTCGCGCTCTGGCGCCGTCGATGACGACTTTTTCGCGTGCAAAATCCCGGGTGGGTCGGTCCATGCCGCGTTTGACGGCGCCGATCTGTTTTGCGAGGGAGAGGCGCCGGCCAACGAGCTCGAGGAGCTGGCGGTCGACGCTGGAGAGCTCGCTACGGAGGGTCTCGAGGCTATCGCTCATAGTCTTCCAAAGGTGCGGTCGAGTCTGTATCCTGATAGCTCCCGGCGATGGGTGATCTCGCCACTGCAGATTGGGTTCCGACCCTCCGAGAGGCGCTCGAGGAGCAGATCGGGGCGTCCGTTGCCATCGACGGCATTCGCCCTCTCGCCGGGGGAGCCTGCCAGGAGAACTTCCGCGTCGATTTGACCGTGGATGGGGAGCCGCGCGCCATGGCTCTCCGGAGTGACGCCGTCGTTTCGTTGCCTGGAAGCCTCGATCGCGCCCACGAATTCTCCGTCATTCGGGCCGCAGTCTCCGCCGGCGTACCCACTCCAGCGGTGCATTGGTTGTTCGCCGACCTTCTCCGGCCGGGGGCGAGCGCCTATTTGATGGATTGGGCCGACGGTGTGGCGATCGGTCGCCGCGTACTTCGGGACCCCGCACTGTCAGACGCCAGGAAACTCCTCGTCGACCAGCTCGCTGCGGGACTGGCTGCTGTGCATCGGATCACGCCGAAGACGCACCCCGAGCTCTCCATTGGAACCCCGCAGTCCGCTGGAGAGCGCAGTCCCGTCGAGGCGGCGATGCACTTCTGTCGGGAGATGCTCGGAGAACTGCCAGAGCCCCATCCGGCGATGGAGTTGACGCTTCGCTGGCTGGCCGATCACGCGCCCGCCGACGACGAGGTCACCCTGGTGCACGGCGACTATCGAACCGGTAACTTCATGGTGGTTCCCGAAGGTCTCGCGGCGGTCCTCGATTGGGAGTTCGCCCACTGGTGCGTTCCCGCCTGCGACCTCGCATGGATCAGCGTGCGCGATTGGCGTTTCGGCCGTTTGAAAAAACCGATCGGGGGGTTCGCGGATCGCTCTGACTTCTATCGGGCTTACTCGGAACACAGTGGTCGAACCGTCGATGCAGTCGAGGTCCATTGGTGGGAGATCATGGGAAATCTCCGCTGGGGTGCGGGAGCGGTGTACCAGGCTGAGCGCGTGCTCTCTGGTGGTGAGTTCGATCTCGAGCTCCTCGCGATCGGCCGACGTGCAGCCGAGATGGAACACGAGATGCTGCGGCTCATCGCCGCCGGTCCCCAGGAGATCGACTGATGCAGGATCGCCCCGACAAGACGGCACTCTTGGCTGCCATCGCTCAGTTTCTGCTTATGGAGGTCCGGCCCGCGATCGACGACAAAGCCCTTGGGTTTCGGGTCTTGATCGCCGCCCACCTCGCCGCTGGCATCGCGAGGGAGGTGGCAACCGAGGACGATCTCGACACCGCCCAGTTGGCGGGGCTTCAGGCGCTGCTCGGCGATTCTCCTGAGATTCCCGGCCGATCCGATTCGAGGCGGGAGGCCATTACCGCGGCGAATCGCAGGCTGACCGAGCGTATCCGAGCCGGAGACGTCGACTTCGACGAGGTCAATGCCCATCTGCGCGAAGTGCTTGCTGGCAAGCTCGCGGTCTCCAATCCGAACTTCGACCTCAAACCCACAATCGAGTGAGCCCCATGGATTTCACCCTGAGCCCAGAGCTCGCCGATCTTCGCGTACGCGTGCGCACCTTTGTCGACCAGCACGTGATCCCCAACGAGGCGGCGATCGTCTCCGAAGACGCCGAGCTGGACTGGACGACCCTGAGGCAGGTGCAGGCCATCGCCAGGCAGGAGGGTCTGTGGACGCCCCATCTCCCCGTGGATCTCGGGGGCCTCGGGCTCGGAGTCATGGGCATGTGCGCCCTGTTTCGCGAGATGGGTCGGTCGATGGTCGGGGCGCGGTGCTTCAACTGTGACGCTCCGGATCAGGGAAATATGGACCTGCTCGCCAGCCACGCGAGCGAGGTCGTGAGAGAGCGCTACCTTCAGCCCCTCTGCGACGGCGAGATCACCAGCGCCTTCTGCATGACCGAGCCGGCTCCCGGCGCCGGCGCCGATCCGTCGAACCTGCGGACCCGGGCCGTCAAAGACGGGGACGAGTGGGTCATCGACGGCCACAAATGGTTCTCGACAGGAGGTGACCTGGCGTCCTTCCTCATCGTCATGGCGAGGACCAGCGACGATCCCCGTGAGGGCGCGACGCTCTTCCTCGTCGACCGGCATGCCGAGGGCGTCGAACACGTCCGCGACATCGGCGTCATGGCACCCCCCCTGCTCGCCCACCGGGAGGCCGAGTTCAAGTTCAACGGGGTGCGAGTCGGCCCCGAGCGCATTCTGTCTGGAGTGGGCCGAGGCTTCCGGTTGGCTCAGGATCGCCTGGTCCCGGCGAGATTGACACACTGCATGCGCTGGCTCGGCCTCGCGTCGCGCACGCTCGAACTGTGCCGTCCCTACGTTACCGAGCGGCAGAGCTTCGGCAAGATGTTGGCCAGGCACCAGCTTATTCAGCAGATGTTCGCCGATGCGGCCACCGGAATCCACGCTGGCAATCTGATGACGCTGCACTGCGCTTCGATGTTGGAGCAGGGACTCGCAAGGGAGGCGCGACCGTATTCGTCGATGACCAAGAACCACGTGGCGCGGCTGCTGTGCAAGACGCTCGACGATGCCATCCAGATGCATGGCGCGCTCGGATACAGCGACGACATGCCGTTTGCGATGTGGTATCGAGGCGCCCGCGCGGCCCGCATCGCGGACGGTCCAGACGAGGTGCACACCATGGTCGTGGCCCGCGATTTTTTGCGTGGAAGGCTGGACTTGCTCGTCTAGCCCAGGTCGGCGACCGCCTGTTTCCAAGTCGCACGGACAGCGGGATCGGCGTCGTTCTCCAAGGGCGAGAGCCAGTTCCTGATCAGCGACCGTCGCCCTTGTGCGACGCCGGCTGCAACCAAGCCTCGGGCGGCTGCGGCTCTGACTATGGACTCGGGATCCGAGAGCAAACGCGAGAGCCCCGTCAGCATCGATGGCGATCCGACAGCGCCGACAGCGCCAGCCGCGCAGGCGCGCACAGCGGCGTTCGGGTCCTGGAGCATGCGACGGGCGGAGTTGGCACACCCCGTCCAGCCTTGCAGTCCGATCGTGAGCGCGATCCCACATCCAGCATCGGCATCCGATCCGGCTCGATATCCGTTGAGTCTCGAAGACAGATCTGAGCGTCCCTCCAGCGCACCGGACACTACGGACCGGTCCGTTGCAGCGACCCGCCCCATCAGTCGTAGCAGGGCGTCGGTTTCGTCTGGAAGAGCAGCAGGTGGCACCTCGGGTTTCGCCGGTTCCCACTCACCTATGGGTTCGACCTCGGCCGGTCGCGACGGTGGGGCAGAGGGAGGGGGCGTCGGCGTCTGCGGAGCGGGCTCCGGCGTGCTTGCCGCGGGCGCCCCAAAGAGGTCGTCGAGGGAGAGTTCGGAACGCGATGCGGTCGATGACTCCGTCGTCGTCGCCGGTCCGCCGAACAGGTCGTCGAGGCTCATTCCGCCGCTCGGTTTGTGTGGGGCCTGGGCGACGCTCATCTCCTCGGTGGTCCTGGGTAGGCGCATCCGAGTGGGTTTCGGTGTCGCGGTGGGTGGTGGCATCGACGGCGGCGCCAGCGAGATCTCCTCAATGTCGTCCTCGTCCTCCATTCCGACCGTTTGCGGTGACATTGTCGGGTGGTCGACCTCGGGTAGCGGCGCCGACTCCTCGAGTTCGAAGTCCCCGGCGACGAGGGTGTGCAGGTCGCCTTCGCCGGTGAGCGGCAGGGTGGCGCCCTCTTGCCTGAGGGGGACGCTGTCGTCGAAACGGCTCAGGAAGGCCACGATTTGCTGAACGGTCCACCGTCCGCCCATGTCTTTGCGCATCATGCCGACCAGCAACTCGTTCATCGCGTCGTCTCCGACCCTGGGCGGGGTCTGCTCGAGGAGCTCGCGCAAGCTCGTCGCGGAGTCCATTCGGTGGGAGAACCGCACGGGCGGCGACCCGGTGAGCATGAAATAGAGGAGCCCTCCGGCGGCAAAAACATCGGTCGCCGCGCCGGGAGTCTCGCCCAGAAACTGCTCTGGGGCGGCGAATTCGGGTGTGCCGACGAACGTGCCAACCTGGGTCAACCCCTCGTGCAGGGTGCCGGAAATCTTGGCGATTCCGAAGTCGGCAACAAGGGAGTGGGGGACCTCGTCTCGGTGGGTGTGGCTTCGAAGCAGCACGTTCTGAGGTTTCAGGTCGCGATGAACCACCCCCCTTTGATGAGCGACATCGAGGGCTAGCAGGACCTGCCGGGTGATGGCCGCTGCGACGTGGATTGGCAAGGCGCCTACATGTCGCACGTGGTCGTGCAGGCTTCCGCCCTCCTCGAAGCGGGTGATGAGGTAGGGCGTGTGGCCCAGGCGGTTGACGAATCCGCGGCACTCGACGATGTGTCGGTGGGCGAGATCCTGGAGGATCTGGGCCTCGGCTGCCAACCTGCGGAGGTAGGGGCCGCTGTCGCGCGACGTGTACAAGACCTTGATCGCCAGGGCAGGGCCCGTCGCCTCGCCCACGGCGTCGGTTTCGAAAGCTCGATAGCAGATGCCCGCTCCGGCGACGGCAATCCGCTTGTGAATCAGGTAGTGGCGGTCGAAGATATCGCCCGTAGACAGCAGAATGCCCCATCCGCGTTCAGGTCTCGCCTCCTGACAACCGAGGTTTGGGCAGATCTCGCCGTCGTGCTGAAATGAGTTCAGACACGTGGCGCAGTAGTAGGTCCGAGACATGCTGGCTGGAGCATACCGATTAATGAGGATGCATGTCCCTGTTCAAAGTGAAGAAGAGTTTCTACCTCGGCAGCCGCGATCTAGTTGTGTTGACCGGGGACGTCTTGAAGCATCCCGTTCAGCCCGGCATGTTCGTCGACCTGCCGCGGTCCCTTCGAGGACCGGGTCGGATACCCATCCACAGCGTCGAATTCGTCAAGTTCGCCAACAACGTAGACGAGCTCGCGGTGACGTTTCAGTACCACCACCTGGCTACGGCACCTCTCATGGAACTTTCGGTACTCGAAGGGCGCGTTCTCGAGGTAGCTGGCTGAAAGTCGCGACCCGACCGAGATCGTGGGTCAGCTCGGTGTAGAGGTCTGGGAAGTTCCCGCCTCGCTCGCCTCGGCGAGGAGTCTCTCGTGGGCATTTGCCAGGCGCTCGAAGCGGAGCGCGTTTGCGATGCTCAGGAACAGGCGCTCCGGTCGCACGGGTTTCTCGATGAAGTCCGTGGCACCCAGCTTCACAGCGTGGACCGCCGTCTCGATGGTGCCGCTTCCGGACAATCAAGCATTGCTTCTCGGGCAGAGATGGATGGCCTCGAGCTCCTGAGGCTCGAACGCCATCATGATGGCCGCCTTTGCGCGCCCGGTGCAGGTGTAAACGCATCTAGATGTGCTTGGAAATTCGACGCCTCTGCGTCGGTCGCCTGGAATGAGTGTTTTGTCGGGTGCCGCCATTGTACCGACACCCGACACTGGATCTATTTTGCTGAGGCAACCTGCGCGGTTGGATGGAGCAAACCGACCACATTCGCGAAGAGCTTGGCGTCTTCGTTGAGGATCTCACGGACCTTCTCCCGTCCCTGACCGATGCGCTTGTCCCCGAGGGTGTACCAGGAGCCGGATCGGGTGAGGATGCCGTTCTTCTCTGCCATCGCCATCAGTTCGCCGGCCCGGCACACGCCACGGCCGTAGATGATCTCGATCTCCGCTTGCTTGAATGGAGGTGCGAGCTTGTTCTTGACGACCTTGATGCGCGTCTTGTTGCCGACGATCTCGTCGCCATTCTTGATCGCGCCGATGCGGCGGATATCAAGCCGCACAGAGCTGTAGAATTTGAGGGCATTCCCGCCTGTAGTGACCTCGCCATTACCCCAGGTTACGCCTATCTTCTGGCGGATCTGATTGATGAAGAGGACGATGGCGCCGGTGCGGCTCGTGATCGCAGTCACCTTCCGAAGGGCCTGGCTCATCAGACGGGCCTGCAGACCCACGTGGTGATCGCCCATGTCTCCCTCGAGTTCGGCGCGCGGCGTGAGGGCTGCTACAGAGTCGACTACGACCAAGTCTACCGCCCCACTGCGCACGAGCGCCTCGGTGATGTCGAGCGCCTGCTCCCCGCAGTCGGGCTGGGAGACCAGGAGATCGTCCACGTTGACACCCAGGTTCCTGGCGTATGCCACGTCCAGGGCGTGCTCGGCGTCGACGAACGCCGCGACACCTCCAGCCTTCTGAATTTCGGCGATCGCATGCAGCGCCAGGGTGGTTTTTCCGGATGCCTCCGGACCAAAGACTTCGACGACACGACCTCGTGGGTATCCACCGATTCCGAGGGCTTTGTCCAGCGTCAAAGATCCGCTCGAGACCGCGCTATGGTCGGCGGAGGCATGCTCTCCCAGGCGCATGATAATGCCCTTCCCCCAACGTTTTTCCATGCTCTCTACGGCGGACTTCAATGCGGTCGCCCGGTTGTTTTGCTTGTTGCTCATCTCTCTCTCCGATTCCCTCTCTCGAGGGCGTGTTGATGCCGAACGCGTTTGCGAGCGGCGGCTGTTGTCACGCGATTCACGCGACGATGGGTTTTGCGGACCCGGAAGACGACGGTGTCGCCCTCGACGATGTCCGGCGGTAAAGCGGTGACCGGCAGGTACGAGATCTCTTCCGAAGCCCACTCGATGGCCGCTATTCCGCTGTCCATCTGGTCGATAACGCCACGGAGAATCAAGGTTGCGGCGAGCAGGCTCGTCATGGCGACACCAGCGAGGGGCGTCGAAAGGACAGCGCGCCCGCGATGTGTTTGGCGCCGACATCCGTGGATCCCTCGAGATCGGCCAGTGTGCGGGCCACTTTGACCGTACGGGTCATGCCCCGTGCGGACATTCGGTGTTGTTCTGCACCCGCTTCGAGGAGGTCGCGAGCGCCGGGTCCAAGGGTCGCGTAGCGGGCAAGTTCGGATGTATTGAACTGTGCATTGGGCACAGTCTGGCCCCGCTCACGTTGTCGATCCCTGGCCATGACGACGCGTTTCCGGACCTTCTTCGACGACTCGGCGGGACGGCCGCGGACCAGGTCCGCGTAGGGAACCGGGGTGAGGCCGACGTGTAGGTCGACGCGGTCGAGTACGGGTCCAGACAACTTGCGGATATACCGATCGACCGCGTTGTCGGTGCAGTTGCACGCGCCGGGCAGTCCGCGATTTCCACACGGGCACGGGTTGCAGGCGAGTACCAGGGTGAGTGCGGCGGGGTAGGTGATAGTGCCTGCTGCCCGGGTGACCTGGACGCGGCCGTCCTCCAGGGGCTGGCGCAGAACCTCCAAGACCGATCGCGCGAATTCGGGCGCTTCGTCCAGAAACAGTACCCCGTTGTGGGCGAGACTGACCTCGCCCGGTCGAAGGGTGCGGTCGCCGACCATGCCGGCGACGGTCACGGAGTGGTGAGGGGCCCGAAACGGGCGTTCTTTGAGCAATCCAGACTCATCGTCCAGCATTCCGGCAGCGTGGTGGATGCGCGAAGTGGCCAGTGCTTCGGGAAAACTGAACGGCGGCAGGATGGAAGCGAGGCGCTGGGCGAGCATGCTCTTGCCGCATCCCGGCGGCCCCACCATGAGCAGGTGATGGGCGCCAGCAGCGGCGACCTCCAGGGCGTATCGAGCGTGTTCTTGGCCGACGACATCGGCGAGATCGGGGCCCGAGTGTTGAAACTCGCGCTCCGCAGGCTCGACCTTTGGCAGATCTCCATCGCCTCGCAGCCACGCGATGACCTCAGCGAGTGTTCTAGCGCCCACCACGTCGACGCCGGGTACCAGAGAAGCGAGGCCCGCAGACTCGTGGGGTACGAGGAGAGTGAGTCCGAGATCTCTTGCCAAGACCGCCAGTGACATGGCGCCGCGCACGGGCCTCAGTCGTCCGCCAAGTGAGAGTTCTCCTGCAGCTAAGAGGGTTTTCACGGACTCGGGTGGCACCGTATCATTGGCGGCGAGGATGCCCAATGCCATCGGCAGATCGAGAGCAGTCGTGTCCTTGCGCACGTCGGCGGGCATCAAGTTCACGACGACCCGCTTTCGTGGGAACTCGTGCACGGCACTCGCGATGGCGGACCTGATGCGCTCCGAGCTCTCTTTCACCGCACTGGTAGCCAGTCCGACAATGCAGATGGCGGGCAGGCGTCGGAGGAGGTCGACCTCGACCTCGATAGGGATGGCGTCCACGCCGCGAAGGGCGGCGCCGACAACGATGCTGGGCATGTGTGCTCCGGATTGGAACGAGCCCAATGCGAGGAGCGTGCCCAGGGAGGGCTGACTGTTGATATGGCCTTGAAAACTACATTAAACGGATTTTTGGTCCGACTGGGGTGACGGACGTCTACGGCCCCGAGATTTCCGCCCTTGCCCAACTGTTGGCGTACGGGGCTGGTGTCTGGCCGACGGACGTCACTGACGAACGTCCAGACGTCCGTCACTCATCGGGATAAAATACGGACAACGGTTCGGGAAGCGAGGGCATAGCCATGGAAAAGTATAGTTTCTATCAATATTTTGCCGTCATTCTTGCGATGCTTCCGCTCACCGCCTGGGGTTTTGCGCCCCAGATTGACATCGTCGGGGGACAGGCGGGCACATCGAACAACGGCAACGACGCCTATAAGCTCAATATTTACGACGTGAGCCAGATCGCTCAACTGGACACCATCGAGATCCACCTCAATCCCCAGGTCAACAATGGCGAGGTGATTTTCGTCGTGTACGAGCCGGCCGCGATGTTCGGTTGGGATCTGGCTTGGGACAGCGGGCGTCAGGTGGTGTCAGCTGGCGCAGGATTCAAATCGTCGCCGAACATTGGCATGGTCCTGCAACCGGGTACATCCTACGCAATCGGCGTATTTTTCACCAATGATGACATGCAATATTGGTGGGAGGATGTCGGGACCGAGAACCTTGGATGGGCGACTATCGACAGCGCGTATTACGCCAATAACGGCGACATCTGGTTCGGGTTGCCCGACCCCCTCGTGGGTGGCGGCAGCAACAGCAACTCGCTCTACTATCAGCGAGTCACAGTCAGTCTGCCGGAGGACGTAGACGGGGATGGCGTCAACGAGCTGACCGACTGCGACGACAACGAGCCACTCGCGTTCCCGGGAAACAACGAGGTCAGTTGCGACGGCATCGACAACGACTGCGATCCGGGCACGCTCGACGATGGAGATCAGGACAACGACGGAGTGACGATTTGCGGTGGCGACTGCGACGATACCCGGGCGAACGTCAACCCTGGAGAGGTCGAAGTCGTCTGCGATGGCCTGGACAACGATTGCGATCCGGGAACGCTGAACAATCCCGACGACGACCTCGATGGCGTGCAGGTCTGCTCCGGCGACTGTGACGACGCAGACCCGACCGTCTTCGATGGCGCCCCCGAGCTGTGCGACGGGATCGACAACGACTGCGACGGCGTAGTCGACGACAATGTGGCTTATATCGACTATTTCGAGGATGCCGATGGCGACGGTTTTGGGGACCCCGGGGTCGTCCAATCAACGTGTGATGGCGCGCCGTCGGGCTTTGTTGCCGACAACACCGATTGTGATGGGTCGGATCCCACCGTCTTCCCTGGCGCCGAAGAGGTGTGCGATGGCGTGGATCAGGACTGCGATGGGGCGGTAGACGATGGACTGCCCTTGACGGACTGGTTCGCCGACGCCGACGGCGATGGCTTCGGAGACGGAACGGACATCCTGTCCACGTGCGATACGTCACCTCCGAGCGGGTATGCGGACGTCGATGGGGACTGTGATCCCGACAATGGAAACGTCTATCCAGGAGGCGATGAATTCTGCGACGACATCGACAACGACTGCGACCTGGAAATCGACGAGGAAGTGGTCTACCGCGATGTCTACGCAGACACCGATGGCGATGGCTTCGGCGATGACGACGACACGCAATCCATCTGTGAGCCCGATGCCCCAGCGGGCTGGGTGGACTTGGGTGGCGACTGCGATGACGACGAAGAGGTGGTGTATCCCGGCGCCGATGAACTGTGCGACGGCCTGGACAACGACTGCGATGGCGAGTTGAGCGAGGACGAGTTCGACGGTGACGATGACGGATACTTCGCCTGTGACGACTGCAATGACGCCAATCCGAACACAAATCCCGGAATGGAAGAGACCTGCAACGGCATAGACAACGACTGCGATGGAATCGGGCCGACCCTCGACGAATGTGATCCCGACGCCGACGAATCCCTGAAGGCGGGGTGCGCCTGCGACAGCGGTCAGCCCGTCGGTGGGCTCTGGCTCTTTGCCGCCTTGTTGGTCGGGCTGCGTCGCCGCGCTACCAAATAGCGACTTCGATAGGCCGGTCGTGGGCCACTGCGCCGCGAAACATGCCCGTTGTGTTGAACGGCATCGCAATCTGGTAGTGGCGGTTTACTGCTATCATTCCGCCTTTTCCGTCTAATTGTGCGAGCTCGCGAATCACTTGAGCGGCCGCTTCTGCCAATGAGATCTGCGAGAGCTCGATGAGGGCAGACATGCGACCGCATGCACCCAGGCGGATGAACGATGCGAAGCGCGTCATATCGTGAACAGTACTACCTACGGAAGACGAGAATGACGCACGCGTCGTCGACGTCCGGCTCGCACATCGCCAGTGGGCCCGGGTCGAAGTCAGTCGGGCCCCGCATGTCGAGCCGTCTCGACCGTCGCTCGTTTTCGTCGTGGCTGAAGTAGCCCCAGCGGAGGGCGCGCTCGTTGTGGTCCTCGAACAGCAGATCCCACTCGTCATCCGCTTCGGAGACGCCAACACCGCGGTCGACCAGAAGCTGCGCGTCGTCCAGAAACTGAGGTACGCGGTAAAGCACCGACCCGCTCATAGCGCTGGCCACAGCGAGTACGGCGTCGCCGTCGACGTGTTCACATAGGGCTATAGTGGCGGGTTTCGAGGCCATGACAACTTGTTCGTAGACATAGCTTAGCCGTGCCGACGTGTATTCGTCGGTCGGCTTTTGTCTTTGAAAGGCGCGGCGAGGGTCTTTTATTTCGCGCTCAGGCGCTATTCCCGGATAACCAGGGTGCCGGTCGGCACTTTGGCGACGAGTTCGCCCATACGTGCGGTGATAACTCCGTTCACGATGACAACGTCGGGTTTTGGGGCCGCTTCGCGATCGACATAGGGCGACCAGCCTGCGCCACTCATGAGGGCGTGGCTTTGCACGCGCGTGATCTCGCCCTCTGAGAAGAGGACCAGATCGGCGTCGGCGCCCTTGGCGATTCTTCCCTTTCCGGTGAGACCGAAGATGCGAGCGGGAGACTCGCTGCACAGAGACACCAGGAGCTCGAGGCTCAGTCGACCGTACTTGACGGCTGAGAGCATCAGCGGGAACAGCAGTTCGGAACCCGGGACACCGTCGTCGGCGACGCTCGCGCTGGGGTGATGATCCGACGCCACACAGTCCAGCCGTCCTCGCTTGACAGCGGTCCAAAGCGTGCGGCGATCCTGCTCGGCTCGTACTGGCGGGTGGGTGTTGACCGGGTTGTCCACGTCGTCTGTCGACAGGAAGAGGTGGTGAGGTGTGACACCCGCGGTGACCGGTAGATCTCCGCGCACGGGGTCGATGAGATTGAGTTCCGCCGCCGTGGACAGGTGGACCAGGTGGATAGGACGGTCGTGTTCTCGAGCGGCCTGCAAGATCGCGTCGCTCTCTTCGATCGATTCCTCGGCTACGTCGAGCTGCACGCCGATGGTCGCAGACCCGGCCAGGAAGCCCCTGAGCTCGGAGGGTTTGATGCCGATACCCCCGTTTTGATCGAAATAGGCCAGCGTGCCCACAATGAGGCCGTCCTGGGTCGCCTTGGCGATGCCAGGTGCGTTGCCATTATGTGCGGCTCCCCAGAGACCATAGTTGCACCAGGTGTTCTTGCCGGCATGTGCTGCGCGTCGCTTCGCACTTGCATGGTCGACAACTGGGCTGCAGCCGCCGGGTAGCGAGAGCACTGTCGTGACCCCGCCCGTGACTGCGGCGCGAGATTCGCGCTCCCAGATGGTGGGGTCGCCGTTGGGGTCGAACTGCACTGCAGTATCCACCACGCCGGGCATCAGGAATTTGCCGATTCCCTGGATTTCGTCGCGGGCTCGTCTGGGAGGCCGAGGCCCCACATAGACGATTTTCCCTTTAGCAATAGCGACGTCGACAACCTGGCGGCCGCCGGACGACACGATTGTTGCGTCTCGAATGATCAAGTCGTACACGGTCGATCCTCGCACATGACGCGGTCCTTTCTGGCACACATCATCTTCAACCGCAGGCATCTAGTCGATTATCGTCCGCCCGACAACCCGTAGAACCGTTTGCTGACGGATGCCTGTCGTTTGTTGGACACCACGACATCCATGCCGCGCTTTCGCGCCGACGTGGCTGGCGGGCAATATCTGCGATAAATTGGGGATTAAACGAATCTATTCACGTTTGGCGCGTTGTTGGCGTCCATTTCGAGTGACAAGGAGTACCTCTGTAAAGGGGCGTTTTGAGCCGACCGTGACATGAATGTCGTGGTTTTCGCGTGGAGTATGGGCGTCGCGGGTCCCATTTGGGAGTCATGTGCGATTGAAACTGAAATCTGGTGAAATTCTGCCGCGTGGCATGGACTATGCAGGGGATCCCGAAGGAGAAACGCAAGAGTTTTGCGGAACCGGCTGGAGAACTGGAACCGCTAGAGGCACCCGGCCCCCTTTGGGGTCGGGTGTTCCCATTTCGAACAGCAGGTGTTTGGAGTGAGAAATAGGAAATAGAGGGCTTTCCCCCTCTGTTTTGAGTTTCGGCGACGATCCCTCTTCAATAGATGCGACAAGTCGGGCGCCGCTTCTTATACTCGCGCCATGCAGGCTTTAGCAGGATTTCCCGACGGTGTTCGACGCAGCGACGCCCCCTTGGATCTCGACGCGGCTGCGCGCGATCTCTGGCCAGGTGGCACGCTCGACATGTGGCAGGGCCGCGACTTGGAACATCCGGCCAGCGTGTGTTGGCCGGAGACGGACGATCAGGTTCTCGAGGTACTCCAATGGGCATCTGAGAGTCGCACGACGGTCGTGCCGTATGGCGCTGGAAGCGGTGTTTGTGGAGGCGCCGCCGGTCGTGCGGGCTCCATCGTCATCGACACCAAGGCGCTGAATCAGCTCGACCCACCCGACGAGGAGCGGTGGACAGTAGACGCGGGCGCCGGGGTCAACGGTCAGCAGCTCGAAGATCATCTCAACCGGCACGGGTTCACACTCGGACATTCACCTTCGTCGATCTGGTGCTCGACGGTAGGCGGGTGGGCCGCCGCGAGGAGTGCAGGTCAATTCAGTAGTAAGTACGGCGTCTTCGAAGACATGGTGCTCTCTGTTCGTGCCGTGGCGCCTGGACGTGGTGCGTTCACGGTGGGCGAAGAGGGTGATGCCCCGGACGAGTGGATGCCTCTGCTCCTGGGTTCCGAGGGGACGCTGGCGGTCATCACTCGAGTTCGAATGCGGATCTGGCCCATCCCGGAGACGCGCTGGCTACGCGGTTATCGCTTTAGCGACGTGGGCTCGGCACTGCGGGCGATGCGAACACTGATGCAGGGCGAGCTGTGGCCATCGGTGGTTCGTCTATACGATCCCGTGGATACCCGAATCGGGGGCAAGACCAAGCCAAAGACGAAGGGGTCGGCCGGCAATCGGGGATTCTTGCGTCGGCTGGCGAAACGGGTCGATCGCCTCGATTCCGTTCGCAAGCGGAGCCTCGTGCTGCCATTGAGCCTGCCGGGCGTCGTGAATCGCATCTTTGAGCGTGCCGCCTCCGGGTGCCTGGTTGTGGTCGGCTGGGAGGGCCACCCCGCTGTTGTCGAGGCGCTGTCGGATGCCGGACACGAAATTCTCTGTCAGGAGGGAGAGGATCTCGGCAAGGCGCCAGGCCAACGCTGGTTCGACAGTCGGCACGCCGTCTCGTACAAGTTGATGCCCATCTTCGAGCGCGGAGGATTCGCCGACACCATGGAAGTCGCCACCCGTTGGTCGGAACTCGAGGGGCTCTACGACGCCGTTCGGGAGGCGGTATCGAAGACGGCGGTGGTCATGGCACACATGAGCCACGTTTATCCAGAGGGTGGTTGCATCTACTTCTCTTTTGCCGGCAAGGGCGACCGCGAAGTCTATGAGGAGACCTGGAGAAATGCCTTGGCTGCCGTCGCGGCCTCCGGCGGAACGGTCACCCATCACCATGGCGTGGGAGAGCTCAAGGCGGCGGTGGCGAGCGCGGAGATCGGACCGGCGATCGCCGGCTGGCGGGCTCTGAAACGGGAGCTGGATCCACGGAACATCCTCAATCCCGGACGTCTCTATAAAGAGGTGCCGCACAAGCACCCCGGTTCTCCCCCTCCGACCCAACGGATCGATGGAACGGCGCGGGCCGCTGCGACGAGCGATTTGAACGCGCGGCAGGACGCGGCGCGCAGCCACGGCGCATCGGTGATGTTCCCCTGGGAGACCATGCCCATCCGCCCACGCTGGCAGCGGTTGCCGTGGCAAGTGGGTTGGACCGAGGTGGCCGGACAGATCGATGGCATGGGCTGCCGTCTCGGCCGCGGCCCGCGATCCGCAGCCGGCCCCGATCTGCGCGGGTGGTTGGTGACTCAGGACCCAGAGGCCACCGCGACTTTCGCGGTGGTCCCAGATGGTGAGCGGTGGATGGGCCAGGGCAAGCCCAAGCGGCCCTGGCGTGTCGCCCGCGAGCTCCTTCGCTCTGACCTTCGTCCAGCGATTCTCGATGTCGAGGGGGGCGTGCTGACTGTCGGTTTCCGCGGCCCTGCAGCCGCCGCACTTGGCGAGCTCGCGTCCGCGTGGGTACCCGGAGGGCTCGAAGACGTGCCGTGGATAGACATCCCGATGGCTAGCGGTCCTCTAGAGCCCTGTTCCTTTCGGGTTCGGAGCATTGTCGCAGTGCTGCCCCAGGGCGCGCTCCGGAGGAAGACTTCATGAGTGGCCAATGGGACACTTGCGCGCTTTGCCCCAGGCTGTGCCGCACCGCTTGTCCGGTCGCAACGGGTTCAGCGCGGGAGGCCGCTGTTCCGACGCTGATCGCCACGACGATTCGCGCCCACGAACAGGGCCGATTGCCTGTTTCCCAGGCCATCGAAGCGGCGACTCTGTGCACCGATTGCGGCAATTGTGCGGAGCTTTGTCACATCGATCGCCCGCTTCCCGAGTTCCTGCGGAGCTTTCGCGGCGAACACCTCGCCGAGCCCGCCGTCGAACCTCTCCGGCCCATCGAGGGATCTGGGGCCCGAGTGGCTATCGAGGCCGACGAACGACCTTTTGCAGCCACCCTGGCGCGGCACCTCGGTCAATCGGTTCGCCGCTGGCCAACGGCTGACCGACTCGGTGTCGCATTGGTCGAGCACGAGGGCTGGGCTCGACAGGCATCGGAGTTGCGCCGACACGCGTCGACACACTCGCTGGTCGTTGCCGATGGGGGCGTCGCACAGGCGCTCGAGGCATCGGACATTTCCTTCGAATGGCTTCACCAGGTCGTACGTGGCCTTCCCACCGGCGCGCCCAGCTGCCGCCAAGAGGGGAGGGGGCCGCTCGCTTGCTGCGGTGGTGCGGGGCCATTGGCGACCCATCATCCCGACGACGCGCGGCGGGTGGGAAAGCTCTGGCTCGATCGCGCCGAGGACTGGAAGGTGGGCGACGCGCGCTGCAGAGAACACCTGCGC
>Ga0315336_1002315_pt1 | contig 29831 bp, 23 predicted proteins | sample ASW5metaG_FD_204512 | JGI IMG/M metagenome (GOLD analysis project Ga0315336, IMG submission 204512) | Ammonia-oxidizing marine archaeal communities from Monterey Bay, California, United States - ASW #5 | ecosystem: Environmental > Aquatic > Marine > Intertidal zone | place: USA: California... | reverse complement strand
CCATGTAAATGCCTATTTCCCGTTGTTCATCCCAATGTCATTTCTGTCTAGAGAGGCCCAGCACGTCGAGGGCTTCGCCAAGGAGTGCGCGCTCGTCACGCATCACCGTCTTCGGTCCACGACCGACGCCAATGGCAACGTGGTCGTCGAGCCGGATCCCGCCAGCAAACTGGAGGAGCCCTTGGTCGTCAGGCCGACCTCGGAGACGATCATCTGGCACATGTACGGCCGGTGGATCGACTCGTGGCGCGATCTTCCCGTGCTGATCAACCAGTGGGCGAACGTCGTGCGATGGGAGATGAAGACCCGTCCCTTTCTGAGGACGGCCGAGTTCCTCTGGCAGGAGGGGCACACCGCACACGCGACGAGCGACGAGGCCCTCGAGGAGACGCTGCGGATGCTCGACGTCTATACGGACTTCGCTCGTGAGACCCTCGCGATTCCCGTCTACAAGGGTCGAAAGTCCGCGCGCGAGCGCTTTGCCGGTGCGGTGGAGACCTTCACCATCGAGGCCATGATGCAGAACGGCTGGGCGCTGCAGGCGGGCACCAGTCACTTCCTGGGCCAGAACTTCGCCAAGGCCTTCGATGTCACGTTCCAGAGTAAAGACGAGGTTCGCGAGCATGTGTGGGCGACCTCATGGGGGGTTTCCACCCGATTGGTCGGTGCCGCGGTCATGACGCACTCGGACGACGACGGTCTCGTGCTGCCCCCGAAGATCGCGCCGGTACAGGTGGTGATCATTCCGGTCTACCGAAAGGACAAGGACAAGGCCGTCGTCATGGAGGCTGTCGACGCCCTGTTCGCCGACCTCAAGCCCCACTTCCGCGTCAAAGTCGACGATCGGGCCAACATGCGTCCGGGCGCCAAGTACTTTGAGTGGGAGCAGAAGGGCGTGCCATTGCGCATGGAGGTCGGCCCGCGAGATGTGAAGGGCGGCGCTGCGTTCTGCAAGAAGCGCACGGGTGGGGACAAGTTCAACATCGCCTTCGCGGATGCTGTGGCCACCGTCGGAGCAACCTTGGACAGCATTCAGGCCGAGCTGCTCGAGAGGGCGACGACCTACCGCGACACCCACACCTACGACGCGACAACGTGGGACGACTTCAAGGACAAGATCAAGTCGCAACCTGGATTCTACCGCGTGGCCTGGGGAGGGGACGACGCCGATGAGGACCGCGTGAAGACCGAGACACAGGCCACGTTGCGGTGCTACCCGCAGGAACAGGATTCCGTCGAGGGTCTGACGTGTCCACTGACCGGCAAGCCGGCCCACGAGTGGGCCTACTTTGCCCGCGCCTACTAGCTAGAGTCCCAGAGCCGTCATCGCGAGGATCGTCACCAGGATGGTCCCGATCACCGTAGCCACCACGGTTACGGCGACAATGGCCGTGATGGGCGGTTTTGATTCTTGAATCGGCCCAGCGCGGCGGGGTGGCACCAGCTGTTTCGCGGTGTCGGGCTTCAGGGTTGGCATCAGCTCGCTTGGCGCTGTGTACTGGGCGGGCATCTGGTGTGCGCTTGGCCCCTGAGCGCGCTTCACCGACTTGCCTGGCCCGGTGGGGATGGGCGGAATCGGGAGATGTGCCGGGGTCATGCGCGCGGCACCGAGCCAATGCAGCACCTGTTCTGCGGATTGGGCCCGGTTGGAGACGTCCAGCTCGAGCAAACCGCGAAGCAATGCGCTGACGGCCGGTCCGACATTGGTGTGCGGTTCCCAATGGATCTTGCCGTTGGGCTCCAGCATCGTGTGCGGCTCTCGGCGCGTGAGAAGGGTGACCGCCAGGGCGCCGAGACCGTAGAGGTCGGTCGCGGGAAAGGCCTCGCCGGCGAACTGCTCGGGCGCCATGTAGCCAAAAGTGCCGGCTACGGTGCTACCGCCGATATCGGAGTCCTTGAGGACATCTCGCACGGATCCGAAATCTACCAGCACCAGACTTCCGTCGGACCTCCGCATGATGTTGCCCGGCTTCACATCGCGGTGAATGACCGGTGGTGAGAGATGGTGCAGGTAGGCCAGAATCGGCAATATCTCACCGCAAATGGTCAGGACCTCGCCGGGGTTGTACCGTTTGCCGGCCATCTCTTGGGCAAGGGAGATCCCGTCGATGAACTCCTGGCAGATGTAGATCGCGCGGGACTTTCCCTCGCCGGCGACGAAGTCGTCAACGTACTTGGGGATGCCCTCGTGTTGCAGCTGGCCGAGGACCCGCGCTTCGCGACCGAATAATTCGAGCAACTTCGGAGAGTCGGCGGCGGCGAGCTGGAGTTCTTTTATGGCCACGCGCTCGTCGGTCTGCACATTCCGCGCGAGGTAGGTCGTGCCCACGGAGCCGCTCCCGATCTTTGCCTCCAGCGCATAGCGTCCATCGAGGAGGGGGCTCTTCTTACAGGCAGCGCAGCCCAAGGCCGCGATCGAAGTGTGGTCGCCGCATGCCGCGCAGAGGATCTGCGGGGCCGGCTCGGGCGGACTGGAGGCGGTGAACTCGTTCACCTGGGTTTCCTAATCCGCTGGATGAGGGCCATCACGTGTTCGCGCTCCCAGAGCATCGCTCGATCGTAGTCGGGATGTAGGCGCTCTGCGGCCCTGAATTTTCGCGTGTGTACGCGACGTCGCTTCTTGCCCTGTTCCGGTGGAATGGCGACGTGGAGCATCTCGTGAAAGAGGATGAAAGATACGAACCACTCGGGAACATCGGCGTGATCCAGGACGGGGTGCACGCGGATGACGGGGGGATCGACCGGTTTGCAGGACCCGAGACGGATGGACCGCAACGGCGGATTCGAGGGCCAACGACCCCAGCGAACTCTGGCGGTGATGGGTGTTCGGAAGTGGATCTGCTGGGCGTCGAAGAGCGCCAAGAGGTCGTGGTGTGGACGACTCTTGCGGACCACCCTGGGCGCGTCCGAACGTCGGCGTAGAAAATGACGGAGCTGGCTGATCACCGGCCGAGGAGGTTCTGGGCGACGTTGGCTACGTTATCGCCTGTGAATCCAAGCTTCTCGGCGATCACACTGGCCGGCGCGGAGTGACCGTAGGTGTCGATGCCGACCTGTGCCGAGTTGTCTCCAGTCCAGCGCTCCCAACCCAGGGTGACGCCCGCCTCGACCGAGACCCGGGGAACGCCGGCGGGAAGCACGCTGGCCTTGTACTCATTGGATTGACGCCAGAAGCGCTCTCTGCAAGGCAACGAGACCACTCGGGCCGAGATGCCGCGAGAGGCCAGGATCTTGGCCGCATCGACGCAGGTGGCGACCTCGGATCCGGTGCCGAGCAGGCACACGTCGGGCGCCCCATCGGAGTCGACGAGTACGTAGCCGCCGCTCGACGCCCCATCGGTGTCTGCCGCGGTCAACACAGGGAGGCCCTGCCGGGTGAGTATGAGTGAGGTCGGTCCCTGGTTTTCGAGGGCGGCACGCCAGGAAACGTTGGTCTCGTTCGCATCGGCGGGTCGCCAGACCTCCATGTTCGGAATGGCACGGAGAGCGAGGAGCGTGGCGATGGGCTGGTGGGTGGGGCCGTCCTCGCCCAGGAAGACCGAGTCGTGCGTGTAGATCCAGGTCACCGGAATGTTCATCAGTCCCGACAGGCGGACTGCAGGCCGTTGGTAGTCATGGAACATCAGGAAAGTCGCCGAGTACGGGCGCGTGCCCCCGTGAAGCACCATGCCGTTGCAGATGCTGCCCATGGCGTGCTCGCGGATGCCGAAGTTGATGGTCGCCGCGTCCTTGAAACTGTCGGCCGTGAACATCGGCAGTCCGATCTTGGTGCCGTTGGAACCGGCGAGATCAGCGGAGCCACCGACGACCCAGGGGGCGTCCGCGACGATGGCCTTGAGACAGGCCAGTGAGGCCTTGCGCGTCGCGAGTTTCGAACCGGCTTCGAAGGTGGGCCACGACACCCGTTGGGCGAGGGCGGCGCCGTCCGCGGCGAGCCACGTCATGTACTCATCGGCGCGGGGGTGCTCGCCGAGATGATCCTTCCAAGACTGGTGCGCGGATGGGCCGTCATGGGCGCGGAATGCGGACTTCACGTCGTCAGGCGTCGCGAAGAACTCCGTTGGATCGAGCCCGATGCGCGTCTTGGTCGCCGCGACCTCATCTACGCCGAGCGCCGCGCCGTGCGTGCGAGACGTGCCCTCGAATGACGGCGAACCGTGTCCGATGACCGTGCGGCATGCGATGAGCGACGGTCGACCGGTGACACCCCTCGCCGCCTCGATGGCTTGGGCAATGGCTTCGGCATCGTGACCGTCGACGGACTGGACGTGCCAGCCGGTTGCAGCGAGTCGCGCCTGCACGTTCTCGGAGTGGGAAATGCCGACCTCGCCGTCGATCGTGATGCTGTTGTCGTCCCACAGAAAGATCAGCCTTCCCAAGCCGAGGTGACCCGCCAACGATGCGGCCTCGTAGGCGACGCCCTCCATCAGATCGCCGTCACCGCAGATGCCGTAGGTGTAGTGATCACAGAGATCGGCGCCGAAATTCTCCCGGAGGAAACGCTCGGAAATGGCCATGCCCACGCCGTTTGCCAGCCCTTGACCCAGGGGACCCGTGGTGGTCTCAACGCCCGGCGTGTGCCCGTACTCGGGGTGCCCCGGCGTCTTGCTACCCCACTTGCGAAAGTCCTTCAGATCTTGAAGGGACAGGTCGAAACCGGACAAATGCAGGAGGCTGTACAGCAACATCGAGCCGTGCCCGGCGGAGAGAATGAAGCGATCCCGGTCCGGCCAGTTGGGGTCCGCCGGGTCGAACTTCAGGAAGCGGGTCCAGAGGACAGTCGCCATGTCGGCGGCGCCCATGGGCATGCCCGGGTGACCGGAGTTGGCTGCCTGGACACCGTCCATGGCCAGGCCTTTGATGGTGTTGACACAGCGCTTGTGTAGGGACGAGTCCAAATCTGCCTCCAGCGCGGCGCAATATCCTGTCCGCGAGCCGTCGGCGACTGCCTATTCTTCGTCTCTGGCCCGTTTGCGAAATAGGCCACCAAAGACCCGTCCAACCTGGACATTCGGCGCGCCGTGTACGTCGCATTTTTCCTTGGGAACCGTGCCTTTCACGAAAGACTCCTGGTAGCTCTCCTCACACACGTCTCTGGCCGGCATGCCGCTTTCCGCACATACCTTCGCGGTGACCAGGCCTTTGGCCGATGCAAATCCTCCGCGGGGATCTCCCGCGCCGGCGACAAATCGACTCCAGGTGGGCAGCGCGCCGCGGCTCCCGGCAAGTCCCAGAGTGCCTTTGTCTCGGCCCACCCACACCGCGATCGCGAGTTCAGGTGTGAACCCCACGAACCAGGCATCGCGATAATCATCGGTGGTACCTGTCTTCCCGCCCGCTGGTTGTTCGACGCCGTAGCGGGTTGCACGGGCGCCGGTCCCCGCATTGATCACACCTTGGAGCACGCTGGTCGCCTGGGCCGCGGCCTGTTCGTGGGCAATGTCGAAGGGTTTGGGTGCGAAACGGAGGATCTCCTCTCCATCGGCTGCGGAGATCGCCGCGACCAGCTGGGGCTCGTGTCCCTTTCCCGCACCGGGGAACGCCGTGTAGGCGCCGGCCAGCTCAAGCGGTGAGGTCGCAAAGGACCCGAGTGCTGCAGACGGCAAGTTGGTCGAACGCGTCAGACCGGCACTGCGGTAGAAGCGCTGTAGTCGACTGGCGCCGACCTCTTCGGCCATCAGAATGGCCGGGATGTTCCGGCTCGACTCCATGGCCTCGCGCACGGTGACCTTGCCGCGGAAGGTGCCATCGTAGTTGCGGGGGGTCCAGACTTTCCCGTCGATCTTCCGCGAGATCGGCTCGTCCTTGAGCCGGTCCGACGGGCTGAGTGAGCCGTCGTCGAATGCGGCTAGCATCGTCAGGGGTTTGACGGTCGAGCCCGCCTGTCTCCAGGCGCTAGTGGTCCGATTGAACGGGCTCTGGGCGTAGCTGCGTCCACCGACCATCGCGACGACAGCGCCATCGCGGACGCGGACTGCGACGAGGGCGACCTGGGCACCAGCGGCCTTCGGGTATTCGGCATCGAGCTCGGCCATACCCTGGGCGACGGCCTCCTCGGCGGCGCGCTGCAAGACCGGCTGAATGTGCGTGTAGACCTGGTATCCACCGCTGGCGAGAGCACCTTGACCGAGACTTTCCTCGGCGCGATCGACGGCGACATCGACCGCATAGGGAGCACGCCTGACGCGGCTGGGCTCGATCCCTGCGAGCAGAAGTGGTCTCTCTTTGGCGGTCGAGGCGCGATCGGAATCGACGGCGCCCGTCTTGACCATGCGCGCGATGACCTTGTTGCGCTGCTCGATGGAACGCTCTGGGTGGCGAACGGGAGAATAGGTATTCGGCGCCGAGATCACCCCGACGATGGTCGCCGCCTGGTCGAGATCGAGCCGCTCTGCGGAGACTCCGAACCACGCGCGACTGGCCTGTTCGACGCCATACAGGGGCAGTCCGCCCATCTGACCGAGGTAGACCTCGCCCAGGTACAGCTCCAGCAGTTCGTCCTTGGAGAGTTCGTGTTCGAGGGCCGCGGCGAAGAAGGCCTCGCGGACCTTTCGGCGCAGGGTGCGATCGGGGGAGAGGAAGAGGTTCTTCGCGAGCTGCTGGGTCAGCGTCGACCCGCCTTGCATCTTGCGGCCGCGGACGAGGTTGGAGACCAGCGCGCGGGCGATCCCGATCGGATCGACACCGCTGTGCTCGCGAAAGCGGGTGTCTTCCATGGACAGGAGTGCGGGCTCCATCCATGGAGAGAGATCGTCGAGGTCGACTTCGCTGCGTCGGCCCTCGAGATCACCGACCGTGCCGAGGACTGTAGGTCGGAGCAGGACACCGGACGGATCGCTGGTGGAGACGACTTCGCCATCCTCGATGCGGATCGCAGTGCGCCCCCGCGGCACTGAGAACCCGGGACCCTCCAATGCCTGGGTCCAGATCTCGATCCTTCCCGCATCGACAGAAAAGACACCGGGCCCTTCTGTACTGGGGGAGACGTTGTCGACGCGATCGTAGCCGGCAGCGAGCAGATCGCCGGCGATGGCTGCGACCGATCCGCGCTGTCCCTTGCGGACCTCCATCGGGCCCGACCAGATCACGCCGGGAACCGTTCGCGGCGGGTTGGCCAGGTATGCCTCGACATCTTGTTTTGCGCGCGACCAGAGGGCACTCCCGGCGATTGCGAGACCGACAGCCACCCCGGAACCGACGGTCAGCGTCTCCCAGATCAGCCAGCGCTTCATGCGCTTGCCCAGCGGCGCCTTCGCCTTCGTCGTGACCGCGGGACCTTTTCGCTTGCGGGGAGCCGCCTTCTTCTTGCGCGGCGCCGCTTTTGCCTTCGCGGTCGTCTTTTTCTTTACGGTCGGCTTCTTCGCCTTCGCTTTCTTCTTCGACGTCGCCTTCTTGGGCGCGCGGGTCTTTTTGGCCATGGGTGGCTTGGGGCAGGGAGGGGTGTACGGGCGTACAGGGGAGGGGGCTTCAGTATAGCACTACTCCTTGAACGCCTTGAACTCCCGGTCGCCGTAGATGTCGATATAGCCCTTCCATACGCCCTCACAGACCGGTCGGCGAACGCACGAGGTGCACGCGCTGGGGCCGCCCTTGAGGTCGTATTTCTTCCGGTCCTGCCAGTTGAAACGACTGCGACCGCCCTCTGTGTGGGCGACTCCCTGGTCCAGGCCCTCCATGAATGGCTCGGACTTGATCGAGCAATCCGTAGATAGATCCCGGTATTCCCCAACGTACTTTCGCATCAGGTATTCGGACTCGAGCAGGCTCTTCGGCAGCACACACTGGGGGAAACCGCCGAAGGTGAAAGTCTGCTTGAAGTGCCGCTCGTTGAGCACGATGGCCTTGATGAGAACGGGGACAACGTCTTTGTATTGAGGCGTCAGATCCTTACTTCCGACGGCGTATCCCTCGGGGCGGACGAAGTTGATCCGCACGTCGTCGAGGCCGAGATCTTCGTAGAAGAACTTCATCATCTTCGGCAGTGCTCGGTAGTTCCACCCGTTGAGCACGATGTTCACACTCACACCGTCGGCGAGAAATCCCTCTGCCTGTCTCTTCTTCAGGTAGCGGATTGCCGTGCATTTCTTTTCGTACACGCCCGGGACCCGGGTGAGCCGATCCTCCAGCTCCGCGGTGTGGCCATGCATGCTGACCGTCACCCGTGTCAGCCCGGCCTCGAGCATGCGGTCGGTGAACTTCTCTCGGACCATGCGCGTGATGTTCGACGCGATGGCGATGCGGGTGTAGCCGAGTTCGTTTGCATAGGCGACGGACTCGACAATGTGCGGATAGATCGTGGGCTCTCCGCCGAGGAAGCCGACGGAACGCGTGCCCTCGTCGTACCAGCGTTTGAGCTCCGCTTTCATGTCTGGGAAGGGCATGTAGCGGCGATTGTCGAGGGAGGGGAAGCCGTCCAGACAGAACACGCACTTGTTGTTGCACGCCTTGCCGACGTTGATCTCGACGTTCTTCCGCCGGTCACGGATCGGGTTGTAGGGCTGGTTCCCGTCCAGCTGGAGGTGGGCTTCCATCAGCGCAATGTACCATCAGGAACGTCCATAGCGCTGCCTCAAAGCCTCCCGATAGTCGGTGCCGGTGTCGTAGTTGTCGGCCCAGAGTTGGTCGATGCGCTCGACCAGAGCCGCGTCGTACAGGAGGGCGCGGTACATCAAGAGGTCGGCCTGAGCGCCGACGTGGACCTCGACCTGGTCGCCTTCGACGCGGAAGACGCCCCGATCGACGAGAGTTCTCCACGCGCTCCCGAGGATCTCGTCTGGATCGGCACCGTGGCGGCGGGCGAACTCACTCAGCGCAAACGGTCGCCTGAAGTCGCGGATGATCTGCTGTCGCCCCTCCTCCCGGCGGCTGACCTCAACGGCGCGATAAACGGCTGGACCGTTGTTGTACCGGGCGATCGCTGCGTTCAGGCTCGCCCCGGGTAGGGATACGGCGTAGTAGTGACCGCCCCAGGAATGGGCGCCTCCAGGCACGCCGAATCCGAGGGTCGAGCCGTTGGCGCGGTGGTCGTCGAGCTGTCGGTTCTTCTTCTGGTTGGCCCGCGCCCCCGCTCCGGTGTAGCCGTGACCCTCGAGGTAGTCCCGACCCCAGTCCATCAGCGCCCGCCGTCGCTTGGCGTCGTCGTCGGTCCAGACGCCACCACCGCGGCTATACGGCGTCCACGGATCGGGGTGGAAGGGCATGAGGTGAAGCGCGTCGGGCTCCATGGCGATGCAGGACTCGACATCTCTCTGGAAGCCGTCCATCTCCTGGCCGGCGAGCCCCACCATTAGATCGATGTTGATGGTCTGCACGCCGTGGGCCCGACTGGCCTCCATCAGGCGGCTTACCTGTTCGGGCTTGTTGAAGCGGTTTGCGAGCTTCTGCACCACCGGGTCGAAGGCCTGCACCCCCAGCGTGAGGCGATTGACGCGGCCGACTCCGACGAGGACCTCCAGCTTGCGCTCGTTGAAGGAGTCGGGGTTGCACTCAAAGGCGATCTGGGTCCCCTCTGGCACGGTGTAGTTGTCGTACAACACCTCGAAGATGGCCTTCATACTTCGGATCGACAGCATCGATGGTGTGCCGCCGCCGAAGAAGACCGACGTCATGGGCTGGCCCGAAAAGACAGGCGCGAAGGTCTGCATTTCGTCGATGAGGCGGCCGGTGAATCCGTTCATTCCGCTCAAATCGTCGGTGAATGAGCAGTGGCAGAACGTGCAGGCCCGGGCGCAGAACGGCACGTGGATGTACAGGCCGAGATCGTAGGGGGCAATTCCCGCGTCGCGGTATTCGAGGGAGCGCCGCCAACCGTCGAGGACGGCCTCGGTTTCGACCTCTTCTCCGAGTCGGCACTCGTCGCCCACGGTGATCCCGTACAACGGGATCTGCACCGCGCGCCAGGCCGCCCGATGAAGCTCGGGTGTGAGCGGGCCGCTTTCCTCGGGCGCGGTGTGGGTGGCATCGTCGATCGCCGCTTTGGGGAGGACGAGATCGCCGGGATCTGCGCGGCGTGCGATCTCCAGGAATTCGCGGACGAACGCCTCTGCAGACCGGGAAATGTCGCCGCGAATTGCCCAGCTCAGAGAAGCGGTGGTGGCGTAGTTCTTGCCGCCCAGGGCCGATACGCGCAGCGCGACCGGAACGCCGCGCAGTTCGAGGTTCACATCGAGGGCTGGCCCGTCGGCGTCCACTCTCCAGTCGGTGAGCTCGGGGCGGTTTCTGTGCACCACGACGAGCAGGCGACGCAGCCATTTTTCGGCGATGACTCCCACCGGGAGAGTATATCGCCCCGGGTATCATCCCGAGCGGAGGCACCTGGTGAAGCTCAGGGTCGCAATCTTGTGTATGGATCCATGGCGAGGAGGGGGTAACTTCCAGCCCTTCAACCTGGGTTCCTATCGGATTCAGGCCGCCATGCTCTACGGCCGTGACCTGCCGGATGCCGAGGTCCGCATGTTCGCTCGACTCGGCAGTGATCTCGACACGTGGAGCGAGGCGATTGAGGACTTCGATCCGCACATCATCGGTGCGTCGGCGTACGTCTGGAGCTTTCCGGCCCTCATCGAGCTGGCCCGGCGCGCAAAGGTCGCCAATCCCGGTCGACTGACGATTTTTGGCGGCCCGTCTTCGTATTACTCGATGTTTCGCCAGCCGCCTTTCCGCGCCTCTGCGGCTTGGGTGGACGCCTTCGTGGAGGGCGAGGGTGAGTGGGTCGTGCAGGAGGTTTTACGGCGTTTTTCCGCCCTGAGACACGACGATCTTGCCGGAATCCGAGGACTGTGGCTCAGCGACGGTCGCGACGACTGGAGCCGGCCGGCGCAGCACGCGGAGCTCATCGCCTTCGACGACATTCCCTCTCCGTTTCAACACGGACTCACCGGTTCGGGCGCGACGCCGTCGCTGGAGATCTTTCGCGGCTGCCCGCTGGCGTGTCGGTTCTGCCAATGGGGCGTCATGGATGGTGGCGGACGGATCGCCTCCAAGGAGTCACTTATTCGGGAGCTCTCCTGCTTCAAGGACATGAGCGCCAATGGCGCCTACATGGTGGACGCGGGCCTCAACCTGAACGCGGCGGCGTTTCGCAACCTCAAGGATGCCGACGACGAAGTGGGCTATTTCTCCGGTAGAACACTGGTTACCGAAGTCTACCCATCGATGTTGCGGGAGGCCCACCTCGAGTTGTTGGCGAGGGCAAACAGTCAGACGGGCATCGGCTTGCAATCCACCAACGCCGAGGCGCTCAAGCTGCACAGCAGGCACTTCCGGCGCGATCGCTTCGTGGAGGTCGTGAACGCGCTCAACGGTGTCGGCAGTCACACGGCGGTGGAGATCATCGTCGGCCTGCCGGGAGACACGCCCGACACCTTCAAGCGGACGCTCGATTTCGCCCTTAGCCTGAATGCGGCGTCGGTCCATGTCTTTCACTGTCTGGTTCTCCCGCATGCCCTGATGGATCGCGACCCGGAGGCGCTGGAGCTGGAGTACAACCCGGTCACGCTGGAGGTGAAGTCGGCCGTGGGCTGGAGCCGTAGCGATCTCGACGAAACCATCGCCTGGCTCTACGACATCGCGGCCCCGGCCGAAGACCTGACGGAGACGTATCAGCCCCGGTGGCCCCGACCCGCGGAGGCGGATCGTCCGGAGCACTTTCACGGCGTGTTCGTGGCCCCATCGATGTGGACCTTTCCGAGAGGAGGCCAGGTTGCATCGAGCCCGAAGCCGGTGGATATACCCGTGGAAATCCGGATCGAATCCGAGGTCGATCCGAGACTTCAGGAGCGATTGGCCCTCGCGGTGGCCACCTCGACCGATGGGCGCCTGGTGTGCGAGTCGGTCAACTGGTGTGGCGATGCGCTGCGGATGCGGTTGCTGACCGGCACGGGGCCAGTCCTGTTCGAAGTGGGTGCATTTGTCGAGAGCCAACCGCACTTCAGGGCCATCGACCAACTTCGGTTTTCACACATCGGAAAACACCAACTGCCGCGTCCGGTGATCGACGAGTTGAATCGTTTCGTCGCGTGTTGCGGGGAACCAGAACTCTACGCCGCCCTGGCGGAGGCCCTACACCGGCAGGACGCCTGAGGCGCGTACGTCGTCCATGTTCACGGCCGCCCGCTCAGACATGTAGGACCGACTCGGCGCGAGGTTCGTTGGAGGTGCTTGCAGACGCACGTCGTCCAGGAAGAACTGATCGCCCACGTCGTAGACATCGACTCGGCGCTGGTGGCGGAAGTAGTGCCTGCGGGGTGCCGAGCGCGGAAGACAGCCGACGATCACCGCAAGTCGGGCGATGTCGCCGCGGTGTATGTCGGATCCATGCACGGTGGCGGGGTGGTAGGCGACCGCCTGCCCGGCACCCAGAGGTACGAAGCGGCCATGCTTTTCCCGGAGCGCCATAGCCACGCTCTGAAGGGGGCAGTAGTAGTCATCCTTGCTGGAGTTCGTGCGCACACCCGGCGCGATGCGATGACTGCGAGGAACCAACCAGATCGCCCCTGATTCGCGGTCTACGTCGGCTAGCGCAATCCAGACGACCAAGGGCTGGTGTGACCTTTCGTCGGTGATCGACCAGTCCTGGTGCGGACCCACGACGCCAGTGGGGTCGTTGGGCAGCTTGACGGCGAACTGGCGGACGACGACCTCGTACCCTTCGAGCAGGGACTCCAGCTTCTCGTCGACGACCCCGGAGATCAGACTGTCCATCTCGCGGCGATAGTTGGCGGAGCCGCTGTACAGCGTCGTGTGGAAACCGGCACTTTCGCCGGAATCCCGGTAGCCGTGGACCAGATCAGACACGTCTTTGGTGCCGAGCAGGGGAAACGTCAACATGCCCGCTTCTTGATAGCTGGAATCCAGTCCGGCGTCGGAGAAGACCCGACGATCGTCGACATTGCCGTTCGCGAGCGGCTCATTCATCGCAAGCGTTTTAACACGGTGCTACCATCCGCCGATGACCTCCTCCCAAACCTTGAGCGCCACGCGGGTCGCTGTCCTGGCGCTCAGCCCCTGGCACCTGCCAGGTATGCACGCGTCGTTCAGCTTTGCGGCGCGCCGCCTCCAGGCCGCGCTGATGTCCGATCCGCGGCTCGATGGCGTCGAAGTGAGGCTGTTCGAGCATGGAAGCGTGCCCCTCGAGACCTGGATGGCCGCCCTCGAGGACTTTGGGCCCGATGTCGTCGCCGCCTCCGCCTACGTGTGGTCGATGCCGACCTTCGCGCTCCTGGCCGAGCAGGTCAAACAGCGGATCCCGAGGGCGATGGTCGTCTTCGGTGGACCTTCGGCGCGGCCTGAGATGCTTGACCTGGCCCCCTTCCAGCCCTTGGCTAAACACATCGACGTCATGGTCGTCGGTGAGGGCGAGGCCGCCATCTGCGATCTGGTCGACAGCTATCCGACCGTGCGGACTGACCTACCCGGTCTGGTGCTCCCCAGTGCGGAAGGTTGGCGGAGGACCCCTCCGCGCAAGACGCCCTTGGCTATCGATACGCTCCCTTCGCCATATCGAATGGGGCTCTCTCCCACCCAATCCACGGCCTATCTGGAGAACTTCCGCGGCTGCCCGATGTCGTGCTCGTTCTGTCAGTGGGGGGCGATGGATCCTGCGGGTGGCGTGATGTCCGTGGAGTCCCTGGTGCGGGAATTCGAGGCCCTCGAGGCCCTCGACCCGCTCGGCATCTGCTTGGTGGACGCCGGCTTGAATCTGAACGCCAGGTCCTTCCGTAATCTGGTAGAAGCTGAGGCGAGAACTGGATTTTTCAAGGGCCGCTACCTCGACACGGAGATCTATCCCAACGTCCTGAAGCCCGAACACCTCGAGTTCCTCGGCAACGCCCGCTCCAATGTGGGGCTCGGCCTGCAGAGCATGAATGCCGAGGCCCTGGAGCGGGTGAAGAGGCCCTTCAAGCGGGATCGATTCGCCGATGTCGTCGGCGATCTGGCCTCGGTGGCCAAGGTCTCCGTCGAGATCATCCTCGGTCTACCGGGCGACACGCCGGAGGGCTTCAAAGCCACGATCGACTACCTGCGCGACCTGCCCTGCAACATCCGGATCTACTACTGCCTGGTGTTGCCCGATGCCTTTATGACGCGGGAGAAGGCCGAAGTTCGGTATCACCCCATCACGTTGGAGCTGGAGTCCGGACCGGGGTGGTCTGCAGAGGATCTCCAGGCGACCTGCGAGTGGCTGGACAGCGACACCGACGCCGGCGTGCTCCGCCTGAACAAGCTGGAATCGGGGGACAGCGAGCGACTCGAGAGCTACGTCGAACGCCTCGTCGATCCGCCGTGGTGGGTCATTCGCTCCGATGATGACGAGGAGCCGTTGCCGACTTCTCCCCACGCGCCACAAGGCGATGTGCACCGCGTGGCCACGCCGATCGAGATCCACTCCCCCGATCTGGGCGAACCGCTGCCGCCGGCGCTGCGCAACCGGTTGGCCAAGGCCGTCGAGCTCGCGACACGTTCGCGTTGGGCCCTCGAGGACGCCAGGCGATTCGAAACCGACGTCGAGATCACCCTTCGCACTGGCCGGCGCACCATGAAACTCAGTGTCAAGACGCCTGGTGGGCCGGCGTTCAGACTCGCGAGTGGCCTGGCCTTCAGCTACATCTCCGACGAAGACGAGCACCTGCCGCCCGCCGAGACCTCGATGTTGGAGCTGGTCATCGATCTGTTGGCGCGGCTGCTGACGGGCACCCTCAGGCCCAAAACACGAAACGCTCCAAATCCGCCCTGAAGGCGCCGAAACCACCGACAGTGATTCGCGGTTGGTCGCCGACGACACGGGTGACTTGGTGATACGTGCGGCCGCTGCCCACGAAAACCAGGTCGCCGGGGCGCGCGGGCACAACGGTGTGCGAGACCTCTTCGACCCGATCCAGCGGCAGGGCGGGGAAGGGGTAGACGCCGGCCTCGAACGGGGTGTCGTAAACGACGAGCTCCCCTCCGCTTTCGGGCAGCTGTAAAGGGAGGAAGAACCCTATTTTGCGGTCGAGATGCACCCGCTCGCGGAGGGTGTCGTAAATGGCGATGTGGCGATAGTGGTTTTCGCAATGGGGGGGCAGACCGTGTCCGGGGGGGATGATTCGCACCGTCAGAGCCCCAAAAAACCGGCCCTGTGGGTCGGTTGCTCGAACCGCTGGAACCCCGGCCGCGCTCGCCAGGAACGCGTTGGCGACCTCGTCGAAAGGCCTCGCCGGCGCGAAGACCTCGGCGCAGCGCACGCGGAAAGGCTCGGCGCTCTGATGGTACGCCTCGATGTCGGGTCCTTGCGGGTATCTGTCGCTCGGCGAGATGGGCACACCCAGGGTGCGGATCTGGCTGGCCTGCTCATCGGAGGCGTCTCGGTTTTGACCGAAGGCGTCCAGCTCCCCGGTGCGCGTCGCCTCCGCCATCTTGCGAACTTCCGCAGCGGTGTACACCCCTCGCACCACGGCGGCAGCGAAGTCTCCGCGATGGATCTGCGGCAGGACAGTCTCCATCGTGTCCGCGGACAGGACTTGGATCTCGGGCTTCACAGCCACGTCTCGAGGGTCGCGTGCATGTGGGCGATGAACTTCTCCTGCCCACACCAGATCGGGTTGTCGAAGCCGCGGCCGGCCATGCCGAGCTGCAGTCTCTCCACCACGTCGAGGTCGGCGTCGGTGATCGGTCCGAGGGAATCTCCTCGCTCGAGACGCCGGTGGGAGGCGAGTCTTTCCGCCGCCTGTCCCCGTCGAAAGATCTGTTGATCGAACGAGCACATTCCGGGGTCGGTCGGGTGAGGCCGGTGTCGGAAGAGCATCACGTGATCGTCGTAGCAGTTCAGCTGAACGTTGGGAAAGACGTAGAACATGTGGTTGTCAGAGATCTTCGGCGCGTTGGCGGGAACCGTCGCCCCGGGCAGGCGGGCGCTCGGCCTTCCCATAGGCACGATCATGCGGCCGTGGGGGCCATAGATAGTGATCTCGACGGCGGTGTCGTCCACGAACCCGAGGATCTCGGGGTGGAGCGTGTGCAGGTGATAGCCCTCATTGTGCACGTCCACCGAGCACTTCCAGTTGCACGCGAGGGGCATGGTCACGTCGGACTCCAGCGCCATCTCCTCGATCCGATAGGCGGCAATCTGAGCTGCGAGGGGGCCCAGCCAGCTCCGCAGCGATGTCGCGTCCGGATCGCTGTTCACCCAGATCAAACCGGCGAAAACCTCGACCTGAGCCGCATCGAAATCCCCCGCGTCCACGGCCGGGGCGACCATTTGCCAGACCCGCGGCCACAGTCGAGCGTTCTCTGCTGCCAACCAGCTCTCCGACGTGTATCGATCGGCGACACTCACTCGAAGGGCCGGAGGCGGTCGGCCTCGTCGCCGCAGATCTGTTGATACCGCGCGTGCACACCGATGCAGGGGTCGCCGAAGGCGCTGCATCGGTCGGCATAGATGCAGCGAAAGTCGGCGTTGGAATGCATTCTCTTCGCGAAGGTGCTGTGGATGAGAGTGAAGGCGCGATGGTTGTCGAGCACATCGATGTGCTCCCCGAGCAGGCAGGCCGGCCACCAGGAGAGCGTGACGCGACTGCCTCCGGCTTTCAGGCGCTCGGTCGCCTCGAGCAGCGGCGGAATACTCTTGCCGAATGGGATGTGGGAGGAGACCTGGCCGACGTCGCCGAACTCGACGAAGTTCCACAGCTCACTCTCGCGGATCCCCTCGCTCAGGAGGAAGTCGGCCAGCTCGGGGAGGACGGCGTAGTTGTCGGCTGTGACGCAGGTGTTGCTGATCAGCCGCGCCCCGGCGTCGAGCACGTTTGCGATGCCCTTTCGCATCTCCCCAAAGCTCTTTGGGCGGCGGGTGAGGGTTGCGTCCAGCGCTTCGGTGGGCGCGTGAATGGAGACGAAGAACTCCGTCAATCCGGCGTCGAGCAGGGTCTCCAGGTAGGCGGCATCCTTGAGGCGCCGGGCGTTGGTCTGAATTCGCACCTGCTGGAAACCGCCGCGAGCTCGGGCGCTGGAGACGATCTCGGCCAGGTCGGGTCGGAGCGTGGCTTCAGCCCCGGAGAAGATGATGCGCTCGAAGGCGCCTGTCGCGGCATTTTCGGCGAAGACCCTCTCCAGGTAGTCCCGGGTCGTGTCCTGGAGCCGCATGGAGAGCTCGGGCTCGATGAAGCAGAAGGTGCAGCCACTGTTGCAGGTGTAGTTCAGGGCCATCGTCAGGTCGGTGATGCCGGGATGGTCTCCGAATGGCGGCTCGGGGAGGCTCATAGAACACCATAGATGCCGACTTTCTCGATCAGCTCGTCGCCGTTGTCGTCCAGGGTCACGTCGTAGCCGAGATCCCAGCGGAGGTGGGCGAAGTCGTCGGGATGGTGGGCAAACAGCGCCGCGAGCTCAGCCACCTTGTTCTCTTCGAGGAAACGCAGGAGCTGAGCCGTCGTAATTCGGGCGGTGTATATGCAGTCGTGGCGGGGTTTCACCGCGATGCAGATCGTCTCGCAGTCCAGTAGATACTCGGGGATCAAGCGCGCGAAAGCGGGCGAGCGGAACCGCGGCGAGTTGTAGAGCCGACCTCGCACGTCGTCGAGCTGGGTCTTGGGGCTGTAGAACCAATAGTGGTTCTCCAGCTGGTGATGCACGCCGTGAACCAGGTAGGAAAATCCACATTGCACGCGGTTTTTATCGCCGCTGCCCAGATAGATGTGCCAGCCGACCGCCTCTGATGCCAGCGTCGGCGCGTCGAGGTCGATGCTGCACATGAAGTAAGGGAGGGACTCGTCCATGACGGTGTCGATGGCGAGCCACGGCTTCAGCACTGCCGTGAGCGCGGTCACCTGCATAGGGTGTCCCGGCGGATTGAGGGCGTTGTTGTAGAAGTACAGCTCGGAAGTGAACCCCGCAGCACCCCACTTCACGCCCCACACTGTCTGGTCCTGACCCAGGTGGGTTCGCAGCGCCTCGACGGCGGGCCACGCCTCATCGAGGATGCCCTGTCGGCGGAGTGCCCACCGGTAGATGGACTCGGCGCGCAGCCTTCCGGCGGGATCGCAAACCGGCGTGTACTCGGTGAGGATGTAGTCCCGGAAACAGGTGTCACCGCGCTCGGGGACGCGGTCTTCGGCGGCAATGGCGCTCACCGGTGCAGTCTCGCACGGCGTATCATTGGCTGCCATGCGCAGCCCTCCCTACCTGACCGAGCTGCTGACCCGTCTGCCGGCCGAGCTGAGCGGCGATCAGCTCTTTCTGCACCTCGGCCACTTCGTAGATGGAAACACCGATATGCGTCGGGCACAGCGGCGTATGAACGAGGAGTTGCTGGGTCGCTCCGCCCTGGAGCCCGGGAACGCAGTCCTCGACGTGGGCTGCGGGATCGGCGGGACCTTGGCGGCGGTCGGGGCCGGATTCGACCGGGTCGGCGTCAACATCGGAGCCGACCAGCTGGCGGTTGCGGAGCGATCGGTGCCAGGGGTGCGGTGGGTGCACGCCGATGCCACACAGCTTCCGTTTGAGGACGACAGCTTCGACCGGATCCTCTGCATCGAGGCGGCGTTTCACTTCTCGTCCCGTCGGGCCTTCTTTCGGGAGGTGGCACGGGTGATGCGTCCGAATGGGCGACTGGTCATGAGCGACATCCTCATTCACTCCGGTGCTCCCGCCGATATCGTCGCGCTCGTCACCGAGGGTCTGGCTCCTTGGCCCGACCCGCTCCGATCGCCGGAGTCACTCCCTGAAATCGCCGCGCCATTGGAGCTCGAGATCGACGATGTGACCTCGGCTGTAGCGCCCAGCTTCTCGGCGCTCATGGGCGTCGATGCCTTGGCAGATCCGCGCGGATGCACCGACGGCGGCGATCGGGGCACTGCAGCCCTGGGTCATCTCTGCCAGCTCGGGCTGTTGTCCGTGGTCTACGCGACCGGTCAGCTGAAGACGGCGTAGCCTCCATCGAGCGTGCGACAGAGGAAGCCGCCCAGGGTCCAGCGATCCCTGTCTCCGCGCACTGGAAGGATCTCGTGGAAGTGGTTCCCGCTGTTGAAGACCACCAGATCGCCGGCCGCCGGTTGAATGTGCTCGACGTCGGAATCGGCGAGGAGGCCGCTCGCATGGAGCCGATCTGCGTAGATGCGCCTGCCGAGATCCGAAGAGCTGCCCACGTCGTAGAGGGCGAGTTCGCCCCCCGACTCAGCGGGCTGTAAACAGAGGAACCAGCTGATGATCTGCGAGGTGTCGATCCGGTTGCGCAGCGGCGCGTGCATCGGATTGCGGAGCTGGTCGGCCTCGCAGTGGGGCGGAATGATGCCGCCTGGGGGCAGCCGCCGCAGTGTCGACGGACCATACGGGCCTCGGTTCGGGTGCTCCACCGGGGCCACATCGATTTCCAAACCGTTGGAGAGAGCAGCCAGGAGGTCGGCCTGGAGGTCGCCGGAATCCACCGTCTCAAGGACCGAACGATAGGCTGGTAGCGCGCCGAAGTACTCGTCTTCGCTCGTCGCGTGGTCGAGGATCATACCGATTGAGTTTGCTGAAAAGGCCGGGGAGAAGGGGTGTTCTGTTGGGCGTTCCGACTTGAGGTTGGAGACGATGCGCGCGCATCGGTCGGGGCTCACTGCACCTTGGAGGACGACGGCTGCGTGCCCGGCGAACAGCGCGTCGACGGATCGCAGCGGGGGAGGAGTAGTGCCCAGATGCACGTACAACCTGCCGTTCCAGGTTGCGTGCGCTACCGGCCGCAGGCCCCGCTCGGAGAAGTGGAGATCCGGACCAAAACTCTCCCGATCCGGGACGTTGATCAGCGCGCCGTCGATGCCGTAGGTCCACTGGTGGTAAGGGCATGCGAACGCTTTGCTACAACCACCGGCGTTGTCGGTGAGCCGGTGTCCGCGATGCTGGCAGACGTTGTGAAAGGCGTGCGTTGCCGCGCCGGATCGCGTCAGGAGTATGGATTCCGGGGCGGCGTCGAATCGGATCCAATCGCCCTCCGATCCGATCTGTGAGGCGCGACCGGCGAGCATCCATTGGTCGGTCACGATGGGTCCGGCCGAAGCTGTACATCGAGCTCCGGAAAGGCCACCTGGGCCCGCGCTACGAGTTTGTGCCAATGGGCGCGATCCGGCGCGAACAGCCGCACCGCGTAGACGCCGACGGCGTAGGCCAGCTCCATGCGTTTCCACACGTCTGAAGGAGAGGATCCGTGCATGCCCAACCACAGTCGGAGCTGGTGTTGGGGCGGGATGCCGGCGTTCGACTTGCAGATCCTGCGGGCGGCGGCGAGAACCTCGCGGTCATCGAGATCGGAGACCAGGGCGACATCGGTGCACTTGCTCTCCTGGAGGCGGAGCGGGTCTCCGGAGAGGAGCCGGTCGGTGTGGACCCAGATCGTCGGGACTTCGCTTGGGACTTCGCTCAGGGTTTGCCAGGTCGCCGCGGTGGGGCCACCTGGCGCGTCGACGATGAACTGGTGGGACAGTGCCTCGGACCCGCTCCAGGGCTCGCTGACATGCACTGGCGGTTGCAGGCCCGAACCGCCGTGAATCGTCCAATACGCGTGCCAGGCGCCGCCGCATCGGGTGCGCAGGGCACAGCCTCGGCACACTTCTCCCTGGCGTTTGTCGCCGGTGTTTTCGACCCCGGGAGTGGGTTGCCAGCCGCCATCCATGGCCTCGGCGGCCTCGACGCAGTGCTGTAGATCGTCGTCCCAGCCAATGCACAGCGGTACGCCACAGTACGGATTGAGGATCTCGATGCCGTGGGCCGCCGCCCGCAGGTGACCGGCGCGAATCGCTGGCTTCAGCACGGCGTAGTCTGGGAGCAGGTCGAGGTTGTCGACGGCCCTTCCGTGGGGCTGGACCGCCGAGAGGCTGATCGACTTCACCTGGGGTAAGCGCTCGGCGACGAAGTCTATGAACGAGGCGACGCGATCGGCGGTGATCGAGGCGAAGACCGGGTTCAAAGTGACCCGGATACCCACGGCGAGCATGGCGTCGATCCCTCCTAGGCACTTGGGGAATGCGCCGTCCAGACCGCAGAGAGCGTCGTGGTATTCGGGCACCTCGGAGAGCAGGCTCACAAAAGCCGATGTCACCCCTGCTCTGGCCATGGCTTCGGCGTAGTCCGCGTCGATCAGCACAGCGTTGGTCTGGAGCTCGACGTAGGGGATGCCCCTCTGCCTGGCCTCGCTGGTGACAGCGAGCAGCCTGGCTTTTCGAAGGGTGGGCTCCCCGCCGGAGAGGGTCAGTGTCCGGGCTCCCTTCTCAATGAAGGTCTCGAGCTCAGCGGCGACCTGTGCGTCGGACGGCGTCGGTTTTGGCAGATAGTCTTCGACGGGCACATTGCAGAATGGACAGCGTTCGTTGCATGCCATAGTCAGGCGGAGAAGGCCCTTGGTTCGGTGCGATCCCTCGGCACTGTCCCGTTCTCCGACCGTCACCAGGGCGTCGGTTTGCACGCCGTTGGCGCCGCAGTCGGCCTCGTACGCAACCGGTCGCACGTGAGCGGGAAACCCATCGATGAGCTTGGGAATCAGGCTGCTCTGCGCCGGCACCCGCTGGGCGGCTACCCGGAGCTGGGACATCTCGGCGTCGGGCTCGAAGATCAGGTTCAGGCTGCGCTTTTCTGGGGCGAGGGTGATGATTCGATGGGCGACGCCTTCGATCTCTTCGACCTCGATTGGGGATGGGAATTCGACCACATAGGGGCGTTCCCGGGTGAGTCCCTCCGGCCCGACGTCTACGGCCAGGCCCCGCAGGGTGCCGCCTTCCCACGACACCCCCAGCCGTTCCGCAAGCACCTCGAGTCCGCCGCGGTCGCCGAAATAGCCTTTGAGACGGTAGGCCCCGCCTCTCCAGATCCCGCCCCAATGGCTGACAACTCCGTCTGGGATCTGGCCGCGAAGTGCGGCGACCACCGCGCCTCTGCCCCACAGAGCCTCGGCTTGTGCAATGGCCGTTCCCCAAATGTCGACGGGCTTTTCATCGACCTCAAAGACGTTGATGCCCACCTGCGCACTCCAGGGTGTGGGCAGGAGGATGTCGTGGGAGAGCGGTCCGCCGACAGGGGTTGGACCGACCTCTTCCGCCAGCTTGATCCAGGGCTCGAACACGGCCGGGTCGGCTCCGGCGACCGCGATGATGTCGCCGATGATGTGCCGAATTCCGCTCATTCAATTCTATAGTATCGCCGTGGCCGCCACTGTTGTGAAAACCCCCGATTACCTGCGCCTCCTCGCCATGGCAGCCTCAGATCCGGGGGATGTCGACTTTCTGACCCCGATGCACGAGGGTCGACTGGATGGCTTCATCGCGCGCGCGTGCTTCTCAAACCTCGATACCGTGGTCGCGAAGCTCGATCAGATCGGCCCGGAGAATCGCGAGGAGTTGTCTTCCGGAGCCTACAGTTTCTCCGTTGGCAAGCTGCTTGTGACAGCGCCGGACTTTGAGGAATATCTGGGAGGGGTCGACGCCTATCGGGAACGGATCGAGTCCCTGATGCCTGGTGCCGAAGCGCAAATCAAAGGCTTGTTCAGCAGGGTGTTCCCCAATCATTCGGTGGAGCTTGCGTATTCGGTCGACGGTCGGCCCTATCCCATGACCTCGATCAGAAACGTACCCGCCGAGCACGAACTCCCCGCCCACTATGAACGCGAGCAGTTCTTCCAGCCGGGCTACGCAGACCTGCTTCCACGGCTGGATAAGTCGACTCTGTACGCCTGGTTCGTGCAGATCTCCGCCGCCGAAGAGGTGCCGGCGATGGTGCTCTACGATTTGCCGGTCACCGGGGAAATGCCGCACTTCACAGTCGACCAGATGCGCCGAATGCGGGAGAAGATCGAGCGTTTCCGCAGGTTTCGACTGCCTCTGGCTCAGGGCGATCTGTTTTTCTTCGACGCCGGGCGTCGCTATCACCGCGTCGCGCATGTTGGCGCACGCAATCGGTGGACGTTGGGCGGATTCGCCGCGCTGTCAGGCAGCGGCGAAAAGCTGTGGGTCTGGACGTGATGGATCGGGGTTGGTTCGACCGCCGCAGACAGCTTCAAGAGCGATTCGAGGCGCTTCACCCCATTCGCGACGCGTCCCATTTTGCGTACATGCGAGGTCCGTTGCTTCGCTTTTCGGAGGAGAGAGCACGAGAACTCTGGGCCGGGGCCACGGACAATGCGCAGCCCGGCGCGCTCTCGCCCTTGAACCACGTCTACGTTCACGTCCCGTTCTGCAAGTCGATCTGCACGTTCTGCAATTACGAGCGCCTCGAGCTCTCGCACCCGAACTTGATGAAAGGCTGGTTGAAGCGTGTATTGGGCTCTATCGAGACCCTTGCGCCCGCGGTGGCCCCGTTGCGGTGGCAGAGCCTGTACATCGGCGGCGGCACGCCCTCGACCCTGCCTGCGGCGATGCTCGACGAGCTGCTCTCGACGCTGGAGGACCGCCTGGACTTCGCACCGAGGAGCGGGCGCCACATCGAACTCGACCCCGCCGTCGTCTCCCAGACCCGGCTCGACGTCCTCAAGAAGCATGGATTTACCAGGTTTTCCTTCGGGATTCAGAGCCTCGATGCGGAGGTCAACGCCGCCCACAATCGCGGCCGCCAAGGGAATCAGATCGTCGATGACTGTTTCTCCGATCTGCGCGGCTCGGGCTTTCAGAGCGTCACCGTCGACTTCCTGCTTGGACTGCACGGTACGACCCCCGACGGCATCCTCGCAGACATCGCCTATGTGCTGGAGACCCACGAGCCGCTGTCCGTCGATGTCTTTGCCCTCGTTCCGACGCGGAAGTACGTCGACGCCTTGTTCGGTGGAGATCTGGACGCGTTCTGGGCTCACATGGCGCCGTTTCAGGAGGTCGTGCCGGCAGCTCTTCCCGAGCTCTGCGCCCGGCACGGCTATCGCCTCAACGAGGAGAGTGGGCACGCCTACACCCTGCACCGCCTCGATCGAAGCACAGGTCCCGGCCCGCGAACCAGCTACACCCAGCTGGTCTCGGCGCAGCAGCGGCCGCTGAATCTACTCGGCCTCGGAACTTCAGCCCGCACGCAGATCTTCCAGAGTGCGGCCTTTCAATACCGGGACCCCGGGCAAGACCCGGGAGGCGAAGGGCCGGCCTGGTATGAGGGCCAGCCGGTGCCAGCAGAGACCGAGATCCGGTCGTACCTCATCCATCAGCTGCGAGATCTGGGCTATATCGACCGACCGCTGTTCCGCGACATCTTCGGCATCGACGTACTGGACGCCGTTGCGGTTCCAGTCAGCGCCTGGCGGTCCATCGGCGTGGCGGACGTGACGCAAGACCGGATCTCATTGGTGAATCAGGACACGCCAACTCGCGCGCGCACGCTGCTCTGGCTCGTTCCCGACGCCCAACTGGAGTACGAGATCGGCCGCATCGAAGGCCTGGATCTCTCGGGCGAAGGCCTCGAAGCGATGTTCAGTGTTCTTCCCCAGGGAACGAAACTGTCTTCGGGATACAGCTTCGCCGGGGTCGGCGGTGGTCGCCTGCATCTGGCCGGGGAAGGGCACCGCATTCGACTGCGACTCGCGCCGGCACTGCAAGCCAATGGGTCCCTGCGGTTGATCGTCGAGACGCCTCCGCCCGCTGCCGCTGCACCGCACCTTGGGACGGCAGTGAAGAAGCTCCGGGTCCTCGCTACCCGACAACATCGATCGAGGCGCCGATGATGGAGCGCACTCCCCGGGTTGTGCGGTTTCCGTTTTCCAAGCTGCCCGCGCCAGGTGCGTTCTCCGCTCTGGTAGACGGGAGTTTGGACCTGGTCCACGTCGAGGGCGTACTGACCGAGGTCGAGACTGCCGCGCTCCTGGATCGGCTCCCGGAGGACGGCCAGGTGGTACATCCTCCCGGCCGCGGGCACGAGGATGTCAGGGTCTTCGGGCGCATGATCGCACCCACTGGAGTGGAACCACAAGGCCCTTCGTTTGATGATTATCGTCGGGCAAACGTCGCTCTGGCGAGGGCTCTGGGCGCGCTATTTGACGACGCAAGGTCCCGTATTCTGCGGGTGATCGCGGCCATTGGCGGCACCGATTCGGCGATACCGGACGGGTACGGATTTGGCTCGGTGCGCCGTATGCCCGACGGATGTGGTGCGCCGCTGCATCGAGACGCCTATCCCCAGACCCCCGCCTATCGGCAACTGCGGGAGTGGTGTGATCTGAGCGTGCAGATCTCCTGGTATCTCCAACTGTCCGTCCCCAGGGAAGGTGGGTTTCTACGCGTCTACCCCGAGCTCGTGGGAAGCGACGTGCCGCGAGATTCAGACGGTCGCGTCGACATCGATCAGCTCGAGAGGCGGGCCGTCATGCACACCCATTCGCCGGCGGTCGGTGATTTGGTTCTGCACGCTGGGAGCGCTCGCTGGCATCGGGTGACGCCCGCTGTCGGTCCTCTCGCACGCCATACCCTTGGCGGGTTTTGTGCCTGGTCCGCAGCCCGAGATCGGATCCTCAGCTGGGCGTGAAGTCGATGACGCCGAAACGCGCGCCGTGCACATCGGCGTAGACGGCGACGTGTCCGGTCGAGGCCTTGGCGGTGCCGAAGATCAGCTGACCTCCGGCCGCGATGACCCGGGCGGTCAGCGCCTCGACGTCGTCGCTCGCAAAGTACACACCCCAGGAGCCCTGGCGGGCGCGGGTCGCCTCGTTCATCGACTTCATGCCTGCAGTGTCGATGCCGTCGGCCCGGATGAGCTGATAGTCGCCGGGATCGTCGGGATGTCCGCTCATCTCCCAACCCAGGAGCGACGAATAAAACCGCTTTGCCCCGGGTAGATCGGGCGTCGTCAGCACGTTCCAACACAGACTGCCCGGTGTCTGGAGTCTCGCTGGCTGTGTTTGATCTCCGCGCTCGAAGAGGGTCAATGGCGCGCCGCCTGGGTCGCGAATCTGGCCCACCGACCCGCGATTTCCCGGCAGGTCTTCCCGTGCGAGGACCGACCCTCCGGCGCTGGAGACCACCCCAAGCGCCGCGTCGAGATCATCGACGGTGACGTAGCTGTTCCAGGTGGCTCGAGGCCCCTGGTGGAGACCGGCGACGCGCCCGTCCAGCTCGAAGGTGCTGTCGAGGAGCTTCCAGCCGAAGACGGCTCCATAGAAATCGACCGCATCGCCGACGTCGGGCGCGGTCAGGTCAACCCATGAAAATCTGCAGGCGATTAGGCGAGGGCCTTCACGGCCTTGTTCAGGCGGCTGATCTTGCGCGCCGCCTGGTTGCGGTGGATGACACCCTTGCTCACCACGTGGTGGATGATGCTCACGGCCTCTTTGAACTCGGCAGAAGCCTCTTCGCCTTTGCCGGCGTCGACGGCGGCGCGAACGCGGAGGATCTGGTTCCGCATGCGGGTTCGGAAGTGCCGATTGCGGGCGCGAGCCTTGGCATTCTGCTTGATTCGCTTGATGGCGTCCTTGTGATGGGCCACGACTACACTCTCTTTGATAGGGCTAAGACTCGGCCCTTTAGCGCTTGGCGACGGGGGCAGCAAACATTCGTTGCGGGCGCTCAGAGCGGATAGGAGCGGCGCTCACTGTCTGGAGCCGATCCTGGACCGCATCGATCGAATCCGCAACTTTGCGATCATCGCGCACATCGACCACGGAAAGTCGACGCTCGCTGACCGAATCCTGCAGCTCACAGGCGCTGTCAGCGATCGGGAGATGAAGGCGCAGCTCCTGGACAGTATGGACATCGAGCGCGAGCGGGGCATCACCATCAAGGCCCAGACCGCATCGATTCCGTACACCGCCCAGGATGGGGTGACCTATCTGCTCAACCTGATCGACACGCCGGGTCATGTCGACTTCACCTACGAGGTCAGCCGGTCGCTGAAGGCCTGCGAGGGCGCCCTGCTTGTGGTGGATGCCGCCCAGGGCGTCGAAGCGCAGACTCTGGCGAACGTCTACCTCGCCCTGGAAGCCGACCTCGAGATCATCCCGGTCATCAACAAGATCGACCTGCCGGGCGCCGATCCGGACCGCGTGATCGAGCAGATCGAGGACGGAATCGGCATCGACGCCTCTGGCGCAGTGATGTGCTCCGCCAAGTCCGGACTGGGCGTCGACGAGGTCCTCGAGGCCATCGTCAACCAGCTCGAGCCGCCGACGGGAGACGCATCTGCACCTTTACAGGCCCTGATCATCGACTCGTGGTTCGACACCTATGTTGGCGTGGTCATTCTGGTTCGCGTCTTTGCTGGCACGCTGCGCAAAGGTGAGCGCATCCAGCTGATGGGGACCGGCGCGAAGTATGAGGCCACCAAACTGGGGGTATTCACGCCCACGGCCGTGGCGAGAGATGAACTTTCGGTGGGCGAGGTCGGCTTCATCGTCGCCTCGATCAAGGACATCCGAGACGCGCGGGTCGGCGATACGGTCACGACTTTTGTCCGGGGGGCCACCGAGCCCCTCGAGGGCTTCGAAGAGATCAAACCGATGGTCTACTCGGGGATCTTCCCGGTGGAGTCCGGCGACTACGACAACCTCAAAGATGCGCTTTCCAAGCTGCAGCTCAACGACGCCGCGATCTCCGTTGCGCCGGAGGTGTCGGTCGCTCTGGGGCTGGGCTTTCGGATTGGATTCCTCGGGCTGCTGCACATGGAGATCGTGCAGGAGCGTCTCGAGCGCGAATACGACCTGAACCTCATCACCACGGCGCCCTCGGTCGTCTACAAGGTGACCATGCGATCGGGAGAGGAGATCGAGATCCGCTCTCCGGCCCAGCTGCCGGATCTCGCCATCGTCGACTACATCAGCGAGCCCATTTCGCAGGTGACGATGTTCTGTCCCGAAGAGCACATCGGCAACGTGCTCAAGCTCTGTCAAGAGCGACGCGGCGAGCAGGTCAAGCTGGACTTTTCGGCCCGTGGGCGCGTGCAGATCGTCTACGACATCCCCTATGCCGAAGTGGTCTTCGACTTCTTCGACAAGCTCAAGAGCGTCAGCCGGGGCTACGCGTCGATGGACTACGAAGTGGAGGTGTGGCGCCGTGACGACCTGGTCAAGGTCGACATCCTCATCAACGGCGAGATCGTCGACGCCCTCAGCCTGTTGTGCCACCGCGCGGACGCCCACAAGAAGGGCAGCGCGATGACCCGCAAGCTGAAAGAGTTCATTCCCCGTCAGATGTTCGACGTAGCCGTCCAGGCGGCGATCGGCGGCAAGATCATCGCCCGCACAACAGTCAAAGCCATGCGCAAGGACGTGACGGCCAAGTGCTACGGCGGCGACATCAGCCGAAAGCGAAAGCTCCTCGACAAGCAGAAGAAGGGCAAGAAGCGAATGAAGGCCCTGGGCTCGGTCGAGGTCCCCCAGCAGGCGTTCCTCGCCGTCCTCAAGATCGGCGATGACTAGCGAAGACGCGCCGAGCCGAAGCCTGAAGTGGGTCAAACGCCTGGTGTTGGCGTTTGGGTTCACCGGGATGGCATTGGTGTTCGCCGCGGTGGCGCTCGTCTGGCCATATTTTCGCGACGACTTGCTTCTCGACAAGACGGTTCGCGCCGTCGCCCTGGACTGGCGCGACTTCGGAGAGGACAAAGCACAGACCCGGCTGGAGTACGAGCTCGATCACCTCGACATAGGGATGCAGGTCTCCGACGGAGCCTGTGGGTTGTTCACCGACGAGGGCGGCGTGCAGGCCGTTCGCTGTAAATGGGCTGTGGAGGTGGTGATTCCCGGAGTCGATCTCACGCTTCCCCTGAGCTTCCAGTCTCTTGCCGAGATCGATGTGGACGGGTCCCTGCAGTAGCGATATCGGCCCTCCCGGAGTGCGAAATGCGTCATCTCCTCGGCTTGCGGGACATCTCACCTGAGCGACTTCTCCAACTTCTGGAGCGGGCGGCGGAACTCAGGACTCAGGTCGCGGCGCAGGACTCCAAGCGGTTGTCGCTGCTGCGGGGCAAGGCGATCAGCCTCCTCTTCGTGGAGCCGTCGACGCGAACCCGTTTCTCCTTCGAAATGGCCTGTCGCCGCCTCGGCGCCGAGCCATTGGTTTTCTCGGCCTCTCACTCGTCGACGTCAAAGGGCGAGACCCTCGCCGACACCGCGCGTGTCCTCGAACGGGTCGGCGCCGATGCGCTGGTGTTGCGCCACAAGGGTGTCGGAGCCCCCCATCAGCTGTCCGAGATCTTGAAGATTCCGGTGATCAACGCCGGGGACGGCATCAACGAGCACCCGACCCAGGGCCTGCTCGACCTGTTGACGATCCGAGATCACTTCCCGGAATTCGAGGGGTTGACAGTGGGCATCGTCGGGGACGTGCTCCATTCCCGCGTTGCGCGATCGGCCTGCTTTGGACTCCGCAAGTTGGGCGCACGAGTCCTGTTTGCGGGACCGGGTACGCTGTGCAGCCCCGATCTCGACGCCCTCGGGGCCGAGGTTCGCCACACTATCGACGAGGTGATCGCCGACGTGGATGTGTTGATGATGCTGCGCATCCAGCGAGAACGTCTCGGCGCGTCGATGCTCGCCTCTGAGCGGGAGTATCGCCACTTCTGGGGTCTCACATCAGACCGGGCTGCGCGGCTGCGCGACCACGCGATCGTGCTGCATCCGGCCCCGATGAATCGCGGTGTCGAGATCGACGACGCCGTCGCCGATGGGCCCCGCTCGCGGATCTTTCCGCAGATGGCCAACGGGGTCTTCGCCCGCATGGCCGTCCTGCTCGACACGCTGGAGGTCGCGTGAACGTGCGACTCAGTGGGGGCCGCGTCCTCGATCCGGGCTCGGGCATCGACGAGGTTCGCGACGTCTTTCTCATCGGCGGCGTCATCGGTACAGAAGCGGCCTGGACCGGCGGAGAAGAGGTCGATTGCACCGGCCGGTGGATCTGTCCTGGATTCGTGGATCTCTACGCCGACCTCGCCGATCATTT